>Ga0209348_1000145_pt1 | contig 42402 bp, 66 predicted proteins | sample ETNvirenome_2_30_FD_184065 | JGI IMG/M metagenome (GOLD analysis project Ga0209348, IMG submission 184065) | Marine viral communities from the Pacific Ocean - ETNP_2_30 (SPAdes) (version 2) | ecosystem: Environmental > Aquatic > Marine > Oceanic | place: Pacific Ocean | collected 2013-06-22 | reverse complement strand
AATCCAAAGAGCCGACAAAACATAGTCTGTTTTTTGTGGTTCTCTTTGAAAAAACCTAGCTTGAGCTTGATCGTAAATATGAAAATATTTACCAAGATAAGGCAGTATTCTTTTTCTAGACTCTGTGGGATACCCTGTTTCGTGGTCCAGTTGCCCTGCTAAATTTTTTCTGTAATCTAACTCCTTGTTTTTTCTATTCTTTTTCCACTCGTCCATAAGTATCATTCTTAAACCTTCATCAATTTGCATTCTAACAAGAGAAGGTCCCCAGTTGTGAGTTGTTACTGGTATCTCTGTTCTCGTATCTTTTGGATATTGTTTTTCTTTTTTCATTTGTTTTCCTATATTAATTGTATGTTAAAAGACCATACGATCCTGTCTTCTTTGGTTTTATTAGGAGTTACGTGATGCGCCAACCAAGACGGAAAAAGTATGATTTTATTTGTTAGTGATTCTTTCATAATACTGCCAGACTGATACATATTGTATTCTTTCCATGCACCATCAAACCAGTATCCTTCTATTTTAGGATTAGGGTTTAAAAAAACTATGTCACCACTATCCGCTCCAGATTTAGTGTAAAACGCACCAGATAAAAAAGAGAAAGGATGATTGTGTGGGCTGTTGTAATGATTTTGATTGTTAATAACAAACCACATATTAGCAAGAGATAAAGCATACTTTTCTTTAACCTTTAATTCTCTACAATAAACATAACTCATTTTAGTTATAGCTTTAATAAGAGGTTGTAGTACCGGTTCTTCTAAATGTAGATCATCGGAGTGAAAACCACCTTGGGTAGATGGTATTCTTTTTGTTTTTATATTTTTATTTTTAAGTTCGTAGGCGTATTTGTTTAATTCACTTACATTTACTTTAATGTTATCCTCTAATATAAAAGTAGAAAAAATATCTTCTTTAATCATCCTGTCTACCGTAACCTGTTCCTATCTTTCTGTTCTTCCATCTCTTGTTCCAACCATAAACATTCATCTTACTACCGTAATGTTCAAAGAATCTATAATAGACATCCTTGGTTTTCTTCCAAAAATATAAAATATCATCTATTGCATCAGGTATTGTTTTCATTGTCTCCTTTAAAAAACTTTCTACAGTGTTCAGCATACTCCTCATCACTAACGTGATCAGCAAACATATTTAACATAGCTTTGTATGCACCGCCGCTTTTGTAATCATCGCTAATTGTTTTATCTTTAAATACATTATCGTCAGCGGGAACACTACGTCTAGTACTCTCCCCATCTAACGCCGGGCTTCGACGCTTATCGCTTAGGTCCATTGGGCCGCTAGTTGCGATGCCTTGTACCCCTATCCCGGTAACCTTTCTAATTTTTATTTTATTTTTAATTGCCATAGTGTTTTACAATATCCTGTAATTTCTTTTTCTTAACAATACTATATGGCAAAACTTTGTTTGCAAACTTCAACGCTAATCTATGTGAAGCTCGGTATCGCCACTGTGGTTTCTTACCCATACCACCTACTTTTGCTCTGTAGTGTATGTTACCAAAACCTAAAAAATTTTTAACCCAATATATAACTTCTTTGTTTGTCATTGATATCTCACAGCTGTGTACTTGCACAGTCTTGTTAGACTTTTTGTTTCTTTGTAAATAACTCGATGCACATCCGTCAGCATCAAACAATCCTGCTAAATACTCAACTGTCATTTAACTTGTCCAAATGTTATCCTAACCATTGCTTTTATAGGGTCCCATGTAATCTTATCAATCTTCTTTGATTGACTGCAACTCATCAGGAATAATAGGATCAAAATCCCTAGCCCAAATCTTTTCATCTATCTCTCCTTCCGACCAACAGTTTAAACATTGTACTATTTTACCTATACTTGTTTTTAAATACCCATTACCTTTACACTCAGGACATATTCTTCTACCTGTCGACATAATCATGACTGTACTTTGGTAAATTAGTATACTCCTTTTCTTTTTGTCTTCTTACTTTTCTTTTCTCAGCCTCGTTTTTAAGAATTAAAATATTGTTCGTGGCATTTCTAATGCTTGCATGCTTTCCTAATAAGTTTGCTTCTCTTTCGATAACTTTGTTTAACATTTTTTCTTTGACGTATGTGCCTTCTCTTCCCGCCATTCTACATACCATGTTAAAATCTTTACCGTGTTTGATCCAACGTAAAGCTTCTAATGCTGATCTTTCATCTGCTGAATAAAATGCATCATCAAAAGCCTTAGCTAGAACTGAGATCCAAAGTTTTTGTTGCGGAGTTTTATTGTATTCGTTTAATCGAATAACATCACTGTTCGCAAACGGTAGTCTATGCTTTGCCATTTTTCTTTTTCTTTCTTTTTTTCGCTGACCTTCTATCTGGTTTTACGTAAGTTGATAGTTTAGTTTCTAAACCTAACTTTTTTATTTTTTCCATAATTAATAACTCAATGGTCTGTGACATCGATAGTGCAAGACCAGGGGTCATTTCTCTTGCCAACAAATGTCCTGCAGTATATACCTCGTTCTTAAGGGAAGTATTTCTGTATTTTGTAGTGTCTGTCATATATTCTCCTTTCACACATTTATAGGATAATCCTAAAGGACTGTCAACAATGAAATTTATTTTAATTATGAAAATTTGTTCTGCCCTGTCGGGCAACTGTCTACCAGAACACAACGGTGGCGTGCATAATTCTTGGTATGACTGTGCGGCTGCAGGATCATTAAATACTCTTAACGCTATGGCAGAATTAGGTAAAGAGGATGTGAATAAAAGAAAGCTTTTTGTATCCTTTAAATGCGATCCAGTCTTAGGTGCTTGACAATGTGTTTAAAATATGGCAAGAATATGTTATCTTTTCTCACCTTATAACCTATTTCTCATTTCCCTCGTAGAGATAGGTTCGTTTATCGTGGTTCGTCACCTCCACAGATATAACCAATAACTTTTTTACCTTTATAAGTATGATAGTAATGATTTGACATAAAGGTTTTCTTTTTCTTTTCATGAACCGCTACGTTAGTGTGAAACCAACTGGAGCAAGATGTGTGTATTTCAAACGTATTTAGTTTGATGTCTCCACCAAAAGTTAAATACATTAATGTGATCATTATAGGTTTCATATGATAAAGCTTCCAAATATAAAAGCACTATATACCAGAATACATAATAAAAATGCAATCCACCAAAAGAATATAATTATATTCCACATTAGAATGATTCTAAACTAACGGCCTTGGCCGCGATATTTCTTACGCCTGGGCACGCGTTTAGAGTGGTGCTTTGAGTGTCTACCAGGTCTTTTTTTGGGAGTTCGTTTTATGTATGTGTTAACGCCAAAAAGCGGTTTCTTTTTAGCCATGTTTATCTTCTTCGTCCGGTAAAATACTAGCTTTAAACTTAGTTTCTTCGTTGGCTATAACATATTTAATCACACCATTTACTTTTTGTTCTAGATCAAAACCACAATTAACACATCGATAAAGGTGTGGTTCGAAAGATACAAGAAGTGTATCTGTTCTACACTCTGGACAATTACCAGTTACAATTTGTGAAGTGAGTGTTCCTATTTTAGTCATAGTTTATAATTATTCTACGACTTGTCCGTCTTTCCATTTCATTTCAGGAAGTCCGTTGTCATATTTTTTACCGTCAAAAGTTAAAACTTGTTTTCTGTTAGCGCCTTTCTCATTGTAAGATACGTGAACCCATCCTGCTTGGCCATCGTTTGGTTTGTAGTATTCAAGTATGAGCTGGTCAAAATCACAGTTAGCTTCTATCCAATAAGCTAATTTAATATTAGGAACAGACATAATTTCTAGGTCGACCGCCTGGCCTTTTGCATGTTGCGATGTTTTTTTGCTGCCGATCGCTTCGCAAAGCGCTTCGGATCGATAGCCTGATGTGATTGTAACTGGCTTATCAAATTTAGCACGAAGTGGTTCTAATATATTATAACAAACTTCAGTAAGATTATGTATCTCACCTGACCCCGGTGTATTGTCTATACCTTTACGAGCAGCCGTCATAGACTTAGTCATTTCTTCTAATGTAAAATGTTTACTTAGTCTCATTATTTTATTATACTTAAAATTTTCTTACGATCCATGTATATTTCTGTTTTAGCCTTTACTTTTTTGCAAGTAAATACTACTCTTTCTGGGTTTACCTCGTTCTGAGCCAGGCGTTTGGATTTTAAACAATCGCTTAACGAGCTTTTATATGTATGCTCTATCATATTTCCGTTTAAAGTTAGGATAAGTGCAAATACAGTTTCTATCATAAAACTCTGCCTTTATTTGGTCCTTTTTTAATTCTGTACCTATGTGTACCCGTGCCATTAATTTCTACCTCTTTTTTAAGGTCTTTTACATAGCTCATTTGTTTTGCTTGCTTCTCCATATCAGAGATATAATTTAAAATTTTTCTAGTGTTTCGGTCCATTTCCGTTTCTAATTATTTTTTCTACATCTTCAGTCAACTTCTCAGTTCTTTTCTTTAAAAATTCTATGTTAACTGCATTGTTTCTCATACTTTTAAGTTCTGCTTCTACGTCCTCTAATAAACCACTAACATGTTCTACAATCATAAAAAGTTCTGCCTCTCCAGCTGATTGACCTAACTCACCTCTTGGGTATTTAATTCTAAACTCTGTGTTTTGTTCTAAATCTTTCTGCATTAATTCTATTTTTGTGGCGTGGTTGTTGAGCGTTTCGTGCAGGCCAAAATAAGCCCAGGTTCCGATAGCGACCATCGCGATCAAACTGGCAACCGTCTTCATCGGCATTTGCACAGCTGCTTCTTCGCTAATTTTCATTGGTTTATTTGCCATTCTTTTCCTTATAATTGTCTAGTGTTACCACATCTGGGTTATCTTTTAAATACTGTTGTTTTAGCTCTGTCCAATAGCTAATTTTAGGATCAAAATCTCTGTCGCCAGCAAATTGAGATGATGACATCACACCAACTTTCATACACATATTGATTAGCTCTGCAAACTCCGGTGGTGGAGGGCTTATTCTAGGTACTCTTTTACACTCTTTAATAACTTCTAGTTGTGTTTTAATCTTCATTTGTTTTTCTTGTTCAGCAATAAACTCCTCTGTACATGCTGATCCTAAATATTTTCTATAAGTAAATCTTACACTTCTATCATCATCAGTGCCTTCATAATTATTACTAGGACTATTATGATTGTAATTATATTGATCGTCTCTTTGTTCAATAGAAACGTCAAAACTACCTCGACTACATGTGTTTGTTCCGTTTTGTAAATACTCGTTACGTGCTTGTACTGATGTTGCTACAATCAGAAAAAAAATAATCCAGAATAGATTACCTGTTAAGATCTTTGATATCGTATGCATGTTCCCTTACCTGGTCTGCTAGTTGTCTATATAAATTTTCTGCCATATCCCACGTTGCTTCTGCTGCAGATAATCTTGTAGCAATTTCGGTTAGTTTATCTTCTGCTACTTTTAAATCTCTTTCAATATTTACAAGAGTTGATTTGTTTGCTTCTATTGTATCCGTAAGATTAAGAACATATCTTACAGATGTAAATGTTCCTGCTAATATAGCTGCTACAACAGGAACAATTACAATATTCTTTTTTACCCATTCAAATCTGGATAATTTACTTTTAAGTTGTTTCTTTGCCATTACTTATAAAAACCTTTAAAAATCCATTTAACATACTTGTCCCATAGACTTTTAATTTTATCCCAAATTTTTTTAATCATGTTTTTTCTCCTCAATTTCGTAGAAGAACTTATCAGTATCTTCTGTTTTCCATTGACTTGTGTTTTCTACATTCCACTCAGAAGTTTGCACTTTCCAGTCTGGAATATTATCTTTTACTGTAAACGAAGGTATATCCCAAATGCATCTATTGTTAGGTTGTGCTGCATAGTTCCCGTCGTCAAGGGCTATGATGTGAGCACATTTGTGCTCATGCGGAATCTCTGAATGGTCCGTGTCAAGTATATTACTTTCAGGATGAGCAAAGTCAACCGTAAATAAGTACTTACCGTGGTGCCATTTTTTATCTTTTCCTATGTATTTACCAGCTTGTGCTTCTAAAATATCCCAAGAATGAACAGCAGGATAATAGCTGAAACAATTCCATAACTGAAGCTCATCAAGTCTGCGTCTAGGAACTTTTTCTGGATCAAAGCCTCTTTGAATAAACGCAGATATCGGTAGACGATAGTAGACAGCTCCATTTTCCATAATACAATGAAAAAGGATGGCACGGCCTGTAATAGCCGAAAGACCAAATATAATACAGTCTTCAACTTCACCAACATGTTTCTTAAGGTCATAAAGATACTCTTTTTTTATTTGTGCGTATTCCGGTGGTATGTTTGCATTTAAGTAAGCCATAATAAATCCTCATTTGATACTGCCCCAGTTGTCACCTTCTTCATAATCTACTTTATTAGGAACTTCAAGTGATACTGTTGACTCCATTATTTCTTTGATCTTATCAGCTTCTTTTTTATTTTGTATAGATATATCTAACTCATCGTGAACTTGTAGATGAGGCAGTATGCCTTCAGCATGTAAATCTATCATAGCCTTCTTTGTCATGTCGGCTGCAGACCCTTGTATCAATCTATTTAAAGCTTTGTATGTGTATGCTCTTTTTATCCCTGGTCCGTGTTCCGCGAGCGCATCATCGTGAGACAATGGCTTGTGAATACCGAACTGATTGGGCTCCCACAAATGGAACCTGCATAACCTACCAAGAAGAGTTCTTACCTTACCCTTACGTTGTGCTCTATTCATCACAGCATCCATAAGTTGTTTAACAAAAGGCACTTTACTGTGATATTGTTTAAACAATTCTTCAGCTTGTAATTTGTTTACACCTAGCTCTGCTTGTAATTTATTTTTACCCATACCGTAAAACAAACCAAGATTGATTGTTTTAGCTTGCGTTCTAGGTATGTTGGCCATATCTGCTACAATTTTGTGAAAGTCTGCATCACCATCTTTATAAGCATCGACAACATCTTCTACAGAATAGAATCCTTGTAACGCTGCGTAGTGCACAACTAGTCTAGGTTCTTGTTGATTGTAATCAAAACAACCCCACTTGCATCCTTCTTCAGGTATAAATAAACTTCTGATCCGTGGTCCAAGGTCTTTGTTTCTTGCTGGTATCTGCTGTAGGTTTGGATTGTTCATACTGAATCTACCTGTAACTGTACCACCACTGTCACCACGTAACTGGTTTATCTCTGCATGTATTCTACCTTTGCCAGAATACTTTAGTATCGTATCCAAGAACGTAGTGTGTGCTTTGTTAATCTCTCTTGCTTTTGCAATCGCTTGCACAATATTATGTGGATGATTAGCTAAAAAGTTTTTAGTAAAACTTGGTGCACCTGTTTTCTCTGTTCTATCATAAGGTAAACCTAATTTATCAAATACTTTAGCAATAGATCTTGCAGCCCATATTTGTACTTCTTGTCCAGTTTCTGCATATATACCACCCAACAGTCTATTCTCTTCTTCAACCATTTGTTTTTTCTCTTCTGCTGCACGTTCAACATCTACACGTACTCCTAAAAATCTCATATCAACAAGAACAGGAAACAACTTAGTTTCCATTTCAAAAATGTTTCCAATATCTTGATGCATTATTTCTTTTTTTAACTCCTGCCATAGCTCCAATGTCAGTTGGGCGTCACGCTCTGCGTAAGCACCAACGTACATAGCTGGCAGCTTATACATCTCTGCTTTTGGATCTACACCCCAAGACTTTGCAGCTTCATATAATGCAGATTCATCTTTACCTTTACCAACGTAATCTCTACCGCAACCATTTAAATCATATCTAAATCTATTCTCATCTATCAACGATGCAGCTATCATTGTATCTACAATCGTTCCGTTTATTTTTAAACCCAATGCTCTTAACCAACATACGTCATACATTGCGTTGTGAAATATTTTTGTAGCTGGTGTATTAAGCTGATCTTGCAACCATTTTAAAACTACTTTACGATCCATATTACCACCACCTTCGTGAGCTATTGGATAGTATGCACACCAATCGTGTGTTGCTAATGATACACCTACAACATCACCTTCGCCTACAACAGAACCAGATCCCATCCTTTTGTTTAAGTTTGGATCTTTTGTTTCTAAGTCGATAGCAATCTCATTATACTTACCTAGATCAGGAAAGTCTGTTGGTGGTATCCACTCTGTCTGTGGTTTAAAGATCGGTATCTGCATCATCACCCTCGTGTTTACATTCACCGGCTATTGCCATGTACGCAGCTGCATCTACATAGGTGTCTGATGTTGGTTGACCAAACTTTGTTCTGGCTACTTTTAACAAGGCCATCATGACAGCAGCGTCGTGTGCCGTTATCTCTTTATCTAAATATGCCGTCCATAGTTTTGCTATGTTTGCATGGTTTATTATTTTATCACCATAAGTTTTTGCTCTAGGTCCTATGATAAGTTCTCTCGCTAACTTTAACGCATCTTCTGTTTTCATATTTTGTATCCTTTATAATTATCTTTTGGTCTGATGATATGTAAATGAGTTTTAGTTCTAGTTGCACCAACATAGAATAGTCTGTTCTCATCATCAGGATTTTGTTCGTAGTTTCTTATCGTGTTTCTTGATAGATCTGTCAGGAGAACTACGTTATCCTGCTCACCACCTTTTACTCCGTGTATCGTTGATAAAATAATACGTGGAGTAGAATTTAATTTCTCATCATTCTCCCTCATTCTTCTTATATATCTTATTTTTTTTCTAGGTGCACTATCAAAAGCTTCATACCAAACCTTATCTGTCTTCAACCATAGTCTTTCTCTAAGTCCAGACAATTGATACATCGCATCCTTGTCCATATATTTTAAAGAATTCTTATCAAAATTATTTTCGGACATATACGAAGCTATCCTTACAAGTTGATCATAATTTATATCCACACCTTTACGAACATCTTCCCAATCTGTAATTGCTTTGTACAAATCTTGTTCTTTATTTGTTTTAAATTTGTTCTCAAAATACAATCCCTGCGAGTGTAATTTATCTTCAATATCATTTAACATAAATCTAGTTCTAGCTAACACTAGCCAATTACCTTTTTTCATGTTAACTTGTTCAAAGTCATCATAATATGAAAGTAAACCTCTTTGCGTTTTTGGTCTCCACTCTTTTGGTAATCTATGTTGTATTTTGCTTACTATCTTTGAAGCAACATCATGCACAACCTGTGGTATTCGGTATGACTGTGTTAATTGCATCACCTTACCCTTCTGTGCAATAAAACTATCTACGTCTGCACCAGCCCATCTAAATATAGCTTGATCATCATCGCCTGCAATAAATGTATCTTGAGTCTTATCCCATATAGATTTTGCCATCTGCCATTGTGATGTAGATAAATCTTGAGCCTCATCTATAAAAACAACATCAAATTTTGGAGACTTATCTAATTTAATAAATTCTGTAATCATGTCAGCAAAATCAATTAAACTATAATCTTTTTTGTATTTATTAAGATCATATATAAACTGTTTTAAATCGTTGACTGAAATATCTTGTGTGTGTTCTTTTAAATTGTATTGTCTCTCTGGAGTAATACCCCGTAGTTTAGCCATCTGCACTATACGAAGTAAATCACTTTTAGTTGTAAACAATCCAGTGTGTTCATTATCGTATTCATGATAATCTAAATTGTATTTAGTTTTTTTACCTAGATCTTCGTAGTGTCTACGTTGCATTACATCTTCTTTCTTAATACCAAGTCTTTTAAATGCTAATGAGTGTAGTGTTCTGAAATAAGGTAAGTCACCTTCAGTAAAATTAAATTTTGACATAGCTCTGTCTCTTGCTTCGTGTGCAGCTTTCTGTGTAAAAGAAAAGTAACCAATCTTATCTGGATCAGTTTGTTTTAAATACTTATCCACTTCATTAAGTAATGTAGTTGTTTTACCTGTACCTGGTGGTCCTAATACTATTGTTTTCATATATTCTTAGTTTTAAAAGCTAAAGTTAATCTAGTGGTATTATTAGTGGGTGGATTTCCTTTATGAAAATCTAAAGCGTTAAAATAAATTAATCTGTTAAATTTATATTCTACTCTTGGTTGATTAAATATTTCAAACTCTCCACCTTCTACGTTTTTTGAAGGCATATAAAGAAAAGTAGTGTCTCCATCATCTTGATGAAAGCTTCCTCCATGACAAGAGTAATGACAATTTACATAACTTCTTAATAGATTTACTTTTTTAACTTTATTAATTTTAGAATGCAAAAAAAGAATAATAGGATCGTGAATAGATAAATGAGACATTAAAAAACTAGACTCTGTTGTGTCAGGTCTACTGCTGTGATCTAAACTATATAAAATATTTTTTGTTAAATGAACAGAAAGAAATTCTGCTAAATCAGGCTCTAACCAGTTATCAATTATTTTTGTTTTCATAATAAATGTGTCATCAAGATAGTAGCAATACAAATCACAGTAATGATTGAAATATCGCTTTTGAATGATGGTCTTCTCCTCAAAATGCATCCTCCTTTTTAAATACTCTTTCTTTTATTTTAATATCTTCTTTTTCAAATTCTTTTAACTTGATAACAGATATTTTCTTTTTACCTATTGTCATCCTTGCAACCTCACAATTACAATGTTCGGTAAGTAAAAAATTTGTAACATCATATTTTTCTGACCACTTGTGTCGGTGTAAAAATTTATGAAAGAACTCACCAAATATAAAGTGATGATAACCGCCTTTATTCCATACATTACCAGATTCCATATCTTCTTTAGTCGAACCCTCTGCAGTCCTACTTGTACAATAGTTCTCTAAGTGCTGTGATAGTTGATCTAGTTTTGATGCACCTGCTGGAGCTTCTACTAACTCAGGGTTAGCCATCAAAGCTGTCACCATAATATCATAGTCTTTTGGTTTTAGTTTAGGTGGATACTTATGTATTTGATCCATACACGCTCTAACAAACAATCTCTGTTCTTGTAATTGTTCTGATTTTAATTCTACTCTTTCTCCATCCACATTTAATCTGTAAATAGGTGGATCTAATTTTACAATTTGTAAATCACTAAGTTGTGGAAATAGTAACTGTGAGCCAATACCAAACTTTCTCGTCTTACATAATTGTTTATCACAATGATTACACATAGGTTCTTCTGTGCATTTAAAACCATAATCTTTATTATCTTTCTTTTTTCTCTCTATGATGTCGTCTGTAAGTGGTGTTGTAAAATATTTATGGTTGAATGTGCTTAATTTGTTACGCCACTCTTCTGGCCATTTCTTTTTAGCATAGACCATGTACTGAAATAAAACTCTGTCTCTACCATCTTCTAATTTTTCCCTTGTCAAAGATTCTAAACAAGGTGGTCCATCATCAAATTCTGATGGTGGTCTTTGTATTTTTAAGTCTTGTAATTCTTTTGGAGATATCTTTACTATGTTTTCTAAAAAATCTGAAATTGTAACAGCTTTACCTGAAGTGTCATAAGCATATCTTGTTGTGTTCTTGCAATTAAAGTATGGTAAGTTTAAGAAATTTCCTGTATCATCTTGCGATTTTAATTCAATTTGTTTCGGAAAAACTTCAGCATTACCAAACCCAAGTATAGCACTGACAGAAATTAATTTATCTCGCATTAATTTTGCAGGTACAGATTCTGTTGTAAATAAAAATATATGTGCACCACCACTTTTTGATCTACATGTCATTAAAGGTAGTTTGTATGTGTTTATCTTTTTAATTATTTCTTTATGATCAAGAGTGTACTTGTCTACATCGATACAACCCCATCTACATTTATTTTCTTCATCAATAGGTATAATACCTAAACTAGGTTCAATACCGTTTAAATGATTTTGCCAAAGCTCTTCTGTTACTGGTTCTCTTTTTACAAAGGACTTGCCTTTTATTTTAAGTCCATCGGCACCTTTCTTGTCCACATAGGTGCAACCATGTGCTCGCTCTAATCCTTTAAATATCTTTCTAAAATCTTCCATAATTATTTTGCGGAGCCGGCTCCAGTCTCCCATCACCGGCCCCTATCTTCCTAGGAAGTTATTAGTACGGTGAATCGGATTTGGATTCTTGCTCTCCGTGTTTTACTTTAACATCACCCTTTGAAACGTTTGCTCCAAAGTCTTTTGCTATTTTGTAAATACCCGGATCACTAATAGGACCAACTCTCGCTACATCCCAACCAAACCAAGTGCCCTTGTCGTTAGACTGTTGCACTGTTTTTAGTTTATAAATGTGGCTATATGTTGGCGGTGTGAACATACCGTTTTTACCTTGCATCTTCAAACCCATCATCATTGAATTCCATTTTCTACTAACTTTTAATTGAGTAGCTTTCATAGATATCAACGCTGTAGTTGGACTAGCACCAAGTATAACTACGAAGTGACTAGCTGTGTTTTCAAGATAGTTACCATTAGATAATCTATCTTTATTAAACTTGTCTCTTGTAGTTGACGGTAAGTCATCCCCAGCATCATATATTTTTACTGGAGCACCTTGACTCTCACCTCTATCCTGCCATTCGATGTGCTGTCTTTTATAGTGCACTGGCACGACATCTATCCCTTTAACGCCATCATAAACCTCGCCTGTAACGGTGTTTATAATCATGCCTGGTTCTGCCCCCTCGACATGTTTAGCATCTCGCTTATTGCATTCAGGAGATAGTTGGCCAAGAACTTTTAAGAACGGTAACGCAAGATCTTCTTGCGTCATGTTCAAACCTTGACCTGCATCAGCTTCAAATAAATTTGTGCTGATCTCGTTTTTCTTTTTTGTTTGTACTTCACTCATGGTTATTGTTTCCTTTTTATTGTTGTTTTATTTCCAACATAAATGTTGAAAATTTCCGTTGGCATTTCTTTACCCGCCTCCATACGCTCACGGACTAGCGCTTTCAGAGTCATGGGCTCGACTTTCAGCTTTTGCATCGGTTCGAGACCCTGACCCTTCGCAAGTTCGGCATAATCAGCCGCCTTGTTATCCTCGTTACGACCGAACGACACGGATATCTCATTTTTGATTATGTCGCCCAGGCCATTCTCACGAAGCCAGTTAAACGCCTTCTCTTTATTTGCTTGAGTAATAGTGGCGCTGTAATTTGTTTTAACTTCTATTGATGATCCATCCTGTAGTTTTAAAAAAGATAAACCCATTTCAGACAACATTGTAGGTATAATTTCACCAGACAAATGTTCTATGTCTTTTTTAGTTTTCTTTACAGAATCTTCTTGAAGTTCTAGTTGTGTTTGTTTAGCTTGCATCTCTTTAATTTTGTCTGCAAGTTTATTAATATTGGTTGTTTTATCCAATACTTGTTCCTGATCTTTCTCAAAATCAATCGTCATTCTTTGCTCCTGTTCCGTAAACATCAATCTCTATTGGGTAGTATCTTTTTTCTTGTCTATCCCACTTCAAGAGATTGAATCTACCGTTTGTTGTTTCTGATATCAAACAGCAGACTACACCTATTATAGCAGGATCACCTGTTAATAACAAGTAGTCTGTTGGTCTGAAATCTCTTATAAGATTTTTCAGTTTCATTATCAGTGGTCCAGGTGAAAAAATCATTTGTGATCTTTCATCTAACAAAAATTCTAGATCGCCATATTCGGCTGCACCTATAATATTAAATTTAGGGCGGCCTTCTCTTGTGCCTGCAATTTCTTGCACGACATAAACTTTAGGCACTCTATCTTTTTTTGCCTCTGAATAATTTATACTTTCTTTATCTTTCATACTTGACTTTTTATTATAATCCTATATCTATGTCAATAGAAAGTTATGAAATATAAATTTAAAATGAAGCCGTATGCGCATCAGTTAACTGCGTTAGAAAAATCTTGGAATAGAGATACATTTGCATATTTTATGGAAATGGGTACTGGTAAAACAAAAGTGTTAATTGATAATCTTGCTATGCTTTATGACAAAGGTATGGTAGATGGTGCCTTAATTGTTGCACCTAAAGGTGTAGTAGGCACTTGGTACAACCAGGAGTTGCCTGCGCATTTACCAGACCATATAGAGAATGTGACCGTTTTGTGGCAATCAAACATAAATAAAAAACAACAAGATAAACTAGATCAATTATTCAAAACAGGTCATGAACTGCACATATTAATTATGAATGTAGAGGCTTTTAGCACAGAAAAAGGTTTAAATTTTGCTAAGAAATTTTTAAGGTCTCATAAAGCTATGATGGCTATAGATGAGTCTACTACAATAAAAAATCCAAAAGCTAAAAGAACTAAAAACATATTAGACTTAACAGACTTATGTAAGTACAGAAGAATAATGACAGGTTCTCCTGTAACTAAAAATCCATTAGATCTTTTTACACAATGTTATTTTTTAGATCCTTTTCATTTAAATCACGAGTCTTATTATTCTTTTAGAATGAGATACGCTGTAATGAAAACAGCTCACATATCTGGCAGAGCTATACAACTAGTTGCCGGTTTTAAAAATTTACCAGAACTATCTGACAAATTAAAACCTTTTTCTTACAGAGTGTTAAAAGAAGATTGTTTAGATTTACCAGACAAAGTTTACATAAAAAGAGAAATACAACTTACACCAGAACAGCAGAAACTATACAAACAAATGAGACAAGAAGCTTTAGCTACATTAAATGGTAAAACAGTTACAACTATGACAGCTCTTACACAGTTGATGAGACTACATCAAATAACTTGTGGTCATTTTTCTGCTGATGATGGCAGCGTTCAAGAAGTGAAAAACAATAGACTAGCAGAACTGTTAGATGTGTTAGAAGAAACAGAAGGTAAAGCTATTATCTGGGCACACTATCAACACGATGTTAAAAATATATTTAAACTATTGGAAGAAAAGTATGGTCCGGGTTCCGCGGTTCATTATTATGGAAAGACGTTACCTGAAGAACGGGACTATGCAATCAAGAACTTTAAGACAAATGATAAGGTTAGATTCTTTATAGGTACTCCTGCTACAGGTGGTTATGGTATTACGTTAACACAGGCTAGCACAGTTATTTATTATTCTAATGGATATGATCTTGAAAAAAGAATGCAATCAGAAGACAGAGCACACAGAATAGGGCAAAAGAAAACAGTGACATACGTAGATATTATAGCAGAAGAAACTGTAGACACAAAGATTGTAAAATCTTTACGTAAAAAGATAAATATAGCTTCCAAAGTTATGGGAGAAGAGTTAAAGTCTTGGATATGAGATATCCTTATTATATAAGAATAGCAATCTTACTGTGTGTGGGTGCCTTTGCACCAATAGGAATTCATCACATTGTGTATAAACTTTGGGATGTTAGTGTTCTTAGAGCCGCAGAAATAACATTTATACTATGTATTCCGGTAGCTTACTGGATGGCTAGTAAGATCAACGAGCGTTGGCACGATGATCGCGAAGACTAAGTTATAAATCTTTCTAATAGAATTATGGCCACGGTCCCCACCGCAGCTAAAAGAACCCAGTAGATTTTATCTACTTTACCACCCAATTTGTGAATACCATTATGCATGTGAGCAATATCTTTTTTAACTCCCTTAACATGTCCGTAAAGGGATACAATATGTTCTCTAGTTGTTTTTGGGTCTATCGCCATTAAGTTCTAGTCCTTTGTCTTATAATTTGTTCTTCAGGAGACAATAACGCTGTTTCAGTTGGTGTCAATCCTTTTTGTGGCAGCACTTGGGCAGTTGGTTGTACTATTGGTTGAGCTGATGTTACTTGTTGAGGTAAAGAGGCCATTGGGTCTGGGCCTTCTTCATTAAGATCAAATGATGGAAAGTCATCGTCAAGATCTAAATTTCTTAATTCTCTTAATATCTCTCCTATTTGAATAGCTGTATTACTATCAAAAGGATTGTCATAATCATTTTCATTAGCATTTCTTATGTATGCTTCTTCTAATCCTTCTGGAATATTAAAAGGTTTAAATCTGTTTTGTGTTAAAGCTCTAAACTCACTTTTTAAATTACGTCTTTCAAATATCTCAGCTATCTCTCTTGTGTCATAACCAAGTTCTTCCATAGCCTCAATATCTTTTTTCATTTCTTTCATACCTCTTAATCTTGCTTTATTACCTTTTAAAAAACCATCTATGATCTCTTCTGGTTTTACATTACCGGCTGGTCTTGGTAAAAATGCTCTAGAGTCTCTAAGATTCTTATTATAGTCTGTAATTTTGTAACCAAGAGATTGTGGTATGTCTAATTTAATATTTCTAAAACCAAAGAATCCTCCAATTTCACCAGTAAGATCTAAATCTCTACCTGATTTAGGATCTTCACCAAATATTGCAGCTTGTGCTATTCTTGTAAACTGAGGAATAGAACCCGGTAACAGAGCTTCTGTTACATGTTTTAAAGCTTTGTAGTATTTATTACCTGCAGGTTCTTCATCATTGTAAAGTCTTTGTCCTGTATCAGTGACACCACCTCTTGAAAAGATGTCCTGTAAAGCTTCAAAATAAATAGACTCACTTATAAATGGTTCAACTAATCTAGATATACCTTTGGTTGTGCCTTCAAACAAACCTTTGATTAAAGGTTCTTCATCAAACGCTTCTACGTTTGCTATAACTGATTGCACAGGATTGATTACAGTATCGTATGCAAAACCATGACTAAAATCTGTGTAATATAAATTACCCTCTTTGTCTTTGTTTGGTATAATTGTAGACTCTCTAGACCACTCTGGTAAAAATCTTCTGATAGCTGCTAATTGTTCTCTGGATACACCATACATACCCCTAAATGCTTCAACAACTGTCGGTGGTATAATGGAAACAGCAGTTCCATAACCTATCAATCTTCTTGCTCCAATACTTCGTGTTGCAGGATTTTTTAATTCTTTGATACCTTGTTGCACAATATTGTGTGATGTTCTAATAATCTCTGCAGGGAAAGATACGAAATTACCTAGTGGAGATCTTCTTAAACCTTTTATAAAATCAGAAACATAAGAATAGTTTGGAACTGTATTTCTAACAATACTTGCTGCGTCTTTGGCTAATTTAGTTTTATTTGCTGTTGGAAACGCATTAATTAAATTATCATACTCAGCAAAATAATTATATATTTTATAGAAGTCATCTTCTGCAACATATAGATCTTGTGCACCTTTAAAAGTTTTATTCATTCGTTTACCAAGTTTACCGAACGTTCTTTCAATAACATCACCACCTTTTGCAATATCTTTTAATAATCCTTGAACATCTTGAAATGTAGAACTTGAATTAACAACACCTTCATCTAACAAAAATCTGTAGAAAGCTTGGTCCTCTGGTAAGTTTCTGTACAACAGCTGTGGTTGTATTGTGTTAAAAGATTTTTTAAAGTTATCTAAAATAAACTTAGGATTTTTAAACATGTTACCTGTGCCTAAACTAAATGCTACGGCACTTGTAAAGTTACGCATGTGTGTAAAAGGACTTAATACTGTCTTTGCAACTTGCGCTAAACCTTTGGGTATAGCAATTAAATATCTATACAAAGCACTTTTCATTAAACCCTCAAGAGGAAGTTGTTCAGCAAACTGTATGGCATCTGCAAACTCTTGTGATGTGAATTTACCGTTTAGTGGATTAGTGTAAACTTGTTCACCTAACGGTGATTTAATTTGTAAACCATTTCTACCTCTCATTATTTCTCTGTTTGGTAGTGCATTTCTTGCAGCTCCTGGTGTATCAAAAACTAATTTACCGTTCTTTAATATTGTATTATAGAATTCATCTCGTGCAGACACTCCAGCCAAAGCTTGCATATTGTTTACTACAGTTCTTCTGGCGTCTTTTATCTCACCAAATAATTCTCTAAATGCTTTAACATCTTTTTGTGACTTAACTAAATCTTTTGGATCAAATTTGTTTTGACTTATAGCTTCTGCCATATTTATTTCTTGAACTGCATTATCAGAAAGAGCGCTTTTATTTTCAAATCTAAATACTGGTGCTCTTGTAACCTTATCCATTTTTACATTTTCTAACATTTGATCAACCTCTAAAACTGCTTCTTGTTTATTAGTGTATGGTCTTTTGTTAGCTCTTGCATAGTTCATGAAGAGATCAACAACTTTATCTTTAGCGTCTTTGGTAGGAATATATTTATTTACTTTAAATAATTTTTTGTTTTCAAATATTTTATAGTCATTACTTAACGTGTATTTTAATCTATTACTAAAAAATTTATTTAGTTCGTTCTCACCTACACTTATATTTTTTCCTTGTAGTATTGATGATTTTAAAACATTAAAACTATTTCTTGCGTCTGTAAGCGTTCCTATTAAAGATTCTCTTTGTTGTTTTTTAACACCAATATTATCTAATGATTTATTAAAGTCATTTAATTTTTTCTTATCAAAGTATTGAAACTCAAATTTATTATTCTTTATCGAGTCTTTTCCTGATTTTAAAACATCATCCATTGCTTCAACTATTTTATCAGTGTTCTTAACTTTGCTAGCAACATCCACGGTTTTATCATAAACTGTTTTTAATACTTCGTCGGTATCTCTTAATAAATCTTTAGCCACAATTGCAGAAGATCCTTCTCTACCTTGAACTTTCATAGATGCCTCAAACAATTCTTGTGTCTTTTTACCTCTTGGTCTAAAAGGTGCACCTAAATATTTGTCAACTATTCTTTCAAATACAGAGTTACTGTAAGCTAGTTCTTTACCTTTTTTTGCAATAAGACTTGCAGCCTTACCTGCACCGTATGCAAAAGGTGAAATTAGTATACCTTCATAAAAAAATTTAGCTCTATTTTCTAATCTACGAATAGCATCATCTGAACTAGATGCTCTTTCATCTCTATCTAATTCTGTAGGTAAAGCAGAGATGTCTCCAAATGTTCCTATATCTTCTATATCATATACCAGTGCAGCTCCTGCTGATCCACCTGCAGCTACAGTTGCAAATCTTCCTACTTGAGATGCTCTTTTAGCAGCCTTAGATATATTTTTATTTTTTAATGAAACTCTTTTACCAGTTTGAATTGCTTTTACAGCTTTAGAAGCTATGCCTGCAGCTATTCTTGCACCAGCAGAAGCGGGTATACCAACTTGAACAAGTGCTTCTGTAATTCTACCTGCAGCAGTGTCTCTTGCTTTGTCTTCTAATCCTTGAACAACATCACCTACAACAGAGTCATCTAAAAATTGCTCTAGTCTTGCAACAGCACTATCTTCTATTTGTAAGTTTTCTCCCTGCACAGCATCATAAACTTCTGCTGCAACAGATGTTAGACCTAAAGGTATTTTTACTAATCCTGATCCAATACCTGCAGCTATAGATACAGCTAAATTTGTGTCGTTTTCTTTTTCGGGTTGTGCAAGATCGTAAGGGTCGTATTTCTTTACAGCCATGGTTTACTCCTACAGACTAGGTAGTTTAACCGTATCTGTTATATCTATAAATTGTTTAGTTTTAGCGTCGTATCTTTTTACTTTACCTTTTACAGGTTCAATGTAAACAGCTCCATCTGCATATTTTGATCTACCTTTATATGCATAAGGTTGTGAGATATCAAAAGGAACATCAGGGTTGTCTTCTATAATTTGAACTATCTTTGCTTGATAAGGCGCTGCAAACTCTGCAATGGTTGCAGGAACATTGTCATCTATTAATTGATCTTTAGCTGCTCTGATAGGGTTTCTTTCTTTTAAGAAAGGACTTGCATCTTTCATTCTAGCATCAAGAACTTTATTTAAAGCACCTTCGTAGTTACCAAAAAATTCATTACCTTCTGTTTCACTCATAAGTTTTGCAACTTCTTCAGCGTCACTTCTATCTAATGATTTTAATTTAATTTGAAATTCTCTTTCGCTTTGAAGCTGTTCCTCTTGAGCTTTTTTAGCTTGCATTATTTGAAAAGGTTCTTTTGCTGCAGTTGCAGCTGTTTGAAATATATTTGCACCTGGTGTTTGCGACGCTAGATTTAAACCAAAGTTAATTAAAAAATCATTCATACTTGGTCTAAATAACATAGGATCTCTTTTAGGTTGTACACCCTGTGGGTCAGAATTTTTATATCTCTGACGCATACCGTCCATGATGCCAACGTTTTCAACGTCGCCACCCATTCTAAACATTGGTCTTTTTAATATTCTACTTTTCATTATATATTTTTAACCCTTACTGGTCCCATGACGTTACCGTAAATTCCAGATAACGTTGAAAGCACACCTAACGATGATTGTAACGGCGTTGGATTTGGAACAGAAGAAAACTGTTGTCTTCCAGGATAACCACTAATTAGTGATGTAACACCAGATCCAAATGTTCCTAATCTTTCGTACGGTTCAAACGCTTCTAATCTATTCGCTTCTCTTTGTGCATCTAGTACCGCTTGATTCTGTGCTTGTTGGACAGCGCCCACTGATCCTAAAGTACGTATGTCAGAAGATTGTAAACCTGGAACTAATGAAGCCAATCCTGTTTGAAATTGTCCACCTCTTAACTGATCACCAGCTAAAGCTCTTTGATTTAATAAATCTTGTTGTCTAGCAGATTGACCTTGTTGAAAACCTTGTTGTAATAATCCAGCTTGTAGTAATGCACGCTCTCTTGCCGCTCCCGTTCCGAACTCGGAAAGCTGAACGCCTGCTCTACCTGCACCAAGAGCACCAAGTTGTGCTTGTTGATCTTTTATTCTTTGTTCTTGTATCTGTTGTTGTCTGTCAAATTCTCCTAACGAAGCATCTATAACTTGTGATTGATATGGAGACATATAAGATGCAATAGATCCTGCACCTGTTCCTGCTCCGGTGCCTGTTAATGCTTGTGCTTGCGCAATACCAGTGCCAAAATCTGTAGCTGCTTGCTGTGCTCCTGTTACAAATGGTTGATAAGAACCTATACCTTGTTGAGCTAATGTAGCTGCTTGTGTTTGTAATGGGTCTTGTGCTGCAACTGAAGGTGCAATTCTAGATGTATCAATAGGTTGAGCCGTTAACGCTGCTAACTGCGTTCCATAATCTTTACCAAGATCTTCTATAAATTGTGCTGGTAATACTCGTGATTCTGTTATTGCCATTATGCTACCTTATTCTCCAGTTGTTTCATTGTTTTATACATTAAATCTGCTCCTCTATCAACACTTCCTCCACCTGCTGCCCTAACGGCATCAGCTGTGAAAACAAACTCATTTTTAGATAATCTTGCAGGTACATCGTCTTTTTTCTCATATTCTCCTAATGGTACAAATCCACCACCTCTAAGATCCATTTCATTACCACCTAGATTCATAAGACCACCTTCTTCAGCACCTATTCTACCACCCTCAGCTTTTGCTGCTTCTTCGGGTATTAAGAATGGATACTTAGATCTTAATCCTGATAAATCACCAGAGGCATAAGCTGCTTGAACTTCTTTTCTAATTGCTTCTACATCAATACCTGTTTGATTAGATATTCTACCGGTTAAACTTTCTACTTCTTGTTCTTGTTCAGGTGTTAGTACTCCTGCTAGTGCAGATGTTCCTAATATACCTACAGCTGCTTTACCTTTACCTGTTCCTAAAAATTGTGCAAATCTACTTGGACCGAATCCTTGAAACCCTGAATCCATAACTGCTGTTTTTAATGGATTAAAACTTCCTGGGCCAAAAAAACTTGCTCCTGGTAAATTACCTAAAGCAAAACCTTTTGTACCTAAACCTGCTCTTTGAAATGGCCCTATTGCTCCACCACCAGTGTAATATATAGCAGCTGCTGCTAACGCAGCTTTACCTACATCGCTTTTTAAAACTTTCTTAACTGGTTTTGTAATACTTTTAACTATACTTCCTAAACTATATGCTTGTCTAATTGGTCCGCCGTCTGCTAATTGAAATCTTTCAGGTAATGTAAATCTTTGTACAAATTCTTCATAATCACTTTTTTCAGGTTCTATGTCTGTTGGTAGTTTTGGAGCCATGGGCGCCATTGGTATAATAGGTCTTACAATTTGATCATCATTATCACCATCGTCATCATTACGATTTTTAGGACCTTTAGCATTAGGGTCAAAAGCAAAAGGATTCCTATCTATAAATCCCTGATTCTGTAAAGCATTTCCAATACCTTGAGCACTTCTTAAAAGATTATATGGAGGAAAAGCTAATCTTGCAGCTACATCAGCAGCGCTTGTAATTACATCTCTAGCTAAAGTTGATTTTCTTTGCATGGGTTGACCAATAGTAACTGCATCGGGAGCGTTATCTCCTCCTGTAGATGCAGAAGATTCTACACCAGATAAAGTGCCGTAAGAGTCATCTCTTGCAGCTAAATCACCTGATCTAAAAGGTATTCTAGATACTTCTCCACCCTCTGCAAATCTTTGATTGTAAAGCACTATTCCTAAATCATCTATAGCTTCTTGTTGTGACATATATCTTTTACCAGTAATTGGATCCTCTAAACCATCTGCTCTTTGTTGTGCTTCTTGTTCTGCTAAAACTCTATTTCTAACAGCATCTAGTTCTGCAATACCTTCAGGACCACTTGGTAATTTAACAAGAGGAGCATTTCTTTGTAAATCTAATGCTTCTTGTTTTTCTCGTGCAGCTCTTAATCCAGCTTCAGATTGGAGATATCTTTGTTGTGCTAGTTGACCCTGTCTTTGTCTATATATTTGATCTATTACACTGTCTTTCATAGCTCGCCTAGTTCCTACAAATGGACCTTGTGGATTTAACTCATCACCATACAGACCTCCATATGATGTCGCTCCACCTACTCCTATATTTTCTATTAAAAAATCTCTAAAGTTACCACCTCTACGAGCCTCACCCATCTCTCTTTGAATTTCATTTCTAGCACGGTTTTCATTATAAGACAGATTCATTCTAGGATCTATAAGGCTTGCTGTAGGTCTCTCATCTATACTAACTCCACCTTGCTGAAGTAATTGTCTCGCTATTTGTGATCTAGTTATTGCCATTTTATTACACTACTTTGTTTTAGGGAACAAATCAAGCGAAGGCATAATTACCTTAATATCCCTTCTAATCTCTGATTCTGGGATTCCTTTAGCCTTCCATTCGTCCTCTGTATTATATTTTTCTCCTGTTTTCAAGTTGGATATAGTTGTTATTATTTTCTCTGGTTTTATTGTTTGCATTATGTTGTTACCTCTCTTGGCTGTATTTCTAGTATTGAGGCTATGACGTGCAGCTCATTCGCGTCAGAAGCTTGAACTTTTATTATTTCACTTTCTTGAACTACAAGAGGTTGAGTTAAAAGTTCAGTAGTAGTATTTGAAGATATAGCCTTAGTTTTAAATAAACTAAAAATAGTGCCAGATGAGTTAACTAAAGTTATAGTTATATTCGCTCCTGATCCTGCATCTTCAGATACTAAAATTGATTTGACTACAGCCGTAGTAGCCGTTGGAACTGTGTACAGAGTTGTTAAATCTGTTGTAGTTAAGTCTACTTTTTTATTAATAAAACTATTAGCCATTATTGTAAAAAGAAGTTAAATGCTTCTACTTCATCCTTAAGTTCTTGTTGAAACGTTGTATTTAATTTTTCTATCACACCATCAAGATCTCTGACTTGTGAGTCAGCTACAGCTTGATTATATACTTTAGAAGGTCTGGTAAGTGACTGAACTATTTTTGCCATTATCTTCTTCCATCTGGTTGTGTATCTAATCTAAAAGTTCCTAACTTCCAATTTTGACCAGATCCTGTATTTTCTACTTTTAATGCTATGGCTCTTGCTCTTGCTCTAGTGTCCACCTTACTAGTTGATGATGTTATTGTAAAGGGACCAAGTGATGAGCTTGCTGCTGCATCATTAGAGAAATTTCTTAAATTTAAAGTTACTCTTGCGTCACCTGTTTGAGATAAAAAGTCTGGTATAAATCTTCTTATCTTCATTAAAAATTCACCATCACCCCTAAAATCAGCCACACCTGTTTGAGTGCCTCTAATAGTTCTTTGTGTAATATCAAAATCTCCAGATGTTATAGATGCGGTAACAGCTGTAGTCGTAGCGTCTTTAACTTGATCAGTTCCTGTTTCGTGTTCGTAATATGTTGTTCTACCTTCTGTATTACCAACAACATCAAAAGAAGTATCAGTGTCAGCGTCATACTCTAATGCATGGGGTTTACCAAATACTGCAGAGTCTTTCCACATTGTTCTAGATAATGTGCCGATAGTCCAAACTGGTCTTTGTGGCGATGAATCAAAATAATTATATGTAACAACTCTATTAACAACTGCTGAATTAGTTGTTGGATAGAACCAAGATATTTCACCAAACAAGTTATTTAAACCTGCTGATATCATTTGATTACCAGAGTCTAAGTTAATATCGTCAAACACATGATCTTCTACTAAACAAGGTAGTGATTCTAAATTACCAGAGTATTTAAAGAAACCATTTTCAGAAAACCAGTAAGCAGCTCCATCTACTTCGACTACTGCATTTTGTCCAGCTAGCCCACAGTTAGTGCCTGCTTGTGTAAAAGCAAATGTAAAAGGTTGACCAACAAAACGCATTAAGAATAATGCTGTATCTGTGTAAACATAAATTGCATCTCTACCTCTAATAGCTCCCATGATCCGTGATCCGTCGGCCAGTCTCTGTGTACCAGCGTCATTGGTTGCTGTAGGTGTATACGTATTAATATCTTCAATAGCAGAGAATCTTATAAACATATCATCTTGTGTATCGATATCACCTATCGTGGTTTCTGTACCAAAGAACACTAAGTGTCTATCCGGTGTAGATACGAGCATGTGTCTTGATGCAGTTGGTGCATTTGTAATAATAGCTGCTCTAGTTGTAGTTGCATTGGACAAAGATGAGTCCCAAGAAAAACATGCGTTGTTGTGAATTAAACAAATAGCTTTATCACCTAAATTATCTAACGACCACATACCAGGTTCTAATACTAAGTCACCAGATGCTGCTTCACCCCAAGCAACAAAATCAGTTGTATTGGTTATGGTAGCACCATCACTGTGAGATGCAGCTGTTGTGTTTCTAACTCCTCTTGTTACACCTGTTAAAGTATTAGTTGATACACCAGTGTAAGACATTTCTTCTGTGCCTATCTTTATAAAGTTTGTTCCTGTGCTTGGAAATAAACTAGCATCAGTTAATACAATTGTAGTCGTGGAGTCATTTATAGCCCCGTTTAGCGTTGTTGTGATAGCTCCGGCTGCTTCACCACCCCAAGAGCCTAGACCCCACCCAAAACCTCTCTCTTGGACAGCAGAGCCTACAGGATAGTAGTGTTGTACTCTTATACCACCAGATGTAGTGGCTCCTGAGCCCGTTTCGTTTGAAGGCATTGTTATAGTTAAAGTTGTAGTTGTTGGTGTTGTAGTCACCATAAATTTCTTGTCATCAAAATCAGATGACGAAAAATTAGAATCTGTAATCGTAGAGAAGTTATCTAATAATATAATGTCCCCAGGATTAATATTGTGACTCGATGAAAAAGTTATTGTAACAATTGCTGATCCATTAGTTGTACTGAATGCACTTGTAAGAGTTGTTGTAGATTTAATAGGGTGTATGTCATAAAACACACCTCCTGAATATGCGTATAAAATTCTGTTGGTCCCTATAATAGCATACTTTCTACCCAGACTGTTTACGAAATGATGTAACCCTCTGCCTGCACCAGTTAAATGGTTTGTCCCTAATTGACTCCAACCGCCTATTTTTTCAGGGCTACCATATCTAAAACGAACATTATCACAATCTATCCACTGTCCTTCAGCGGTAGTAGCTGTAATTTGTTTGTTGATTCCAGGTGCAAATCCTATTTTTTGTAGCATGCTGTGTTATCCTATTTAGACGAAAGGATTATATATTATAATTTTTTTGATTAAAAGCCTATTTTTTAGGCGGTTCTGATGAATCGTGGGTCTGTATTTGTTTAGTTTTATCGTCAAATCTTTTATGCCAATCGCTGACCATTTTAACCAACATGTTTGAAAAGTGTTTTAATCCAGCAGAATCAAATATTATTTTACCTTTTATAAACAGAGACCATCTCTCTTTCCAAGAAAACTCTATATTACATGATCCATCTTCTTTTTGTCTAAATATCATCTTAATTGACTTTTCCCTATCGCTGAAGGCATTCCATAAAAAGGTCTTTTGTCTCTAACAAAATCTCTGTTTGGTCCATTTTTATTAACGTAATGCAAGAAGACCTGAGCCTGCCAGTCTCCTTGAAACTCTTTTCTAGAGTGTGTTATATCACAACCTTTGTACACCACAGCTTGACCTGGTTTTAAATTTATAGGTTTTTTGTCCATATAAATAGGCCACTCAGTTCCACAAGAACCTATGCAAACCGTAACACTATACTCACATGATGGTCTATCTTTGTGAGCTTTAAGGTCTGCAAATTTAGTGTACATTCTCCAAAAAGAATAAGTTGGTAATAATTTAACACCAGTTATTTTTTCCATCATGTTAACTTTATTTAACATTAAAGACTCCATTAGGTAATCTGCATAAAAATGAGAATCCATATTATTATTTTGAGCTTTTGGACTGGCAAAATCTGTCATATTAAATCTATGCTTTAATCTACAATAGTCGGTAAGAAGTTTTGTTTCCTCTATTGTTAAAAACTTTTCAACTAAACAATATTTTTTGTTTTTTAAAGAGCCCATCCTACTACTGAATACCTCGTTCCTTTTGTTATTGGTTTTACACCGTGTGGAAATAAAAAATTACTTGGCCACACTATTAATCTATTAGCTCTCACTGGCACTATTAATTCATCCGTGTAATCGGGATTTGCAAAACCCAAATCTCCGCCCTCATAATCATTGTTACAAAGAAGTATCATACTCATAGTTCTTGGTTGTGCAGCAAAATGATCTACGTGTAAATCATAGTGACCGCCTATTTCATATTTTAAAACCTCTATTGTATTTACTCTTTCAGCTCCTAAATCTTTTATCTTTGTATCTTTTGCATACGTCCTAATAGATTCAGAAAAATAATTATTTAATAAATTACACCAATGCGCTTCAGTTAAACTATCTCCAAGATTAACTAATGGTTTAGTTTGAACATTTCTTATATTTTTATCGAGAACACCTTGTCCCACTGAACCCGGTGTAAACCCACAGGTATTAAACCACCTAATCATATTACCCATTGTTTCATTTGGTAGAACATCGTCATAAACTTTTAAATACTTTCTTAGTTCCATGTTTTTTTACTCCATATCCTATCTTTGTATGATCTTATTATTTGAAGTTGATGACCAATCCAATCTCTAAATATTCCTTTTGCATTTGTAGTCCCAAATTTCATTTTCCAATCATCTCTTTTAAAAGGTATAACTTGAACATAAGGAGTTCCTCTTTTAATTGTAGTAGTTAGAGTTTCGTATTTATCGCCATTTACAACAAATGGGAAATTAACTTGTAAATTCCATTTATCTGTCTCCACTATGCCAGAAATAATTTCAAACCTATCATCAGCGTTATTTAAAGGTGGCACAAACAAACAAGAATATCCAGGAGGTGTTTTTATAACCCAAGGGTTTAATATTTTTAAAATATCAAAATCTTTATTTTTTTTAACAAAAGAAGATCCTTCTAATTGAAATCTGTGATGATATTGAGGTTTTTTTCCATTTAAATTCATCATTCTAACCTGCATCATATTATCTTCATTGCAAAGACCATATCTAAATTTATAGTCTTTCATTTTCTTTCCTGTCTCTTCATTCACCATTACTTTACCTGTTTCAGGATCAATCTTGTCTACGTTAAATTCAATATGTAGATCTTGAGGCATTTTTAAAACATAACCAGCTGTTAATGTGTCTAGAAAAGGCATACAACCTTTAATAGTTACTTCTTTTATAGTATGTTCTAATTTTTTGTACCAATCTGGAATATGTAATCTGACAGGCTCAGGTTTTTCTAAATCTGTATGAGCGTAATCTTCATGACATATGAACTCTATTTGCTTTCTAAACATAGAGGTAAATATACTAATTTGTAATTAAAAGTAAAGTACTATTATTTTGGAACCTGTAAACCAGGGTTTCTAGGTGTTCCACCAGCGTCTTCAACTAATTGTCCTGGTGTTTTATTAGTAGGGTATGTTAAATTTAACGCGTCTAAATCAATGTTTTGTAAAGTTTGTTTATAAGCTGTCCAAACTGGTCTTTCGCTGTGATCTGCTTTTCTGTTGCTAAGCCATCTATCAATAATACTTATGTCACCTTCTATCCAATCTTCTATTTGTGCTCTTGTGAAAGTTCCAACGTGATCATTATCATCTGAAGAATTATCGTGCACTACATAAGAGTTATCTGGATTAATGTAACCAAAAGTATGTGTTTCTTTTACTATTCCTGCATACTCTGCATCTGTAATTTCAATTCTATTGTAAGTTTCTGGATTTAAACCATTATCTCCCATCATAGCTAATATTTCTGTGTTTCCGCCATCTACTACTTTACATAATACTCCCTCGTTATTGAAATTTTCTGGTAAACAAATTGCGTATTTAGCCATGATTAACTTCCTGTGTTTTCGTAAATTAAGATTGCTCCGTGCATACCTTCACCAAGGTGTCCACCTCTAGGGTTTCCTTTACTTGATCCTGAACCCATAAAACGCATACCATTTTCTGAGACCCTAGGATTACCATTACCACTAGTAGCCGGGGTTTTCGACATTCCAGTCGAAAGCATACCGTAACCAAAACCACTATTATTAATGTCAGGTCCACTAGGAGCATCGAAACCTCCACCTGTGTTTGATTGGTATGATATTGCGTGTAAAGTTCCTATAGGTCCTGCCACAGCGTTACCAATAGATCCAGTCGCTGGCTGAGTTCCTCCGCCGCCTCCATTACCAGTTCCTATGTTTGTTAAATTAGTTGCAGTGCCTGCTGTACCGTTTCCGTTTGTACTATTTCCAGCTTCACCGATAGTATAAGGGCCTGAAAAAGGTGGACTAATTGGAGCTGTAAAATATCCAAAACCTCCAGCACCACCCTGACCATTTGCTGGTCCTTGTCCGCCACCTCCAGCACCTGTTATGTAGGCACCAACGAAGTTAGCATTATTTCCTGCAGTGTAAGTTCCAGTTCCTGGACCATATTCTGCAAAAGTAGGAACCATGTTTCCACCACCTGCAGTTCCAGATGAAGCAGAAAAAACTCTACCTGAAGAGTCAATACTTAAAGATGCTACTGTGAATGCACCTGTTGCTGGTTTAATTATTTTTGGCATTTAAATCCTCCATTAATCCACTAATTCAACATACGAAACATGATAGTCTAAATCGCTGGCAGCTCCCGCTGTAACGGCTATTAAATCAGTCTCGTCTAAATAAATCGGAGTATCAATAAGGCTTAAAGTTGAATCTGCTGGAATAGAAACTGTACTTAAAATTTTAAAGTAAGTTGAACCGTTGTCGTTACTGATTTCTACAGTAGCATCAACAGCGTTTGTTCCATCATCATTCGCTAAAAGTATTGTATCGATTCTAACTGCAGTATCTGCAGGAACATCGATCATAGTTGTTCTGTTAGTATCGCCCAAAGTACCCATAGCATTTTTGGGTGTGATGGTTGCTATATTAACAAGATTTGGTGTAGCCATATTTTTCTCCTATTTGTTTTCTACCCGAAAACCATGGAAAAGACAATACCTTTTCCATCAGTTGTTATTTTTTGTGTTGAACTAGTGCCATTAGCATTAGTTAATTTACCAACTCCTGAGCCTTTTGGCACCAAAGTAAGGTCAATATTAGTATCCCCACCAACTGCTGAAATAGTAGGACTATTACCAGTTGCCGCATTAGTTATGTCAAAATGGTTAACTGCAGAGGCTGTTGTTTGAAATTGTAATTGTTCGTTACCGTTTTCGTCTCTAATTCCATGGTCATCGTCAAAATCAACCATGAAAGAATTAGTGTCTAGATTACCACCTAATTGTGGTGTTGTATCATCGACTACATCAGAAATACCTGTTCCGATTGCAAGCGTTAAAATTTTTGGATTAGTTCCATCATCTGCAGAAGCAAAAACCATTTTATCGCCTTTGTCTGATGCTGAGAAAGTGAAAGAACTACCTGATCCTGACACATATTTAAATTGAACTGTATAAGATCCTGAAGTTGAATTTCTTAAAATATAAAAAGTTTGAACATCTAATGGAATAGTTACAATTTGATTACCTGTAATCGTACCAGTAAATTCTATCATTCTGTGTGCAAGTTCTGCACCAGTTGATCCATCTGATACTGACAGAGCAGTTGTTTGTGCACCACCAGCAATAGATTTTTGAATAAATCCACCAGATATTTGTTCTATAATTTCTAAATTGGTATTAGTTTTCGTGCCCCAAGTACCAGCGTTTTCACCTGTTGCTTGTTTTTCTATACCCAGAGGGGTGTATGTTGATGCCATATTTTTCTCCTATGCCGCGTCAGTATAACTTGTATTTGATCCCGTTGCAACATCAGAATAAGTATCATTCGATCCAGTGGAAACATTGCTATAAGAAGCATTCGATCCTGTACTTGGAGTAGAATAACTATTATTCGATCCAGTTGACGGTGTACTATAAGTATTATTTGAGCCGGTGTCAACATTTGAGTAAATAGGAATTGTTGTTATATTTCCAAGAGTTAGTGTGCCAGATAGACCCTCTAAACCTATTATTGTATCAGCAGGAGTTATTGATCCTACAGCAGAGGATATAGATTGTCCTGATATTCCTATAACATCAGCAGGAGTTATTGATCCCACAGACATTGTAGAAGATATACCTGTAGGTATTATTACAGGATTAGATGTTATTACAGCAGATCCTAGACTAGATGAGATAGATTGAGATTCCAAACCTACAGCTTGATCAGGTATTGTAGCAAAAGATCCAACACTAGATGTAGATTCTTGACCAGTTAGTCCTACTACAGCATCAGCAACTGTTAAAGAGCCAACACTAACCGTAAACTCTTGACCAGTTACTCCCATCACATCTCCAGGCACTAAAGAACCAACACTAGGTGTAGCTTCTTGACCAGTTAAACCCATTACATCCGCAGGAGTTATTGATCCAACACTAAAGCTAGAACTTACACCTGTAGGAGTTACTAGACTGTTTACAGATGAACCATAAGGTTCCTCACCCCATCCATTTCTACCCCAACCAACTAAAGTTCCAACACTTGTTATCTCACCTAAAGTTGATGTTATTTCACCAGGTGAAGATATACCAATTGCATCCGCTGGAGAAATCTCTCCAAGTGATGAAGTTATAGATTGACCTGTTAATTCTACTTGTTGAATATCACCTGCATCAACAGTGCCTAAAGATGATGATATAGATATTCCACCAACCTCTACAGTGTAAGCAACACCCCATCCTGAATTACCCCAAGCTTGTCTACCCCAACCAGCAAAGTTAAATCCGTCAGCATTTCCAAGTGAAGAAGTTATGGAGAATCCTGTTGTAGTAATTATAGTTTCTGCATCAGCTGTTGCACTTCCTTGTAGTGCATCCATTTGTTGAGGCATTGAAACTTCAACAGTTGTAGTATCAAAAGCGTCTACAGATCCAACGGAAGATGACATGGATATTCCATCAAGTTCTTGAGCATATTGAACACCCCATCCTGAGTTATTCCATGCTTGTCTACCCCAACCTGATATATTAAATCCGTCTGCTGTTCCTAAAGAAGATGTAATTTCAAAACCAGTTACGTTAATAGCAGGATCATTACTCTCACCCCATGGTTCTTCACCCCATGCATCTCTACCCCAGCCTTGTTCTGCAAAAGCTCCTAACTCTCCAACAGATGCACTAAAAGAAATACCTGATAAAGTTACTGTAAAAGTTCCACTCCAACCGTCTTCACCCCAACCATCTGATCCCCATCCAGCTTCGTTAAAAGCGTCTACAGAACCAACTGATGATGTTATAGATTGACCTGTTAAAGAAACAGCTATTACTTCAGATTGCCATGTATTGGCGCCCCAAGTATTATTGCCCCAGGTTGATGCCATAAGGAAGGCCTCCTTATGCTAGTCTTATGATCGCGTTAGAAGCGTCTGCTGTAGGAAATTGAATTGTAAAAGTCCCACTGGTTACAGTTTTATCAGCACCAAATGCAATTATTGCAACAGAGTCAGTAGTACTTGAACCACCATCTGTTGTCGTGTTGTATATCATTGCACCATTAGCTGTGAAAGAAGCTGATGTAAATGATACATCAGAAAAATCTGTGAATGCTGTTGTTGAAGATAAAGAAACTCCAGAATTTGTTAAAGCAGCTCCACCTGCTGTGTAAGCAGTTCCTGATGAATTAGTTATTTCATTAGAAGTAGAATAATCTGTAGTAGCCGCACCTAAAGATGCTGAGCTAGTAAATAAAGCTATTTTAAAAGTATGTCCACCAGATGATTCAAAACTGTGTTTTCCTTTTAACAGATCTCTTTTAAAAGTTGAACATATTGCCGATGTAATTGCCATTTTTTATCTCCTATGGGTTTGCTGAGTTAATTGGTATTCTAACTGTGCCGTCAGTATAGTCGTCTCTTCTTCGTCTTCCAACTTGCTCATTAGCAAACTTCTGTACTTCTTGTTTATACTTTTGCTCGTATAATGTCAACATATCTGCGGGGCCTTTTAAAAAGCCATAAGTCTCTGCTAAACAGCAATATAATAAGCCATTTGGGAAGTTCATACTAATATAATTAGTAGTATTATCTGAGGCCAAAGTAGCCGGCATCTTATTAAAATGCACTTTGAATCTATAAGTAGTGTTAGGCACAGGAGCAACTATAATTCTTCCAGAGTTAGTTTCAGCGTCTCCAGTAGCTCCACCATACATAGCATAATACTTAGGTTTTCCTTGAGCAGCTGATGTGCCCGTAACATCTTGATATTCTTGTAAATATGTAAAATCTTTTTTTTCTAACCATCTGCTAGCTCCAGTAAGTTCTGTTCCAGCTGTATCGTAAACTTGTATTCCTCTTATAAAAAGAGCTCCAGCGGGTGTATTTATTGATTCTTGACCGGCAACAAAATTAGCAACTTGTTGTTGCCTATCAGCATCGATAGGAATATCTCGCATAATTCTATATTGCGCATTTAAAATAATATTTTCTAAAATATCTGTCGTTAACACATTAGAATCTGTTTCTGTGTAATTTCTAATTTGTGTAACTAATCCTGAATAACTTATTCCTGCCATTATGCTGCTATCCTTTTACAGAACTCACAGCTAACAGTGTAGCTATCGTGAATCCAACAATGTTGTTTTTTTCTTAATCTAAACCAAAAAATTTTTATGCACTCAATGTAATGGGTCCAACTGAACATCCTATTCCTCCTCCTGATACTCCACCCTTTGTAGCAGTATCTGTATCGACTGTAAAATGAAAAAAATTAGCAACGGAATAGTCACTTGTGTTTCTAGCATCATCAACATACAGACCTGTTGTTATAGCGTAGCCTACTGCCTTAGCTATGTTAGATCCTGTTATGCCATCAAAATCTTGTGGATTTGAAAACGCAAAAACAGAGTTACCATTAACACCTGTTACCGGATCAGGAGGCGTTCCTGTTCCTGGAGCTGTAGTGGGTTGACCTCTGAATCTATATGTTGTTCCGTTTGTTAAACCGTGTCCAGGAAAAGAAACATTAATAACTCTAGATCCTGATGCATAAGTTTCAAAACCATTTTCTGGTATCATACCTAAAACTGCAGGAGCCTCTCTATCTGGTCTAATATTTCTTAAAGAAATAGCGTCTCCGTTCATTGGTTTTGGTTCTAATTGTGGCTGTTTTGGTTCAAATTCAGATACATGAACAAAAGAACCATTCCATTCTCTAACCATTTCTGTATATGGAAACTCTAATCCTGATCTATCTGATATAGCTCTTGCATATTTACCTGTTGCAAATTTTGCCATTATGTTCCTGGGTAATAAGCTTTAGGCGTAATATATGTGCTTGAAGCTGACCCATCCTCCGCTAATGCTCTAGCTAATTCATCTTCATAAACTAGTTTCATAGCTTGAATTAATTCTGGTTTATATTTTTGTGCTAAATAATAAGATAGTCCTGATACCATGCAAGGCACGAATCTAAATGGTACGTCTGTTGCATTTGTATAGTCACCTACATCTTGTATTCTTTTAATGTAATAAAAGTGCATATCTTTTGATGCATTCGTTGAATCTGGTGTTGGATAAATATGTATTCTAACTTTGTCTATAAACCTCTCTACCCAATATTGATTAGGTGTTCCTTTTGATAGCTTGTTTGAAAAAGCAGCATAAGTAGATCTATCTACTTTTGTCATAGGTGAATCTGCTTGTGTTGTTTGTGTTCTATTTGCTCTTAGTTGTGCTTCTAAAACATCAGACATTCCGTAGACACCGTTTGAAGGCGTAGTTGTTGCACTTGTGCCATCATCGCTAGATCTAAAAAAATCATAGTCTGATTGTCCTTCTATCAGATCTATATTAGTCTCATCTATTTCCCAATAGTGAATACCTCTGTTTCCCCATTCTTGAAACAAAATATTAAGAGATCTTCTTGCTGATTTTAATTGGTAACCGGCTACGTTCTGTAATCCAATACGTTCAAAAGATTCCTCTACTATTTCATCAATAGCAAAAGTTTTGTCGAACGTAGCTGTTCCTGAAGTAGTATTAGCCATTTAAACTCCTAGTAAATCTTTAACCACTCACAAACTACTGTACCACTATCTCCGTCGGTACAAGCAGGTAGAACTATATTTACATCTCCAGTTACTCCGGTAGCATCAGTATTTTTTAAACCACCAAAACTAGAATAGTCATATTCCATTTCGCCATTTAAAGTTTGAAATACAACATCTGTGTCAGCATCCCATTGCATTCTGAGTGCATCAACTGGTGCTGTTACTGAAACGTTACAACTAACTTTTACAAGTCTAACTTTAGAACAAGCTGCGCCTGTTGCTGGGTTTGTAGATAATCCAGAAACATCAACAATTTTAGTTGTGCCTCCTGAACTATCAGAAACTACGTTGTAGTGAGTTATAAGTCTTTTTGCTCCGTCAAATACTGTAGTATTTAATACTGTATCCGCCATGTGTTTTTCCTCCTCATTTTAAAGAGCGCCTGCATTACCAGGCGCTCCGAGTTATTTATTATTACGCGTCTGCGTATGGTGTTACTATTGTACCTGATCCAAGCAATAAAGAATTGTGAACCAAATATGTAGCTGTATCAATCGCTGTGAAAGATACGACACTACCAACGATTCCACCTTTTGTAGAACCATTCATAGTTATAACATCGTTAGATGCACCTGGTATGAAAGCTTTTTTAGAGCCATCATCTACAGCTATCATGATACCGCCTTTAAATTTGTCAGTACCATCTGTTTTGATGTCCATATCAGTTGCAGCTGTTTCCACATAAAAGTGAAAAGTTGCACCAATGTTGTTTAAGTTATTGAAGTCAGTATCACCTGCAGTAGCACCGTTACTATTTACATTGATACTTGGTAAAGTAAATTTACCGTCAGCATCATTTGTAAGTAAGATCTTACCTGCGTGTGTAGCAACTGTCAAAGTTGTGTCAGCTGTTAAGCTAACAGTCATGCCAGGTCCCGTATTTTGAAATCCATTTTTGGAAATCACCGGTCCTGAAAACGTTGTTTTTGCCATATTATATCCTCCTAGTTTATATGATCATAGTCTCTAGGCCGTCGACTGTACGCGTCTATGATCTTTAATAATTATACAGTGAGGAATTTATACTCCCTTTTTTAGTAGAGTGCAAGAGAGCCCGTGCTTTGGTTTGATATTTATCCAAGATGTAGCTTTTTACTAAGTAGCTACAGAAACTTCGGGTGCTGCGTCTTCGATCTTGTTAGTTAGATTAGCTAATCTAGCTTCTTCTAACTTAATTTGATTAACAACTTCTCTAATTTTATTGTCAATCCTGACCATGTCCAAAGTATATCTTTGGTTATCACGCTGTTGCACCGCCCACTCTGTCTCGAGGCCCCTCTTCGTTTTGTAAAGGTCTCTTACTTGAGTCTGCATCTATGATCTCCTCGTAGGTTATCCATAGTTTACGATGGTCTATAAATCCATCTTTTTCCCATGTTATAGCATTTTCTCCTAGTTTGTCAACTAGTGCATTATTGAATGCTTCAGTGCTGTCTTCTGATGCAAGTTGAAAATCAGCATAGTAGCCATATGCTCTTATTTGTATTCGAAATGTTTTCATGAGTCCTATCTTTCTATCATAAAAAAAGGGGGCCCGAAAGCCCCCTTTTTAATTAGTTAGTTATTACGCACCTGGTGACGCGAAAATACCTCTAGGGTCTGATACTCCAAAAGAATATCTTTCTCTAGCTTTGTATCTTACGTTGCCAGTGTCGAAATCACCTTCCATTGCAGTCGTTAATGGTGCTCTATTGAACATTTTCATGCCATTTGGCACGTCTGTCAAGATATAGAACGCATCTGTGTCTGTTAGGTAGTTGTTCACTCTATAACCTTGAGGAACCATACCCATAGATACGATTGCGTTGATATCGTTGTCAGCTGTTCCAGTTCTACCTTGAGATTTCATCAATCTCTCAGCTGTAAACTGAAGCTCAGAAGGAATAACCATTTTTACTCCTCTTGCTGCAACTCTTAGACCTCTTTCATCAGTCATAGCCGCGATGTCAATCATCGACTGTTCTAATGAAGTTTCGTTAAGATCCGCCGCTGTAGCTAACGTGTTTGAAAACGTTCCTGCTACTGTCGGGTGAGAACCACTAAATAAAGCAACTCCATCTCCAGTTTTGAAAGTTCCAAAACCGTTGATTAAAGGTTCAACTGCTTTTACTTGTTTAGCGTTACTCATAGATCTTGCTAAAGCTTTCGTGTATCTAGAAGCTAGTCTATCGTAGAGATTATCTTCGATAGCTTCTTCTGTGATAGCGAACGCTAGAGCTACGGTCTCGTGAGTGTATCTCGCTGTAAAAGTTTCTTGTGCTTCGTCAAAAGAGACTCCGCTACCTTCTGCTTTTACTTGCGCGTTTGCGAAACCAGATAACATTACTTCTTCTTCAAAAGCTCTGTCACTGTTTTCTGCAGTATAAATCTCAGCATGCTGATTTTCATACCTTTTGTATTCCAGGCCGAATAGTGCATTCAATCCTGGCTCTAGTTCTTTAACTAGTTGACTTCTTGATATTGCCATAATTTATCTCCTATTCTCCTATTATGATTGTAGTTCAATCAAGTTTGGAACAACGACTACAGAACATCTTGCTGCAGTAATATCCTCGTTCTCTGGATCTTCTGCAACTCTTAAGAGTCTGAAAGTGGCTGCGTCCGCACTTGTATCACCGATATCTAATGTAGCTGAAGACTTACCAGTGATATCGCTACCAGCTGAAGTGTTCATGTCGTACGTTTCTAGAAAACCCGCTTGGGTTACTGCGTCGTCCGTTGCTACAACATATTGCTGTGTTGGGCTATCGAATACAAAAGCGTCTATATCTTCTGAGTTCGCTGGAGTTACTTGTGTATAGAAATTCGCGAACGTCGGCTTCAAAGTTGTCGCCGCGTTGTAGAAGATTCCATTTAATACACCTATGATAGGCGCATCGGTCGTTTGACCGTCAACAATATAACCAGCAGCAGAAGCTACAGCTCCACCATTGTAGATCGTAGTAGCATAACCAGCATCGATTTTGTACTTACCTAAGCCTTGCGTAGCCGGAGTTTGTCCGAGCATACCCGCAGCAATAAGTCCAAAACCTTGTGTGTTTTTATTTGCCATGTTGTTTCTCCTTGTGTCCATGTTGCCATAGACTGATTAACGTTAATTCGATGATAGGGATTAACCCACGAAATAATTTTATTTCTTTGTACCACCGAAGGTTACACGAGACTGTCTATCAACATTGATAGGCATCCTCTGATCCTGCTCCTTCATAAGATCGTTTGCTACTGCTTCGCTTCTGTCTTTATGACGATTAGTCATATAGTCTTGACGTTGCTGCGCGATCTCGATCGGTACCTTCGCAAGTAGAAGGCCGCCAACCCCAATCACTCCCTTGTATTTCCCGTCTTCGAGAACCGGATAGTCACCTGCGTTTTCAACTTCTTCGGCACGAACTAACTCATAACCTTCTCTTAATCGTCCAGTTACGTTTTTCGTATCTTGAAAGCCTACAACTTCGGCTCTTATCCATCTGTACCTGAATCCATCAGGCGCAGGGGGTGCATCTAGAGATGATGGTGGAACCCACACTTTTGGTCTTTCAGACTTTGACCGTGTTTGATTCGCACGAGATGTTTTCTTTTGGTTTTCTTTTTCCATTTTACGCTCCTCCCGTGTTTTTTATTTGTTTTGCGTACTCTTCGAGTGGCACACCTAATTTTTTAGCGATTGCTACCTGTGATGATGTGAGTTTCACAGTTTTGCGACCAGGTCTTACGCTTCTCTTCGCTGAAGCCACCGTCTGAACGGGGTCGGTCGTGTTTCTAACATCTCTTTTAGCAAATTTATGCGGAAAGTCAACACGGATTCTTTTATCGATTTCTGCATAATATTCATCTGAATTTGAGTCGTAACCTTCTTTTTCAACTAAATCCTTATGAATTTCGAACGCTGTGTATGTCATGGCTCTATCTTTACCAAACCATGTATTTTTTGACGCCCATGCTTCAGCCATAGGATCACTAGGTTCAGCTTGTGTTCTAGGCTGTTCAGGAGCTTTCACTTCTGAAGGTTTAGACACCGCTGTCTCCCTTGCTTCTTTACTTTGTGATAACTTAGCGTTTTCAAAAGCAAGTGTAGCAATTCTCTTATTGGCTTCTACTTGTGCTTTAGCATCACCTGCTTCAATAGCTGCAGCTAATTCTTTTTGTGCCGCTTCTAAACCAGTGTTGATACTTGTTTCGAACTTCTTAATATAATCAGCGTCAGTTTTTTCAAACCTTGTTTCCAAAGCTTGTCTTTTTTGTTCAACTGATTTTGCATATTCAGTGGCTGCATCTCTTTGCCTTTCAGCTTCACGCATTTTACGTGTAAGTTTTGCAATCCTTGCCTGAACACCTTTACTGTAATCTTCAAGTTGTTCGTCTTCTTTTTTTGGTTCTTCTTTAGGTGTTTCTTCTTCCTGTTTCGTTTCTATTGGTTCTTCTTTAGGGGCTTCTGCTTCTTCTTTAGGCGCTTCGGTTTCAACAACCGACTCGTCTTTTTGTTCCTCTAGATTAATCTCAGCACCTTCGCCGGATGTATCTAGATCAACCATTTTTTCTTCTTTAGTTGGCATAGTTTCCTCCTATGATGTTAATATTCATGCAAGATATCCTCTGGATTCTTGATGGTTGCTAAAACTTCGTCATCGTTTAGCAGACGTATTTCTCCACCTTCTATCTTTATTCTTGATCCAGCATAACGGGCAAACATTACCCATTCCCCTTCCTTGCACCAAGGACCTTCGGCGTAACGCTCTTTGTCCTTGTAACAATCTGGACCCATTCTTAAAACTAAACCACATTGCGACGCAACTTGTTGTCTCTCTAAGGCTGCTTCGGCAAGTATTAACCCGCCCTTAGTTTTCTCTTTCATTTTGAAAGGTAAAACTAACATCCTCCAACCAGTTGGCTGTGGTAGTTTAGTTGAATCTTCTTTTGTTAGATCTTTTTCTTTTTTGACTCCTACCAGTTTTTTATTCGGTAGTTTTATTGATTTCGATGACTGTTCCATGTTGCTCCTTATCTTCTAGCAGGTTAGAGAGTTCCTGTTTAGTTGCCTCTAGGGCTGTTATCTGTCCTATTATATAGTTATATTTTTCCATATTGTCAATGCCTCCGGACGTTACGGCTATTGATAATTCTTCTGTTCGTCTATGTATGTATTTAAGTAGACGATTTATTACTGTTTCTAATTGCATTTTTACCTTTCTTTGCTATCTGCACAACTTGATTTTTACCCATGACTTTAGCTCTTTGCTCCATCACTGTGAGTATTTGTATCTTTCGTGCAAATGGTTTGTTTACTTTTTTTATTTTTGCAACAGTTGCTCTTGCATCTGCAGGTGTTGCAAATTTTATTTTAACTGTATCTCTAGGATTCTCATCCGTATACAATCTTCTATCTGAACCTTTTGGTTTTTTACCTGTTCCTTTTTTAGGATCTTTCATTTAGCATTTCCATCTTCTGCGAGCCTGTCTTAGTCTTGAGTTAGGATCTGCTGCAGCTTTTGGAAATTTTTTCATTTGGCCTGCGCTTCTTGCGCAATACGACTTACGTCGATTTGCAGCTTTTGATCCTGGTTTGACCTTGCCAGTGACCGCTGTTTTTAGTTTTGAACCGGGATTTTTTCTTCTGTAGGCTTTGACACCGGCTCGGGTCATTCCTGCTCCAGACTTTGTAGGTCTGAAATTTTTTTTATTTCTTGCGGGCATTTTATCTTGTCTTCTCACTATCTTACTCCCATTCGTCTACCCATAAATCCACCCATCATGGCTTTCTTTCTTTTTGCAAATGTTGCTGCTCTTGAAGGTGTTGGACCTGTATTAGATTTAGCTTGTTTTCTTGCTACGGCACCCGCACGTTGACCTTTGGACATCACTCTTGCTTTTGCAATGGGCACGCATTTTGGATAATTTTTTCTTTTTTCTCCACCACTTCTTCCACACTTCGGGTATGAGCCATCCGATTTTTTGTTGGCAATATCTACCCAGTTCTCCTTTACCCATGATCTTAATCCTTTTTTAGCCATTACGAATTCTTTCCGTATGCTCTTCCTCTACCTTTTGTGGCAAGTTTACATACTCTGCCTCCGCTTCTAAAATCTTTAATTTCAGGAAAATCTTTTTCTTTTTTTCTCATTTTTTTAAAAAATTTACTAATTTTTTCACCTGCTTGTTTTAATTTTTTCTTTTCTGTTCCTGGCGGATCGTTTGGATTTCTATAGTCAGGTATTTTACCTAAATCATCAACAGTCTTATAAGGACTACCTTCGGCGCCTTTTATGACCTTCATAATTTTTTCAGTAATTTTGGGAGCTATTGTAAGTTTTCCCATTACGAATTTTTTCCGTAAGCTCTTCCTTTACCTTTCTTACAGATTCCTCCACCTTTATACATGGCTCTTGGCATTTCCATCATACCACCACCCATCTTCTTGGTTCTATTCTTTTTACCACCGGGTGTAACTTTACCGGAACATACTGCAGATGCATACATGTTAGGCATAGGCAGACGGGTAAACTTTAAATTTACGCTTCGCTGCCGCTTTTCCTCTAGGACATAGTTTTGCCATTATGCTCTCGCTGTTTGTTTTGCTCTTTTAAAATTCGCTGCTGTTGGTGCACCCTTTGAATTTTTCTTTCGCATTTTTTCACCTGAACCAGCTTTGATTCTAGCTTTTTTAGCCGCGATGTTTGCGTATAAACCTTTTCCAGCCATTAGATAATCTTTTTGTTTTTGTTTCTTAATTTAGCAAAATCAGGTTTATCAATTCTTCTTGGATCGCCTGCTAGTCTTGCTATTCTTTTTTGTTTCTCAGATAATTTTTTAGTTGGTGTAGATTTAATGTCCATAGCTGGTACACCAGATCTACCTGTTCCTTTTTTGAAACCTATTCTGCCGCCTTTGGCTTTTTTGTCTGGAATACTTTTGTGAAAAACGTCATCTCCAATTTTCTTTGCTTGTCCCGTATCAACAAGTTTTTGAACGTCTTTTTTTCCTTGTTCGCCTGTTTTTATTTTAGCTTTTGCTTTGTCTAATTTATCCATTCTCTCAATAGATTTTTTTGTTCTAACAATGTTAGCTCTATCAGTTGCCGTTTTAGCATCTTTAAAACCAAATCTTTTATTTGCATCTTTTATCTTCTGCATAGTGGTTTTAAGCTGTCTTGGTTGTTTAATATCAGGAGCTGTTTTAGATAAATTAGTTTTTTTCTTAACAGTTCTCAAAATCTGTTTACCAGCTTCATAAAGATTGTATAATTTATTTACACCCATTATTTTTTTCCTCCGTTTCTAAAAACTTGTGTACCCTTTATACCAAAAATTGACGCAACTACAAGTATCCATAAATTGGTGAACCAGGACGGAAGGGATTGAAAGTATTCAAAGAATAATTTAACCTTTTCCATCGCTGCAGGGTCATCTGACATGACTGCCCACATTAAAACTATGATGGGCGCCGAAATTATAACGAGTACAAATTCGTCCTTATAGTCGTTTTGTCTAGCTTCCAGCAATTTTCCTTGGTATTGCTCCTCTCCACGGGCCATTTTTTCAGCATGCATGAGTTGAGCGTCAGACATAGCCATTTTCGTCTTTTGACGATTAGAATATATCTTACTTCCAGCCTGCAAAGCTATTTTTGCTAAAC
>Ga0209348_1000143_pt1 | contig 42978 bp, 68 predicted proteins | sample ETNvirenome_2_30_FD_184065 | JGI IMG/M metagenome (GOLD analysis project Ga0209348, IMG submission 184065) | Marine viral communities from the Pacific Ocean - ETNP_2_30 (SPAdes) (version 2) | ecosystem: Environmental > Aquatic > Marine > Oceanic | place: Pacific Ocean | collected 2013-06-22 | reverse complement strand
ACAACTAACTGCAGAAGACTTAGATGTAACAACTGATAGTGGAACTATTGCGATTGACTTAGATAGTGAAACTTTAACTATTGGTGGTACATCTAATGAAATAGAAACATCTGCTACAGGTAATGCAGTAACTATAGGTATACCGGCTGCTGCTCAGATTACAACTTCACTAGGAGTTGGTGGTGGTTCTACTAATGGAGTACAGATTTCTCAAGGTGCTATCTCTATTAAGAATGGTGGTACACAGTCATATATAGATTTTTATTGTGAGTCTTCAAATGCTCACTACACAAGATTACAAGCTGCAGCACACTCAGCTTACTCTGGAAATGTTACTGTAACTTTACCTGCAACTACAGGTACACTTGCATTAACTTCAAGTGACATTACAGGTAATGCAGCAACTGCTACAGCGTTAGCAACTGCAAGAACTATTCATGGTGTATCTTTTGATGGGACAGCTAATATAGACTTAACAGAAGTTGTCCAAGATACAGTAGGGGCTATGTTCTCAAGTAATACTGAAACAGGTATTGCAGCTACTTATGAAGATGGTGATGGCACTATAGACTTAGTTATAGGTTCTGGTGTTATTACTAATGCTATGTTGGCTGGTTCTATAGCTAATGCAAAACTAGCTAACTCTAGTATAACTGTAAGTGATGGTTCTAATTCAACAGCTACTGCATTAGGTGGTACGATTACATTCTCAGGAACTTCTAACGAAGTTGATGTTGCAGAGAGTTCCGGTACAGTTACGATAGGATTACCAAGTAATGTAACTATTGGTAATAATTTAACAGTCTCTGGAAACTTAACAGTTTCTGGTACAACTACACAGACTGGTCCAATAGTATCTGATGATAACTTCACAGGGCTTTTAAATTCTAACACAGGTAATTCCAGTGACTTTGGATTCTTTGGTAAATATGTAGAATCAAGTACAACTAAATATGCAGGTTTATATTTTGATGCTTCTACAGATAATACCTTTAGATTATTTACCGATACACAAACAGAACCGGCTGCTACTGTAGATACAAGTGCTACTGGCTATGCTGCTGCTAATTTAGTTACTGCAGGAATAACAGCTACTACAGGTACATTCTCAGGTGCTGTCTCAGGTACAACAGGTACATTCTCTGGAGACTTAGCAGTAGATACTAATGTTTTAAAAGTTGATACTTCTAATAATAGAATCGGTGTTAATCAAGCTTCACCAACAGTTTCAATAGATGCTGGTTCAAATACAGATGCTATCTTAGTTCCTGTAGGAACAACTGCACAAAGACCAAGTGGAGCAGCAGGACAATTTAGATATAACTCAACTACTAATCAATTTGAAGGTTACACTAGCTCATGGGGTGCTATAGCCGGTAGTGGTGGCGGTGGTAGTTCTTCTGCTTTTTCTAAAAATACTTTTGCAGGAGACGGTTCTACTACAGCCTTTACACTGAATACAAGTATGACCAATGAAGATGGTCTAATAGTATTTATTGATGGTGTTTATCAAGCTGATAATGTTTACTCAGTGTCTGGCACTACTTTGACTTTTGCAACTGCTCCTGTAAACGGTAGAGTTATAGAGGTCTTTCAATTAGAGGGCGGTATTGTTGGCACAGCTCCAAGTATAGACACTATGACTGGTGATGGTTCAGATACTACTCTAACTTTAAGTACAACTCCTTCATCTGAGAATCAAACATTCGTAACTATTGATGGTGTTGTTCAACATAAAGACACTTATTCAATATCAGGCAGCACACTAACATTTAGTGCTGCTCCTCCTACAGGTACAAAAGTAGAATGTGTAACATTTAGTAATGTAGCTGTAACTACTTTTGAAGACTCTGATGGTGATACTAAGATACAAGTAGAAGAAAGTACTGATGAAGATACTATTAGAATGGATATTGCTGGTACTGAGGTACTAACACTAACTAATAGTGCTATGACACTTAAAGGCACCACACCTACTCTAACAATAGGTGACGCAGGTGAAGAAGATACTAAGATTGTTTTTGACGGAAATGCTCAAGACTTTTACATAGGACTAGATGATAGTGCTGATGATTTAGTAATAGGCACAGGCTCAACTGTCGGTACAAATCCAATAGTAGCAATAGAAAATGGAGGAAGTGTTGGAATTGGAACTGCAAGTCCTGATTCTCATTTACATTTAGAAAGCTCAGGAGCAACGACACTTAGAATTAGAACTTCTTCTTCATCATCAGAACCACAAATGATTATGATTGATGGAGCTGGTGACTATTTTGCCATGCAGAAAGCAGATAGAGCAATGACTTTTAAACCTCAAGGTTCAGAAGCTATGCGTATTGATTCTTCTGGTGTTGGAGTAGGAACTACTAGCCTTGACTCACATAAAATGGCTATTGATAGTGGCTCTGGAACTTCATTAGGTTTAATGCATAAATCTAGTAATACTTTTACTTTAATGACTTTTAAAGCATCAGGAACTTCACAAGATATAAGATTAGGTGCTACAGGTGATGATATGATTTTTCAGACTAATGGTACTGAAAGAACTCGTATTGATTCTTCTGGAAATTTTCTGGTTGGTAAAACAGGCACAACTTTTTCTGATACAGGTGTTCAACTTTCAGGTAGTGGAAGGTCATTTATAACTTCAAGTGGTGATGAATGTTTGAGTTTAAATAGAAAAGGTAGTGCTGGATTAGTTTTAAGATTTTTTGATGATGAAAGTTTAGTAGGTTCTATTTCTACTAATGCCAATTCTTTACCTTCTGATAGAAATTTTAAGAAAAATATTGATGATTTAGATTTAGGTTTAAATTTAGTTACTAAGTTAAAACCTAGTCAATTTCGCTACAAACATGATGAAGATGATTTACCTGTAATGTATGGTCTTGTCGCACAAGACTTAGAAGAATCTTTAACAGAAGTTGGTATAGAAAAAAATAGCACTTGGTTGTTACAACATGAACCTAACGATGATGAAAAACAATCAGACTATTCTGTAGATTATTTAAAACTTATACCGATTCTTATTAATTCAATTAAAGAATTGGAAGAAAGAATAAAAACTTTAGAGGGAGGAGAATAATATGGCACTTACAAAAATATCAAGAAGCTTATTAGACACAGGAATCTCTGATAGCTCTGATGCTACTGCTATAACTATAGATAGTAATGAAAACGTAGGTATAGGTACTTCTACTATTGATACTACTTATTCAGGTTATGTTGGTCTTGAACTAGGAGCACAAGCAGTTATAAATGGAAATAGAACGACAAGTGATACAGGTGTAACAAGCATAAGTCAAAACGGTTATTTATCATCTGCATCAGGCGGTAGTTGGAAATATAAAGAAGCAGGTAAAGCTTCTCTTATGCAACAAATAGATGATGGAACTATTAGATTTTCTACTACGGATACTACAGGTAGTGCTGATGATGCTTTAACTTGGTCAGAAAGAATGCGTATTGATTCTTCTGGTAATGTTGTAATAGGTGGTACAACAGCTTATGGTAGATTAAATTTACATGGTACAGGTAGCACGACAGCAAGTTTAACAGGTATCCAAGAGTCATCATTTACATCTTATGATGATAATGGCGGTAGTGCAGGTTCAATATCAGGATTTTTTAATTTTAAAGCCACTACTGGTATTGGTGGTGGTATGGGTATTATTAGAGAAAGTAGTGGTGATTGGGGTACTGCTGTAGCCTTTTATAATCATCCTAGTACAACTAGTAATATAGGAGATTTAACTGAACGAATGCGTATTAATTCTTCAGGTAGTGTCTTACTTGGTGATGGTGCTAATGAAGACATAACTTATACTGCAGCTAATAAATTAATAATGCATCATGGTCACGCTTTTGGAAATATTGGAATATCTTTGAGTTGTGGTGCTTACACAACATCTTATGAGTTAATGAGATTTTATAATGGTAACGGACAAGTAGGTGATATTGCAGTAAGTGGAAGTGCAACTGATTTTGATACAAATTCAGACTATCGATTAAAAGAAAACGTAACCTATGATTGGGATGCAACAACTAGATTAAAACAATTAAAACCTGCAAGATTTAATTGGATTGCAGACGAAACAAATACTTTATTAGATGGCTTCCTAGCACATGAAGTTTCTGATATTGTTCCTAATGCAATAAATGGTGAAAAAGATGCTGTTTATACTGCACAAGATGAAGCTAATGGTTTAGGTAAAGAAGGCGAACCAAATATGCAAGGTATAGACCATAGTAAATTAGTTCCATTATTAGTAAAAACAATTCAAGAACTAGAAGCCCGAATAACAACTTTAGAAGGAGAATAAAATGGCAATATCATACACATGGGATGTAAGTACAGTTGACACTTATCCTACAAAGGATTCTAAGTCCGATGTAGTGCACAATGTTCACTGGAGACTAATAGCTACTGATGACACTAATAAAGACTCAGAAGGTAACAACTGGACTGCAGATGTTTACGGTAGTCAAGCAGTAGATACTTCAGACTTATCAAGCTTCACAGCCTTTGCAGACTTAACAGCAAGTGATGTGCAAGGTTGGGTTGAAGCAGCTTTAGGAGCTGATGAAGTTACTGAAATGAAAGCTGGTCTTGATGCTAACATAGCTGCAAAGATTACACCTACATCTGTCACTAAAACTATAGGATAAGTAATATGGAGTTTACTCCTGACATATTTTGGAATATAATAATCACTCTAGTATTAGCTCCAATATTATATAGTATCAGACAGAACACAACAGAAGCTAAACGCTTAGACATCCTATTAAATAAAACTCGTGAGGAACTTGCGAGAGACTACGTAACCAAAGAAGAATCTAGAGTTGGTATGAATGACTTACTAGACAGACTCGAAAAACTTGATGAGAAGATAGATAAACTATTTGAACTAAGGTAATACAATGGCAAAGAAAAAGAAGACTAGAAAAAAAGCTAGAACTGCAAATCGTTTGGATTATACCAAAGGCGGTAGAGTAAGCTATCAAGTTGGTGGCAGAGGCGGTATCAATCCTGCTGGTAGAGGCGGTAGAACTCGTGGACCTAGTAATACTAGTGAACCTGAAGCACAAGTTAATATTCCTCAAAGTGAATTAGATAGGGCAGAAGAAGAAAGAGAAAAAGCTGCTGCCGAAGCTGCTAGAGCTGCTAACAAAGCTGCTGAAGATGCTCAACAAGCTGCTACTGCTGCTGCCGAAGCTGCAGAACCTTTGACACCTGAAAAGTCAACTATAAAAGATGAAGAGATTGCAGAGGCTAGAGACAGAGCAAAAAGAATAACAGAAAGTCCTGAGGATTTTGTTAAGTCTGCTGAACTGGCTACAGTAGAAGGAGCTAAAAAAGAAGAGGGTGTTATTGCTGAAGGAACAGGTCAACTAAGAACTCCTGCTCCTAGTGTAACTGCCCAACAAGCTTCTTTGGAAGATATAGCTCCTGAACAAATTACTGAAGTTACAGATGTTGCTCAAGTAGAAGCTCCTACAGATATTACTGCTGCTCAAGTAGACGTGGCTACAGTAGGTGAAGCTCCTGAGATAGAAGCTGCTACTGGGACTGTTTCTGAAGAAGCAATCGCAAAAGCTGCAGGTGTTGATAGAGTAGACCCTATAGAGGCTGCTACAGTAGAAGTAATACCCGGAGCACTAACTGAAAGAGTTGTTGGTGTACTAAGTCCAGAGGCTAAAGCTCAAGCTGCAGAAGTAGCAGGTACAGATTTAGGTAGAGTTACTAGAGCTAAAAAACAATTACGTAATGCAGGTATATCTGAAAGTGTAATAACAGAATTAGGAAATAATCCAGAAGCATTAGAAGATGCTTTAATGGATTTAACTGAAGAAGAAAGAGGAGTTATAGAAGGACTGCCTAAAGAAGCTTTAGTAAGTAATCAAATGGATACTTTATTACAAGGTATCGAAGATGGAGAAATACCTGCATGGGCTAGACCGGCTGTTGCATCTGTAGAAAACATGTTAGCCTCTAGAGGTTTAAGTGCTTCTACAGTTGGTAGAGATGCTTTATTTAACGCTATTATTCAATCTGCTATTCCTATTGCTCAAAGTAATGCAAGTGCAATACAATCAGCTATTTCTCAAGAAAGAAACATTGAAGCTCAAGTAGCTATTAAAGAAGCAGAATTTAGACAGTCAACTGCCTTATCAAATGCACAAAGAGTGTTTCAATTTGATTTAGCTCAATTTAATGCTGACCAACAAACTGCATTATCTAATAGTAAGTTTTTACAAACAATAGCAATAACAGAAGCTGGATTTGACCAACAAAGTGTCGTACAAAACGCTATCTTAATGTCACAAGCTAACTTAGCAGAAGCTGACTTAAACCAAAGAGCACAAATACAAAATGCTCAAGCGTTTTTACAAATGGACATGGCTAATTTAAATAATGAACAACAAGCTATTGTGTTACAAGCTCAACAAGACCAACAAAGAATATTATCTAATCAATCTGCTGAAAATGCTGCTAGACAATTTAATGCTGCCAGTGTTAATCAGACTAATCAGTTTATGGCAGATTTAAAAAGACAAATAGATACAGTTAATGTAAGTCAAATGAATGCAGCAAAAGAGTTTAATGCTTCAGCTAAAAATGCTGCTGAGGCTAGAAGGATTAATAATGAAGTTGAACTTGCAACAATAAATGCACAATTAAAACAGGATGCAGAAAAATACAATGCACAAGCACAGTTTGAAAGAGACCAGTTTAATGCTAGAAATGCTTTATTAGTAGAGCAATCTAATGTTGAATGGAGAAGACAGATTAACTTGGCAGAGACTGCAGCACAGAACGAAATTAATAGACAGAATGTTCAAAATCAATTTGCTTTAAGTAAAGATGCACAGGCTTTTCTTTGGCAAGAAATGAGAGACAGAGCTGACTTTGATTTTAGAGCTGCTCAAAATGAAAGAGATAGAGAAGCTCAAGTTGTTGCCACTGCTATAGGTGCAGACCCCGGTAAGTATGCAAATAGTAAAGACAGTTTAGTGCAACTAGCAAGTGCTTTGTTTGGTAGTTAAGGAGAAAATATGGCTATATTTAAAAATGTATTTAAAGGAATAAAAAATAAAATATTTAAACCATTAGGCAGATTTGTTAAAAGAAATAAAAAAGCTTTATTAACTGCAGGATTAATTGCTGGATTAGTAGTAAGTGGAGGTGCTATGGCAGGATTATTTCCTAGTTTAGGAACTGCTGCAGGTACAACTTTAGCATCTGCTACAGCTTTTAGTCCAGCTATTACTACTACTGTAGGAACAGGTATTTTTAGTGGAGTTGGTGCAGGTGCAGCCACTACTGCATTTACAGGAGCAGGACAAGCACTTTTAGGTACTGGTATAAGTACAGGATTAGCTGCTGCTGGAGGTGCTTTAGATGATGGAGATTATGGTCCTATAGGAACTGGACCTGCTAGTAGATTAATTTCAGGAAGAAACAGAGGTTATGGATATGCTTAAAGAAACAGAACCTACATTAGAAAAACAATTAGCTAGTACTAATAGAGATAGCCTTACGGATGCTGTTATAGATATCTTAGAATTTGCTGAATCTCAAGGTATGTCTGCTGAAGATGTTTTAAATACGGTAGGAATAACTTTAGAAAAAAAAGAAAGAGAAATAGATATAGAAGACTCTACACCTAGTCCTGAAGGTATTGATGAGTTTATTAAAATACAATCTAGAGGTAATTCTGTACCGGGTCAATCTTTAACTAATAATCCTGACAGCCCTTATCCTTGGGAAAGACCTGCAGAGTTTGCTAATCCTAAGGATGCTATGAATTTTGTTATAAGCGGTATGCTACAAAAAGATGCTATGTCTAATATTATTAAATCTTTGTCTCAAGGAGCTACGGTTGAAGATATTACTAATGTTATTGTTTATAGTGGCTTTACAAGAGGTAAGTATAATGCTGATACTATGTTGTTAATTTATGAGCCTGTAATGTATACCATAATAAATATTGGAGAGTCAGCTAATCTTAAATATAAATTAGATGATGAAACTGGTAATGACTATGACAATGAAGAAGAACAAAAAGTTGATGCAGTATTAACATCATTTAATCAATTTAAATCTCAACTTAGAAATAAAGGAGTTGACCAAACTTCTATGCCAAAAGAATTATCAGAGGAAGTTAAAACTAAAACAAAAAGTTTATTAGAAGGAGATAACAATGTCGTTTCTGAATAATCCAAGAGTACAAGAAGTTATACAGAATCTTAATAGAAGACGAGGTGGCAGCACTACAGATTTTATTAAATCTTTATTATTAAACACTGCCGGTTCTTATTTACAAAATTTAACAGCTCGTTTACCTCAAATGAAACAAAATCAACTTAATGAACTAGCTCTTGAAAGAGATATGACATTAAAACAAATTGAAGGAGATTATGGAAGTTTTAAAACAGAGAGAGAGTTTTATAATAATTATCAACAAAAAGGAGCTGAATTTTTAGAACAAGAAATAGGTAAAAATTGGAAAAACTCGATAACTTATAATGAGCTAAGAAAACAAGGTATAGACGATGTTGAAATGTTTGCTACTGACGAGTATGCAAAATACTTAGATGCTTCGAGACAAGAATATTTAAATAGAGTTAATGAGTATTCTAAAAATGAATACATAACTACTAAAAATCCTTTTTCGTTAGCTGGACCAACCTATGAAAGATATAAAAAAGAAATAGCTTCTGTTAATGCTGACCCTAAATACAGAGATGCTTTTGGTTTCTTAATAGGTTCAATTAAAGATAAACATGGTCCTGTAGTAGCTTCTGAACTTGAAATACAAGGTAAAATTACTACTCCTGAAGTTCAAGATAAAATTAAAGGAGCACAACAAGTTTCTGAAGTTGTTTTAAATCCAGAAAATGTTAGAAATGTACACAATCATTTTAATGCTCAGACTAGAGATTATGAAATAACAACTATTAGAGATGATAAAGTTGCTATGGATGAATCTAATAAAGCTTTTAAGTTATTGGTAGATGAAGATTTATATACTAACAAAACTAGAGTAACTTTAAATATAAAAGATGACGATAACCCATTAACAAGTGTACAAACAAAAGAGGTAAAGTTATTTGGTGATTTTACTCAACGTAACGCTAAAATAAAAACTTGGGATGGCTCAAAGTATGTTTTAAACGAAAATCTTTCTGGGGATAATAACAGTATTATTAGAGCTGTAAGTGACATGCATGGTCAACTTTCTGGTTATTTGAATGATGATTATGATAGATTAAATATTCCCGGAGGCACTGAGTCAAGATTAATAGGTCATATTAACGCTTTAATAAAATCAGGTAATATAAGACATGATGGCGAAACTGTAGTTATAGAAATACCAAGAACAGATTTAATATCTAAAAAATTAAAAGATGTTAATATATCTTCTCCCACAAACGCAGACATAGTTAATACTTTATTTTCTGACAATGTAACAAGTACTAATGCTTTATCTATTACTGATTCTTATGCTAATTATAGAAAAGATACTAATAATAATTATGAAAGATTAAAATTAGAAGCTTTTAAAAATAAAGGAACAATTAAATTAGGAGACGATGAATTTAGCTATGAAGATATTGTAAGCCTACAAAGACAGTTTATAAATACTCGTGAGAATCCAGAAAATTTAAATAAAGACTTCTTAATGTACCTTATGAATCCTCCTGAATCTTATTTAGGAAATACTGTTATTCTTAATGATAATAAACTAACTTTAGGAAATGTACCTAAAAAAGTATTAGAAACAATGATAGCTGGACATGAGGAGAAGTTTACTGATGGTAGTCCGGTTGCAGAGTTAAGAGTAATGTTAGATGCTATACCTGACCAAACTATTACACCTCCTGTTATTTCAAATAGAGATACTACAGAGCTAGATGAACTTCAAAGAAGTTTGCAAAAAGAAAGACAGCAATTAACTCAAGCTGAAAGAAATAGAACTGGAACTTTAGCAGGTAGATTAGGTTTAGATTATGTAGACTATTATGAAAATAGAGTAAAAAGAATACAAGATAAATTAAAAACTTCTGAAGATAAGTTCGTTGATGTTGATTTTGATTTTATAACAAATCTTGAAGGATTTGAAACAAATATGTATGTTCCTTCACAAAACGGAAAAGTTTTTGAACAATCAGGACCAACTATTGCAGTCGGAGCTGATTTAGGAACAAAAGGTAAAAATTATTTCAAAGGACTATCTCCTGAAATTATTAAAAAAATTGAACCTTATTTTGGATTAAAAGGTAAAGAAGCTTTAACTTTTGTTGAAAATAATCCATTAGAGCTTTCCGAAGAAGAAACATTAGAGGTAGCAAAGTTTGTAAAAAATAAAGAATTAAATTTAATAAGAAAACAGTTTTCTAAACAAACAGGAAAAAGTTTTTCAAAACTTAGACCAGAAATACAAACAGTTGTTGCTAGTACAGCGTTTCAATATGGTTCATCAGGCATACCAAATTTTTATAACTTAGCTGCAAAGACTATTGATAATCTTAATACTGAAAATGTAACTAACTTACAAAAAGAACTTTTAAACTTTACAAGTAAAAAAGATGAAGAAACTGGTGCCATGTTGTATTTAAATAGAAGAACTGCAGAAGCAGAGTATTTATCTAATTTAATTAATTCACTTAGAGGTCCTGTTAGTTTATTAGCTAAACAATAATGTTAGTACTGTATAGAGAATCAGACTTAGACAAAGCTTATAAAATAGATTGTAAAGCTAGAGCTAAGGGTAATGAGCCTTGGTTAAAGAGAGAACAATTTAGACGTGTCTATGAAAGTTTATTAGACATGCATTTTACTAGAGCTTTAGATAAAAATTATCAAAACAAAGCTGATGAACTATCTGAGCACATTATAGACTTAGTGAATAGCACATTAGAAAAAAGTTTAGATTTTACACCGGAGGACTAAGTGGGTTTTCCGTTTGAAATAATAACCATGCTTGGTTCCACTGTTCTTGGTGGAGTTATGAGCATTTGGGCTGATAGCAGAAAAGCTAAAGCTGAAGAACAGCAACTGTTAATTACACGAGGTAAGTTTCAGTTACAAGCTGTAGAAGCTGCAAGAAATGTAAAAGATAAAGGCTTCCAATGGACTAGAAGAATTATAGCATTGACTGCAGTTTTTTCTATAGTAGTCCTACCAAAACTTGTAGCTGTCTTTGCACCTGATGTACTAGTTACAGTCGGCTATACAGAATTTAAACCGGGCTTTTTATTCTTTACAGAAGATAGAGAAATATTTAAGTGGATAACTTTTGAAGGCTTGGTAATTACTCAATTAGATACAAACTTAGTATCGGCTATCATCGGAATGTACTTCGGTGGTAGTTTAGTCAAAAAATAATTATGAGTATAGAAGATAAAAATTTTAATCCTATAGAGTTTAATTCTCAGTTTCTAACTAAGAATAATTCTAAACAATATAATTTTAATTCTACATTACCTGAAGAATTTAGTATTACAGACTTACAAAACAATGATGAGTTTATGACTCGTGCTAACAGATTTTTAGATGGTGTCGGTAGAAATGAAAATATCTTTGAGTATTTAAGAGATTCTGAATATAGCTTAACTGCTGCAGCTAAAAGGTCTTTTGAAGTAGGAGATTGGACCGACCAAGAAAAAGAAGACTATTTATACTTAACAGATAAATTTAGTAACGCTAAGTTAAAAGGTATTAATGAAAGAGTAGCTTTTGCAAAAGACTTTGCTATAGATACAATTACAGACGCTACTAATATTGCTGCTCTTATTTTTGCTCCTTTTACTTTAGGGAGTTCTTTTGCTATAAAAAAAGCAGCTAGTGAATTAGCAAAAAATCAAATTAAAAAATACACAACTTCACAACTGACAAAACAAGCTGTTAACGCTGCAAAAAGACCTGCTATATTTACAGCAGCAGAAGGAGCAGGATGGACTGGAGCACATGATTATTTTAATCAGTCTACAGATGTTCAAGTAGACCCATTGAAAAGTAAAATAGACTTTGGACAAACTGCTGTTGCTACTGGATTAGGTGCTCTTATTGGTGGAGCTGCTGGTGGGGTTATAGGAGGAATAAACGGTGCTAAATATTTTGATAAAATGTTTAAGTATTCAAATGAAAACGAAATAGCTAAAGCAACTAAAAATATAAAAAGAATAGACTTAGAAGAAGACTTTGTTATTGAAGATTCTTTGTCTCCAAACCCTAATAAATTAAAAGAATACTTAAATAAACCCATAAACTTTTTATTTGGAAAAGCTACAAGAGAATTTGTAGACTTAGCAAAGCGTTCTAAAACATTAACAGACTTACTGTATAAATTTAGATATGATTTTAATGTTTCAGCACTAGATAAAAAAGGAGCTAAACTAAGTGATGCTACCTATGGAGAATTTAAAGGAAGAAGAATAGGTTACTATCTAGCTAACTTAGAAAAAGGTTTAAGTAATTTAGATAGAGTTGCTACAGGCAATGCATTAAATAGATTGTTTGGTGGAGGAGTTTTAACTGTAGACGATAATACTGCTTTACTAACTAGGATATATAACCCTAAAGCTAAACAATTTAAAAACAAAGCTGGAAATATGGTGGATATTTCTGATGACATTAAAGATGCTGCAAGAAACATACAAAAATTAAATGATGAAATATTTGATGAAGGAGAGGCAATAGGATTATTTGACCAATATCAAAGGGTTAAAAATTATTTTCCTAGAATGTTTAATTATTCTAAATTAGAAAAAAATAGAAATAAATTTAAAAAGTTATTAGTTGAATCAGGACACGCTGACCCTATAAATGATATTCCTACTAAAAAGTTTATAGCTGAAATAGATGGTAAACCTAGAAAAATAGAAGGTATAGAAGAAAATGCTGTATCTACAGATGCTCAACTATTTAATAATAGAGACTTTTTAAAAGAAGCTGGAAATGATTTAGGTAAAGCAAGAGAGTTAAAAGCAGATGCGATTATAGATAATATGTTGTCTCATAAACATACTCCTTTTGAATTTAGAGCAAGTGGTCAAGTAGGTGGAGGTCAGTCTTTTCTAAGAAGCAGAGTATTTAGCAATATTCCAGATTCTAAATTAGCTGACTTTATGGAAACTGATGTTGAAAAAGTTTTAAAAAGTTACTACACAAATGCAAGTCAGACTATAGCCAGAACTAAATTTTTTGGAAGAACTTTAAATGATTTTGAAAATAACTACGTATCTAAAATTAGAAAAGAACTTGAAGACTTAGGAGTTGATGATGATGTTATTGACAAAGGTTTAGCAAACTTACGAAACATGCATCAAAAAGTTACTGGTCTTGACCCTACAGCTACACAATTTAGTAATCCATTTTTTAGAGAAGCTTCTAACTGGGGAAGATTAATTCAACAAATGGCTCACTTACCATTAGCTACTGTATCCAGTATTACTGAGCCTATTATTTTATTACAACGTGCAGGATTAACTGAGTCTCCTGCAATAGTAAAAGATTTAGGTCAAGCTTTAGGTAAAAATCTACTGAGAGATATTAATAAAGCTTTTGGTCAAATTAAAAGAGCTGCAGGGGGAACTACAAAAGGTAAAGGTGCTTTTAAAAGTTTTGATGATTTAGATGATGAACAGTTTTTTGAACTTTATGAAACTGGTCTTGCATTAGAACAAGCAGTCATGGATAGAATAGAAGGGCTTACTGGGGATGCTTTAACAAATGATACTGCTAAAGTTTTACAAAACGCTTTCTTTAAAGCTAACTTATTAGATAGTTGGACCCGTACTGTACAACTAGCTTCTTTTACTATGGGTAAAAGGATTATAAATAAGAATGCACAAAAACTTTTTGAGTATAACACAGGTATTAGTAAGATATCTAAAGCACAAGCAAGTTACTACGAAAAACAATTAGTAGAAATAGGTGTAGACCCTGTTAAAGCTCAACAATGGTATCGAAGGTCATTAGATGAAAACTTTATTTATGACCCTGCTAAAGGTATGAAAGATGATTTTTACAAACAAGATATCTTAGGTGGAGCTAATAGATTTGTTAAAGAAGTTATTTTAAATCCTAGTACTGCAGAAGCTAATAGACCTTTATGGTTTTCTAGTCCTGCAGGTCAAATATTAATGCAGTTTGCAGGTTACCCTACTGTATTTAATAACACTGTTCTTAAAAGATTTGTAAAAGAAGCGGGAACATTAAAAGGTGCTCCAAAGACTTTAGGAACTGCTTTGACTATGACTGCTGTAGCAGTTGTTGGTGATTACATCAGAAGTAGAGGTAGAAATGTTACAGGCTCTGAACTATCTTTTTCAGAAATGTTAGCAGGTAAAGGTTTAGAAGAAGTTGGTGCTGATACTAAAAGACTTATAGAAAATGCTAAAGATGGAAAATTATTACCGTTTGCAGGACTTGGAGACACTTTAGATGATAGTCAGATTATAGCAAGAGCTATGAGAAGATGGGGAGGTTTTGGACCTTTTGATTACGGTTCTCGTTTTTCAGATGAACTTGATTATAATAGAAATATATTAGTTGCTGCTCCAAAATCAATAGCAGGACCATTAGCTCAAGATGTTTTTGATACTATTAAGTATGGGACAGGTATTGGACAACTTGCAACATCTAACATGCCCGGAGCTGCTGCAGTAGATTTAATATTTGGTGAAGGAACTTTAAAAGAAATAAGAACTAGTGGTAGAGAGTTTGACGAAGAGTTAGCTGATATTTTATTTCCAAAACAAAAAAGAGGAAGATTATCTGTTGGTGGTCCTCTTGAAATAGAAGATAGTAATGTTTTAGAAGGTGGAGGTATGGTAGAAAATGTTTTAAATGTACCTCAAGAGCCTGATGAGAGAGTAGATAAATTCACTGGAGTTCCTTATGATGTACAGGCAGGTGCTCCTTTTGAAGATATAGACGAAAGAAACTTTAGAGCTAGATTTGAGAAAATATTTAAATAATGGAGAAACCAAAAACTATACAAGACATAATAGATGAGTCTTTAGCTTTGTGGGAAGACGAAGAAGATGGGGAGTGAGTGGATAACAGTTGTAGAGACCATAGGGATACCTGCAGTAGCAGCCCTTGGTTTAGGCTATCTTGTTTGGACTTTATTTAAGTCTTTGATTGCAGATATACATAAGAAGCTTGATACTCAACATGCAATGATAGTAGCTCTTATAGACCGTATAAGACAAATGGACAATGATATGATTCGTATAGATGCTATGTGTAGAGCAGCTATGGGATTAAAACCAGACGTAGATAGAATAGCGAGGGCAGATGGTCAAAAAGACCAACGAAAAGACTAATGAGAGATTATAAACAATACAAAAAAAGACAACTAAAAACTATATTACTTTTTATTTTTTTATCAACTATATTTTTAATAACACCTATAGTAGCGTATGCAGACGAACTTCTTTTTTCTTTTAAGCTGCCTAGTTTTTCTGGTATCGGTGCTAGTGCACACTACCTTACTATAGAGAACCAAGAGTTTAATAGAAAAGAAGCTATCAAAGAAGAAATAAAAGCTTATCAAGAAGAACTAGAAAGAGAAGCAGACAACACTACACTTGCAAGGTTTATTAGAAACTTAGAGTCTAGAGTATACGCACAGTTATCCAGACAGCTTGTAGAAAACTTGTTTGGTGAGACTCCGAGTGAGAGTGGTAAGTTAGAATTGGAGGGAAATACAATAGAGTATGAAGTCGATGGAGATTACATTACACTCACAGTCACTGACGAAGAGGGTGCAGTTACCGTTATTACTGTTCCTATCGGCAGTTTTACTTTCTAGTTGCGTACATGATTATGGAGATTTGTTAAACTCGGGAGGTGCTCCCGGTAAGGTTATAACTGCAGCTTCAATATTAGATTTACAGTCAGACGAACTGAAGAACTTACCGGCAGCTAAAAGACAACCTACTATCGCTGTTTATGAAAACAGCTTCAAAGACTTTACAGGGCAAAGAGATAGTAACTCTAAGTTTGCTTTGTTTAGTACAGCTACTACACAAGCTCCAGAGGCTTTAGTTATTAGAGCACTTAAACATGCAGCTAACGGTAAATTTTTTAAAGTTGTAGAACGTGTAGGGTTAGATAGTTTAACAAAAGAAAGACAAATAATTAGGTCCACAAGAGAAAACTTTGATGAGGACCAACAGTTAAAACCACTGCTTTTTGCCGGGATATTATTACAAGGCGGTATAATTAGTTATGAAACTAACGAAAAGTCTGGGGGGTTAGGAGCTAGATACTTTGGTATTAGCTCAAGTAAACAGTATCGAGAAGATACAGTAACGATTTCATTAAGATTAGTTTCAGTCTCTACTGGAGAAATCTTGACAGAAGTATTAGTCTCAAAGTCTATATTATCTGTTAGCGTCAGCCATGATATATTTAGATTCTTTGAAGTTGGTACAAGACTGTTTGAGTTTGAGGGTGGTACTGCTCAGAATGAAAGCGGAGTTATTGCTTTACAAAAGGCGATAGAAACGGGGGTTTTAAAATTAATTAATATTGGAATAGAAAGAGGGTATTGGCAATATGAAGAAACTAATTAGTATTTTATTTATAAGTGGAGCTGTTTGGGCTGCAGATAATGAAATCTATGTAGACCAAAGTGGTGCTTCTTCTGCTATAGATTTAGAACAAATAGGTTCTGGTAATCTAATAGGAGGACTAAACGCTGCTGCAGGTAATATGACACCGTTAGATTTAGACGGTACTAGTATGACACTAGACATTAACCAAATAGGAAGTAGTAATATTTTTAGAGGAGATATAACTGCAGATTCTTATACTGGTTACTTTAACTTTAGTGGGTCATCAAATAACTTTACTATGCAAACAGACCCAACAAACACATACGGAGCAGATACTTCTGATGTGAATGTTGATGTAACTGGTAGTAGTAACACGTTTACTTTGAATCAGGCAACTTCAGCTATGGCTTCAACACTTGATTTAGACTGGACTATAAATGGTTCTAACAACTCAGTGACTGCTGCTATAGATTATGACACTGCTACAAACTACATGGATATAGATGGTGATGATAATACAGTAACGCTAGACGCTGATGGCTATGCTGGGGGTTACTTTTATTTAGACCAGACAGGAAGCTCTAGAACTTTTGACATTACACAACAAAGCACATTAGATAATGACTGGCTTAAAATACTTAGCACTGGCTCTAACGGTACTATTTGCGTCAACCAAGACGATGGCGGTACTGCAGTCGGATGTTAATGTAGGAAATATTACAGAAGTAAATGGTGTTGGTCGTGTTGTTAGAGACCAAGAATATCAAGCACAGTTAGATTTTGATATAAACAGTTACGATAATGTTCAGACTGCTAATGGCAGAATGGGCATAACCTTTATAGACGATACCACTATAAAGATTACAGAGCACTCTCAAGTTATAATTGATGAGTTTGTTTTTGACCCTAATCCAGATAAGTCAAAGATGGCTCTAACCTTTGCCAAAGGAACTGCTAGATTTATTACTGGTTCCTTAGGTAAAGTAAAAAAAGAGAATATAGTTCTTAGAACTAATAGTGCCACGATTGGTATACGTGGTACGGATTTTACGGTGACCGTTGATGAGCTAGGTAGGTCTTTGATTATTCTACTGCCTCTAGCAGACGGTACTTCAAGTGGTGAAATAGTTGTTTCGACAGCAGCAGGTCAGGTTGTTCTCAACCAACCCTATCAGGCAACCACAGCTTCGGTCTTTGAAGCCATGCCGACAAAACCTGTCATACTAGACATCACTTTAGATTTGATTGACAACATGTTGATTGTTAATCCTCCACAAGAAGAACGATTAGAAACTGCTGAGTCTAGCAGTACTTCTAATTCTAATCTATTGGATGTTGATTTTTTAGAGTTTGAAGAACTCGATAAAGATTATTTAGAGGATGATTTAGAGTTTACTGAGTTAGATGTTAACTATCTTGATGTAAACTTTTTAGAAGACTTATTAGATATCTTAGAAGAAATTGACGAACTAGAGAAAGAAGAAACCTCTAAAGTTAACGAAGTAGCAGTAAAAGGAACTCAGCTCGGTTTCGATGCAACTACACAAATAAATACGTTTATAACCGGTAACACGATTACTTTACTTAGAAGTGTATCGGATACGGTTCGTGTGGATGCAGACAAGGGCGGGTCCTATACTATCTACTTAATACAAGATGGTAAGAGTACCCAAATAGTAATCAATGGTGGTAGTGATAATACACTAACCATCAAACAACGAGATTAATAGGAGGTACGGTGAGACGTACAGAAGAAATCTGTATTCTATGTTTTAGCTTTTGGTTTTTACTAGGCTTTTTCTACACTGCATTTAATACTTTTTAATTATTTACTGTTCATAATCCTAGAGTTCAAACAAGACTCTATGTGGTTGTGAACAGTATCTAATTGTTGAGTAGCTTCTCTAATTATAGTTCTTAGAGTTTGATACTCTTCAGGTGTAAAAAATTTTTCAAGTTCTTTTATGTCCGTTGAAGTTCTTTCAGTGATTAGTTTCCCCGACTTGTCATATAGTAGGCTATAACTTAATAGTCTAGCCTCTTTTCTCTTCTTTCTCATTATCAAATCCTGCAAAGGTTAATTGTCCGTAATCGCCTCTGAGTCCTCCTTTTTGATATGCAGTAGCTCTACCTTCGAAAAAGTTTTGGTGTTCTACTCCTAACACATCATCCAACCATGTAAGCGGATTTTCTTTTTGTTTATAGTTAGGTTTAAGTCCTAACTGAAGTAATCTTCTATCAGCAATGTATCTATTGTAAGCATACATTTCTTCTTTGGTTAAACCTTCGATGTTACCCATCTCAAATACTAAGTCTAAAAACTTATCTTCTAACTTAACCATCTCTCTACATATTTGATAGATTTCTTTTTTAAAGTCATCTGTCCATATGTCTATGTTCTCTTGTATAAACTCTCTAAACATTCTAGTCATGCCTTCGACATGGAGACTTTCATCCTTGATAGACCATGCAACTATTTGACACATACCTTTCATCTTGCCAAACCTTTGAAAGTTCATCAAGATTGCAAAGCTACTAAAGAGTTGTAAGCCTTCAGTAAAAGCAGAGTATACAGCTAAGGCTTTTGCTATGGACCTTTTATCAGACTTCTTAGTTTTAAAGTCTACAATGTAATTATGTTTGTCTGACATTTCTTCGTACTCAGCAAATGCTTTGTATTCTATTTCAGGCATACCTACTGTATCTAATAATAAACTGTAAGCATGTTGATGGACACATTCCATATTAGCAAAAGATAACATCATCATTCTAGCTTCTGGTAACTTAAATAATTGTAAGTATCTTTCTACATAACCAGACGCTACGTCTACATCAGACTGAGTAAACAATCTAAATATTTGTGTTAATAAATTCTTTTCGTTATCTGTTAGTTTTTCATTCCAATCTTTGACATCAGTATGTAAAGGTACTGCTAAAGGTAGCCAATGCATTCTGTTTTGCATGTCATAGTATTCAAACATCCAAGGATATTGAAATGGTTTATAGTAATCTCTTGTGCCCATTAAGCTCATGTTATCTCCGTTGTTGCTCCCAACAATCCTCTATGCAAAGGTGATTGTCAGAATAGTTAGTGTAAGGTAAGTCTTTATATATTGTTAATATAAAAACACCAAATATAAAAAATAAACCCATACAAAATAAAGTAAAGTTAAAAGGATTCATAATTTGTTCTCTTAATAATTTTGTTTTAATGTTCTTAATTTGTCTTCTGCACTAGCTAACTGTTCTATTAACTTATCTAATGATTCAACAACATTAGGATGTTCTGCTACACCTACTTTGTTATCTAAATAAATTTCTATATTAGCTTTTGCTTCCATAATCTCAGCTTCATATTTAGCTTTTAATGCTTCATAAAGCTTACTTCCTGAATATATACTCATATTATCCTTCGCAACTTATGCATTCTACTTCATCTAATTTAATTCTAGGTACTTTAACATTTACATTCTCTGCACCTCTAGCTCCATCAGACCTAAAGTAATACAAAGACTTTAGTTGGTTCATACCATACCAGTGTACATCACTCACATACTGTAAATATTCATTATGTGTTTCCTGCTCCATAGAAGCCTCAGGAGGCACAAAAAATAAATTTACTGACTGAGACTGACATATAAATTCTTGACGCTTATATGCGTGTTCTACCACCCAGATTTGATTAATTTCATTGGCAGTCTTAAATAATTCTTTTTCTTGCTCACTAAACTCATCTAAGTGTTGTATTGAACCTTTTGCTACATTAATTTCTTTCCAAATATTTTCTTTTTCTTCTGCAGTTTTAAATTTTTTATTTATTAATTTTTCTAAATATTTGTTTTTTACTTTATAACTTCCAGATAAAGTTTTATGTGTATAAACATTAGCCCTAAAAGGTTCTATTGACGGTGACGTACCACCGCATATGATACTACTACTAGCATTAGGGGCAACAGCAAGAAGATGAGCATTCCTAAGACCAGAGTTAGAAACGTCAGGAGCTTCACCCCTACTATCAGCGAGTTTTTTAGATGCTTCCACCGCAGATTCTTTAATGTGCTTAAACGCTTTGTAATTGAAACTAGTAGCGAATAGACCTTCAAAGGGAATGCTTTTACTTTGGAGATAAGCATGGAAACCCATTGCACCAAGTCCGATAGACCTTTCACGATAGGCTGAGTAAGCTGCCTTAGTGAAACCTTCTTGACCTTCTTTGATATAATTTTTAAACCTTTTAAAGTTTGCATTGTATTCTCCAAGTTGTACAGTATCCACTGCATTGTCAATAAAATGCTGTAAAACATTGTCAAGCATAGTAATTAAGTCTTCTATGAACAGATTATCTTTGGACCACTCGTCATAGTACTCAAGGTTTACACTTGACAAACAGCATACAGCAGTTCTTTCTTCGTTAGTAGCTAGTGTTATTTCAGAACACAAGTTACTTTGTTTAACTTCTAATCCTAACTCTCTTTGTTCTTTAGGTAAAGCATCATTACAAGTATCTATATTAACTAAATAAGGCTCACCAGTTTCTGCACGAGTCTCTAATATCTTAGACCATAACTCTCTAGCTTTGACTATCTTAACAGCATCCCCAGATTTAGGGTCAATCAATCGCCAGTCATCATCATTACGAATAGCATCTAAGAATGCATTTGTTATGTTAACACCATGATGTAAATTTAAACACTTTCTATTTATATCCCCACCAGATTCTTTTCGCATTATCATAAACTCTTCAATCTCTGGATGCGATATATCTAGATAAGCTGCATAGCTACCACGTCTTGTTGTACCTTGATTGAACGCTAACATCTGAGAGTCAACAACATGCATAAAAGGTATAGACCCAGTTGACTTACTACCATTAGAAGTAGAGACACCATCACTTCTTACCTCTCCCCAGTAACCACCAATACCGCCACCGGAACTAGCTAACCAAATGTTTTCATCGTAGTGGGCTGATAAACCATGCCTACTATCAGGTACATGATTTAAGAAGCAGCTAATAGGTAAACCTCTAGTAGTGCCACCGTTAGAAAGAATAGGTGTACTAAACATAAACCAATGATTAGACGAATAGTCATATATTCTTTGAGCCATTTCATAATCTGTTTCATCTTTATATGTGCTTACATAAACAGCAGCTCTAGCAAAAGCTTCCTGAGGACTAGTCTCTGTATCCCATAAGTATCTATCTTTGATGGTATCTTTACTAAACTTATCAAGCTTTTTATCTTTGTCATAATTTATTATTATTCCTAAATAAGGTTTTTCTCCTACCTTGTCTTCAACCATCTTTGTCCTCTAATACTTTTAATAATCTTTTTTCGTACCACTCAGCTTTACGTAAGTCCTCTATGCCATTCTTGTAACGGAATCTCCATCTATATTTCAACGAGTTTCCACGTAGATACCCAACAAACTCTTCGTGAGTTAGCATAGCTTCAATAGCGTCTATGCACTCTATATCGCCTTGATTGTAATGTTTAGGTTTATTAACTACGTCTTCAACCATTTGCAAACTTACTAGTAATTTCTTCTACTTTAGGTTCTTTGGCAACACGAGTCAAATACATTAGACCTTTTGCATATTGGAATACTCTTAATCCCTTACCATCGTTGGTATCTTTATGACATTCAAACTTATGTGGACAGTAAGTACACTCTCTCGCTAATTTAAAGTTACCTGAGCTACCTTCAGGGATAGGTCTGTAACATAATTCTGGAGGAGTCTTCGAAGATATTGATTTCCGAACCTTATTAATTCTATCATCTATATTTATTTTGTCAAGCTCTTCTGGACAATAAAGTGCAAGTTCTCCTGTTTCTTTATTGATTGCAAGAAATCCTCCTTTATCTGTACCCTCTGCAGTCTCATAACCAGACAGTTGAGCCATATACCCAAATATATCATTCTCTGCTAGAGTACCATTCTTAAACTTTTGAAAAGCAAAATTAGATGCAGATTTAATATCAACAACCTCACCATCTATTTTACAGTCCATATGTCCTAAGATACCATTTATCTTTATTTCTTTTTGTTCATCAGTAACTGAGTGTCCGGCAAGTTCTGTTAAGAACAATACAACCCTTTCAAGTATGTGACCGTATAAAAACTTAATCATAGTAGGAGCATTGATACCAGTAGACTTTCGTTCTGAGTTCATGTCATACCATAATTGTCGCATAGGCTTTCCAATATTAGACATACGTAACATAGGTTGCTGATTAGCCCTAGGGGTAAGCCAGTCTTTTAAGGCTTGTTTCATAAACTCACCGTAAGCATCTATGTGTTCTTCTTTCACATCAATAGTTTCGCCTTGTCCTAAACGACCTACTACTTCGTAGATATCTTCTACTACTGTTTCAAGTTTTCTTTTCTTTCTTCTCGGCATTATCTAACTCTTTAAACGCTTTTATAACATCACTAGAAAATAGTTTCTGTAAGTTAACAAGAAACATTCTACTAGCATTGTGGTCACCGCCACTAACTGTTTTAAATGTATCAAGCTGTTCTACAATCTTTCTCAACACTTCTGTTTTAAAAACTAACGTACAATATTCTTCATCTCCTATACATAGATTATGAAACCAATAATCAGATTCAGTTGCTTTTATGCCTGATGGTTTACTATAAGATTCATACTCTATTGCTATGTTACCGGTTGATTGCCAGATGTCTCTCTCGGACTTTACTTCAATCTTTTTGTTAACAAACAAATCAGCAATCTTATCTTCTCTAATAGTTCCATACTCTAAATCTATATCAAACTTCTTTCTGTCTTTCTTAGTGGGTTTCATTACAAACCTCCTTGTATTCTAATAAACAACTTAAACAAATAACTTCCATATCTAATTTATCAGGAGAATAATAAGTTGTTTTTATACCATAACTTTTATATTCAGAAATTTGTTCTTCCCATTCTATGTCTGTTTCTAAAACAAAATCTGATATAAGTCTAGCATTCTCTCCTTCTTGTTCTAATAAATCATCTAGCTCAGTAGAGTTACAATAACAACTAGTGGGTTTCACTCCAATCCTCCCCGATTTTATATTCCCCTGTTAAGGGGCATCGCATATGTAATTGTTGTCCTGCCTGTTCTATTGCTTCGACACCTTTGATTCCTACAAAAGTAGCTACGGTGTCTTTAACTTGTATCTGCCATTCATCATGTATGTTAGCAACAAACTTAGCATCAAACAAGTTTAATTTAATAGCATCATGTAAGTTGCACATCGCTTGTTTCATTACAATAGCACCACCGCCTTGTAACAAAGTATTTAAAGCAGCATGTTCATGTCGTACAAATATCTTACGACCATCAAGACTTTTTAAATATCCTTTTCTCGAAGCATCTCGAACTCTTCCCGTAAGGTTTTCAAGTGCAGGGAGGTTGGTGAGAAAACGGTTTCTAAGTTCTTTACCTGCTTTTCTGTTAGCTCCAACCACACTTCCAATCTTTTCATCTCCTGCTCCGTATATAAGGGCATAGATGAAAGTCTTTGCTTGATTTCTTGATTCAAGTCCTGCAAGTTTTTGATTAGTTGTATGTATGTCTCCATGTAAAATCTCGTCAATATAATCTTTATCATTCATGTAATGAGCTAACATTCTTAGTTCTAACCCACTAGCATCAACACCTAATAGTTTATAACCTTCCGGGACTATCCAACAAGCACGACACTCTTTACCATAAGGGTTTACAACACTAGGTACCTGAGCCATATTAGGATTTCTATGTGTCATTCTACCTGTAATAGTACCGTTAGGTATAACTTTACCATGCACTCGTTCACCAATTAGTTCATCCATCCACGATGATATCTGTGCTATTCTTTTTTGTAACAGTAAGAACTCAGCTATCAGTCTTGCTTCTGGTATGTGGTCAATCTTTTTCAAGGTACCTTCATCTACTATTGGTTGACCAGTAGGGGTAAATCGTTTTGGCTTCCAACCAAAGTCAATCAAGTATTCTCCTATTTGTTTACGAGAACCTAAATTAAACTCTACTAATTTTTTACGAGTAAATGGTTCAAAGTTATTTGTATCTAAACATTTTTTGTATTCTTCTTCAGTAAGTCCCCTCATAGAGAGGGTGCCATCCTTTTTAATGTAAGGGTTTACTACCTTGTCAGCTACCCACTTAGGTTTAAAAGTTTCTTGTACTTCATCTTCTACTTCTGTCATCCTTGTTTTGAGTTGTGCTAGTAAAGTCATAGCTCTTTTCTCATCAAACAAGAATCCGTTTGTCTCTTGTTCTTTCATAATCTTAGCGACCTTGTGCTCTAAGTCTATGCTTTGTTTAGAGAATCCGGAGCTTTCTTCTATTAGATGTTTGTAAACGACCTCATTTAACCTTACATCCTGTATGCAGTATTCAAGCATTTCAGGTGTATATTCTTCAAAGTCTTCTGGTTGTTCTTGCTTAGGTAACTTAACTCTAAAACCCCATGTTTTTAAACTGTGTCCGTTCTCTCTGACTGGATTAAATAATCTAGACATGACTAAGGTATCCTCTAACTTGTTATCAAGAAAGGATGCTTTGTGTAGTTTTTCTAAGACAGGAATATCATAACCAATGATGTTATGTCCTATGAGAGTTTTAGCTGATTGTAAAAACTTTATACCTTCTTCTATCTGGGTAGGGTCAAAGGTATGTACTGGTCCGTCTAGTTCTTTAGCAACTATGCACCATATTTTAGTAGGGGTAAGTCCATCAGCTTCAATATCAAAAATCAAATTCATTATCGAATGTCTGCTCCTCGGAGACTTCAAAGAGTCTACCGGTGTCAGGATTATACCTGAGAGAACAAGCAAGTCCAGTGTCGCCTGTGTACCTAGATTTTAACACTCTTACTTTAGTTGTGTTAGCTTCTTCTGGATTCTCTGCCTGTTGATTACGTTCTAATGCAATAACACAATCAGACAGTTGTGCTATACCTTGCGAACCTTTCAAATGAGATAAGGATACTTCAACCCCATTCTCATGTCCTTTGTCTCCGTTTGCTCTACGTAAGTGAGACACTAAGAACATTCCTACTCCTGTTTCTTCAACAAGACTTCTTAATCTGTTCATCAATGAATCTATCCCTCTACGTTCATCGCCTTCTGTCATTACGTTTACGAGCATATGTAAATGGTCTACGACAACCCACTTACACTGACAACCAACTATGATGTATCTGAGTTTAGAAAAGATTTCTTCTATATCTGTTGCTCCTAGATGAGCATGAATAAAGACTCTGCCTTTTTGTATAACATTATCAAACATAGTTTGTAGTTGTTCGTCTGAATATTTATCTCTAGTTTCGTTTAAATAAATTCTGTCGTTGGCTTCTATTGATATGATACCGTCTGCAGTTCTTAGCCAGTTCTCTTCAAGAGCAACGATACCTACATTATCTTGTGTATTTTTAATTAGCCAATGTTCTAACTCTCTAGTTACTGAAGACTTACCAAGTCCTGTACCACCTGTTAGAGTAACTAGTTCTCCTCTTCGCATACCATAAAGCTTTTTATTAAGTCCATCCCAAGGATAGGCTATGCTTTCTTTTACTTCTCTGTTTAGCCATTCGTCTTTCTTAGATGATAAATCTAATATGCCTGATGGAGTGTAAGTCTTTGCATCCCACCAAGCTTGTGTGAACTCAGCAAACTTCTTTTGCTTGAGCATATCATTAGCGTCTTTAAAACCATTAGGCAGTGCCATGATTCTTACTTTTCCGGGTTTGATTATTCTAGCTACTTTCTTTGTGGCTTCTCTTCCTGCTTTGTCATTGTCAAAACATAAGACTACATTCTCAAATGATTCAACAAACTCTATGCTTTCTCGGATATCTTTTACTGCTCCTGCAGAACCAGTCTTGATAGATACGACTGCATACTTACCTTGAAACAGCTCGTGAACTGCCATCGCATCGCATTCGCCTTCAGTTATTGTCAGATACTTACCGCCTTTGTTACGATAAAGTTGTTCACCAAACAAACCAGTACCTTCGTAAGTACCGTTGAATAAAAACTGTTTATCTTCTATACGTCTTGTTTTAGTGCCGACTATTTCTGTGCCATTGAAGAATGGATAGATATGCTTAATAGTTTTACCTGCTAAGTCTTTTACAACTCTTACACCAAACTTACTTGCAGTTGCTTTTGAGATACCTCTGTCTTGTAAGTCATCAAAGATTCCTGTGTATGAATTTAAAAATGTACTAGTATGTTTCTCTACTGTTTCTTCTGGCACATAGTCCTCATCATATTTAGGGAAACGAGTAGAACAACTAAAGCACCAAGCCGAACCATCTGCATTCATTGATACAGGGTCCGAACCGCCACATTTCTTACAGGGTAATTTATGTTTTATAAACGTGCTTTTACGTTCTTCCATTCTATCTCCATTGGTCTAGACTAGGGAAAAAACTAAGGGAAAACCCTAGTCTAGTTTGTTTTTTAAGACTTGTCTTCTTCGACAATCTCTGCTTCAACTACTTCAGTCTCTGGCTCAACGATTGATTCAGGACTATCTTCAAGCAACCTTTCTAGGTTTGCTCTGTGAGTAGCCGAGGCAAAACTTAGTGCTTCAGTTACAGTGTCTAAGTTGCCCACCTTCGAAATTATAACTCTAGCCTCTCCTTGCTTTGCCTCGTCTGTAATCTTAGTAACATCATAAATTACTTCGCCATCATCTTTTTTTACTGTGATAATCATTTAAAACTCCTCGCCATCTGCTAATAGTTCTTCACCATCTGCAGAACGATATTCAATTAAATCTACGACCTGTACAGCTTGTAAGTCTAATCCCTGATAAGGACCATATTTACCTTCACCTGAGTATTCATTGAACTGTACTCTGACCTTAGAACCATTGCCTACAGCAACATTTATTTCTTGCTTATCTTTATCAAGAAGTCTAGGTGCTGGTCTAGTAATACCATTCGGACCATTAACTTTTCTTTTGATAACAATAGCAGGACCCTCATCATGCTGTTTTATTTTGTGTCCACGAGAGGCAAAATCATTTGCTATTTCCTCGTCAACAATTAAATCAACTGTATACATAGGTTCAAATTTAGTATTAGGTGTAGTAATACTTGCCCATTTTACAGTACCTTCTAGTATTGCCATGTAAAACCTCCTTTGGTTACAAATAAATTAAGTGAGAGTTTTGAGCTAACCACTCTCAGAGCTATGGAGAAAACCAAACCTAACACATACATGAACGGAGATAGAGGGCTTATGGTTCGTGTTAAATTACTCATGTTAAAATCTCTTTGAATGTTACTAGACCATTAGCCCAAAGTTCTACGAAATAGTTATCTTTAATTCCTCTGACTGAGTAACAGATTTTATTCTCATACCAATCAGTGAAATGTTCATCACTATAATCAACGAACCTCTTGTATTCATCTTTATTTAACATTTTGGATTCTGAAAAATATAACATAGTTTTAGTTTACCACAACTTTAATTGGAATACTACAATCTTTTGAGAATTGTTTTGTTGTTGCAAACGATAAGACATACTCAGTAACTTTTCTTTCTAAGTTTGCCGGAATAGTTTTACTATATTCTAAATCAATTAAATTATAATTATCTACAGAATAACTAACAGTAAACTCCTGAGTCTTTCTGAGTTTAACCTTCTTAATAAAATTACTTAAATTATTTCCTGCTCTGACACAAGAGTAATCTATTGATGGCTCTGGTTCTGGTACATACTCTGGAGCATAGTCCTCTTCTGTTGGTACAGATATAGTAGCCATGCTTTCTTTTTCTCGCATTATCTCATCCCATGCGGCTTGTATTTGTTCTTCTGTTTCATGTCTATGTTCTCTGAACTCAGTCTGTAATGCATAAAACATTTCTAAGAACTCATCATTAGTAGCAATAAATTCAGATAGTGCTCGTTCCATTGACCTAACCTTTTGGTTATTTATTTGTTGCCTATCGTCCATCACAAATGCTTTTAAGTTTATGATTTTCTTACCATTTTGTGCAATCAGTTGATTATTATTAACTGCTGCAACACCTACCAATATCAGTGCTCCGATAGTGAAAGTTATTACTGCGGATATAATTGTTTTAAATATCATGGTGCCTCCTACCATTTAATTATGTTAACTGTTTTATTTAATTTGTAATCGAAAGTTCTGCTCTTTTGATATGGGTCTTGTCCAGAACCTATGTAATTAAAGTTAGCTTGAACTGTTGATGGATTAACATGATTGAAGTAATGATGTACATAACCATCTACAGAGTCAGCATAGTTCTCTACTTCTTCGTAAGTTCCATAAACATAATACTTTTTATCTTGACTATCTATTATCATGGCTAACTCTACATTCACCTACCTTGACCTCTGTATGCTTTGTAACTTTTCTTTTTGTTTTTATTCATGTGTTTAGTAGATATCTTAACTCGTCTGCCTCTACCGCCTGTGCCTTGCGAGGTACTCTTTTTAACATGGTTAATAACAACCTTTTCTCTTCTAACTGCCATTTATTTTTTTATTTAATTGTGCAAAAGTTTTTACTTCTGGATATCTCTTTAACATTTTAAGTACCCATCTATCAGACATGTAAGATAGTCTAACACTACCAATAGCTTTGACATGAGTTTCTTCTGGTAAAAGTTGCGATAACTTATCCATAGTAACTTTACTAGGGTCAGGGACAACACTCCGCAACCAATCTAATTGTATGTGCGGAACTCGTTGTTTAAGTTCTTTAATTTTCCTGTTGTTCAATGTCTATTAATCCTTCTTCTAAAAAATCAGTAACTAACTGTTTACTATTATCTATAAGTATTTGTTTAACAATATCTATCGACTCTTCTTCAACTGTTATAGTTTCTAAATTACCAACAAATATTTTAAACTTCATGTCAGTATTGTAATTTTCTTCAGTATCTCTTTACCAAGTTCATCTTCAATCTTTTTCTCAAGATTCTTTTTAAATTGTTCTTTTGCTTTTTGGTTTTTTTTCTTTTCTGCTTTATTCATAGTTGGCTCCCATTAGTCCTTGTCTTGCCATGTGTTCTAAATCTTTTGATGAAGTTGCATTACTACAATGCTTAGATAAAAACTCTATTACCATTGAGGGAATCTTATCAGGATTTATTATATCTTCTGCATAATAATCCCAGATGTATTCTTCGCAATCTTCTCGTAAGTCTGGTCTATTTGGCAACATCCAAACAGCTTCAACACCTTCACTTATTGTTTCTTTAATTCTGTCGTTTATTGGGTGACTCATTTCTTTTCCTTATTGTTTTAGTTAATGTTTTACCATCAGGGGCTTTACCCTTTCTGATATTCTCCATCATAATTAAATGCTCTCGCATGTTCATATTAGCCTCTCAAGTTATTTTTAATTATATACCAAGCGTCTTGTATCTCTTCAGAGTTACTTTGTGCTTTTGATTCTTTATCCACAATTTGTTCAACTACTGCTATTGCCTCAGATAAACTTGTCACGATAGTTCTACCGGTATTGACTCTGGCTCTGCTGAATAACAAGTTAAAATAAACTTCTCGCCTTTGTCATTTACTATTATCACATCATTGTAAGTTGTTGAACCCTCTCCAAAAATATGACCGCCCTTTTCAATTACTATTTTAGTAACACCATGCAAATCTAAATCTTTTATCATTAATCCTCCCTTATGATTTTAAAAGTTTTTAGTTGTTTAATCTCTTCCCATTTCTTTATAGATATTCTATTCCAATATGGGGCATGAGCCTCTTTAATCTTTACCCACTTGTAGCCAATAGTGCCTACACGAAAGTACCTGTGACCTGCCGGTAATCTAGGCAGTTCATATGCATTATAGAATCTTATTGTCATTGTATCTCCATTCTGTTTCTTGCCATTTTATTATAGTTTAATATTTAAATCAAGTATTATCTTTTGGTAGGTCTTGCCACCTGTATAGTTTTTTAGTTGTTGAGTCCCAGAACCAACCTTGATAATAAGGGTCATCTGCTTTGTCATCAAAGGGGACACTGCCCACTGTTACTCTGGGTTCATACTTTTTCATATTTAATTTTCTCTATTAGTTGCTCTAGTGATAATGGTTTACCAAATACATGAATGACTTTACCAAACTGCTCTCTGACTATTGTGCCATTGTTGTATCTGGTGTCAGTCACATACCCTCTATCTGTGTCCTCTGGTCTAGTGTCATAGTCATTGCTTTTTAGTCTATGAGTTTCTATGGAATAGGGTTCTTTGCCCCATGCCTCAGCTTTCAGTATAGCCCTCTGTAAATCCACTTTCTTTTTATATTGAGTCATTTTGTTTCTTTAGTCTTTCAAGTTCTGCCATAGCATTCTTTTCTACTTCCCAGACTTCCTCAATCGTTTTCTTTTCATCTGGGTCAGTAGTTGTATTGTAGGTTTTAATTAAGAACCTTTGCCAATCGTGTTTATTTATTAGTTCTTTCCAATTCATTTGTTCTCCTCTACTTCTACAACGCTTGATGTAGTACCAAACATTTTTCCTTCTTTTTTTCTTAAATAGTAAATTTCGTTGTCTAAAATAGCGTCTACATCTTTTTCTATAAAATCGTCTGTGTTTATAGTTTTAGTTAAGTTATCTGTTTTAATTTTAAATATCATTTATCTTCCTCAGCGTTATCAATTATTTCATCAAACCTAATAGCTACAAAGTCATACATTCTTCTGAACTCTGCCTCAGGCATATCGTGAAACCAATCAACTGTTATGTTAGTTTCTATAATACTTAACAGTTCCTGTTTAAGTTTTCTAAGTCTGTGTAGTTCTACATTACTCATGCCTCAACCTCCTTTTAAGTTCTGCCTCTGCAAGTTTTAATCTTTCATTTTCTAATTCAGTATTCAAGGCGGGTAGTGTATTCAATGATAATACAATGTGCCTCAACGATACTGTATCTTGTTTAGTTACGTCCATACTAGTTATCTCCGTAAGGGTTTAGATTAGTTAGTTGATATTCTCCAGATGCTATCTTAGCCTCAGTAGTTGCTCTATCTTCGCCTAAAAACATATTTCTATATTTGCCCGTAGTGCTTGAATAGTTCCAATAGGTTTCGTCAAGGACTACATGACCATCAACATGCTTTATCGCAATGACACTCTTATAGCTTTGGAATATTTCGCCATCATTGGTTGTAATAATAAACTGATTAGGTGCAGTATTATTACTAGGGGTTATCATATTTCTTACTTTCATTTTATATTTCCTGTTTGTTTGGTTAATAAATTAATCTAATAAGTAATAACTATTAAAGTTATTTTCTGCATTAGCAAAGAATTGACTAGCTTCTCCTTTACCATGTTTTTCAACTTCTTTTTTTAAACAATTTTCCATCTTAATAAATTTAATTGGTAAATCTGAATTAAAGCCTTTCAAGCCTAAAAACTCTTTTATGGTAAATTTTGATTGGTCGCCGTAACCATATTGGAAAGGCAATTTATAGGTTATATCTTTTTCAATGTCTTCAATTTGCACGGAAAAATAGGAGTTTCCGTTAACCTTGTCGAACCATTCTTTAGTTACAGCTATATATTTATATTTCATTGTGTTATCTCCGTTATTAAATTTTGTAAGTCTGTATCATTTGCCATTAATCCTTGAGCCACTAATTGACTTTTTAAAGCTGTTTCATGGCGGTCTAGTTGTACTGTGTTTTTATCAAAGTATGTAACTATCACTTTTAATATTTTATTTTGTTTAAACTTAGTCATTTAGTTATCTCCATTATTAATTCATCTATTGTAAATTCTTCATTCATTCCTAAAGTATTTTTTCTTAAATGTTTAAGTAATTTATTTCTGCTTAACTTTTTACCATTTATTAAATCTTTAGTTATTAAATGTTCTTTTAAATGTGCAAAATAAATTGAACCTATGTCGTGAGATTTTTTTACAAATAGTTCTTTTACTTCTGGTCGCATATCAAAAACATACTCTAATATTGCTTTATAAAATTTTGTTTTATTAGTCATATTATATCTCCTGTTGTTCTGCGACTACCTCAAACGAATAGCCATAACTTTTTAGTCTGGCTATCGTGGAGTCTGTTAAAGTTTTGGTACCTGTTATCTCTGTAATCATGCTAGTGAATTCACAGTAAGGATAAACGCAATCATTACCAAAATTATTTTTTATTAGTACTTTTAGATTTTTAGTCATTATGCTACCTCCTTATTATTTATTTTAATGTCTAGCCATTCAATGCATTCGTCCATTAATTCAAGCAAGATTTTTTTATCTCTGGGAGATAGGTTTTTTATATTTCCATCAGTAGCTATAATTTCTGGAATATCATCTCCATAGTTTCTATGTGCCCATTCAAAAACACCTCTTGCATGTTCTTCTGCAAAAGAATGATAAGTAAAAAATCCTAAAATATGAATTTCTTCCGGGTTGAAATAGGTAAATAATTCTGGTTGGTCTGTATGTACTGCATAAGAATATTCTATAATCATTTCTATGATTGTTTTTTCTTTAGCGTTTATCATTCGTTTAGTCATTATGCTACCTCCTATCCGCATTCAATTTCTAAAATCTCACAACCTTTTAAAGTAACTTTTAGTTCTTTAATTAGTTGTGTCCAATTAGTACACTCATTAATGTCTACGTAGTCCTCAACTCCTTCGCCATTTGGTAGGTTATAAGATACGCTAAAACATTCTTCTACATCAAATTTTCCGTAGCAATCAATATTATTTATAGTTATCATTTAGTACTCCTTAGTTGTTAATATGGTTATAACTTTATAGTAAACATCAGGGAATGTCAAAGGACTACTTAGACTTTGTAGTTATAGAAGAATGAATTATATATAAGAATTTAATCTAATAAGTATATTGACATTAGACCAGAAATCAGGACAATAGACTATATAGCTTTTAACAAACAACTAGGAGGAAAGAAGTTATGACTAAACAAATTAAATTAATAGATGAAAATACAGGAGCTGAAATAAAAGTAGGCGATAAAAGAAAGTGCCATAATCGTGATGATTTAGTAACTATTACAGGTTGGGAAACTAATGGTAGAAATAGAGTTTATTATCAGACAGAAGATGGCTATGATGTAAAAATTGAAGGCGGTAAATTTGCAGGAGTTATTGGAGGTAAGTTAGTTTATAAATAGTTCACTCCTAGACTTCCTGAGCAAGAAGTTAAACTGCTCAAGCTGTGGATAACTTTATTGAATATCCTGTGGATAACTTTAAACTGCATACTTTTATTGTTAGCAATAATAATTAATGTGCGACAAAGGAGCACCTTGATATACGAGCTCTGCGAGTATGTTAGCTATATGGTTGGAGCATACAAGTACTCCCAAGACCTACCAAGTTTTTAGAGTTATATGTTAACTTCATAACACTTCAAAGACTAGTAAATCTCATCAACTAGTTTTAGATTGGTTAGTTCTTCGTAGAACTTTAGAGTTCTTCCAAGTCTTTCTAGTCTTTTCGTTTCTTCCAATGTCTTTAGAGTCTGCCAAGTCTCTGAAGTCTTGTTAGTCTTGTAGGGGTTGCTCACAGAGTACTTCAAAGGCTATGGGGTACGCAGGTGACCACCCCCCTCCACCCATATATCTATAGCATACTCATACATTTTACAGACTTTTCAGGGTATACCAGTTCTGCCTCAACCCTTATAAAACTAGTTTACTGTCGGGCTATAAAGTACCCCTAATCTTTATAGACTAGTGGTAGTTTTTAGGGAGGTTATTTTAGGGACTTTTTAGTGCTTTGGTAGGTCTCTATATCTATATATTGACCCGGGGGACCGATAAAGTTATTATAGCTTCCAGATTGCATTCTGTCAAGAACTTTTTAAATAACTTGACAAATCTTGTATCCATCACTATACTATTAGGATGGCAATACTACCAACAGTCGTCAATGACTCTAAAAGAGAACTCACTGAGAAACAGCAATCGTTTCTAGAGTATCTTGTTGAGACTCAAGGTGATGCTAAAAAGGCTGCTGAACTTGCAGGGTACAAGAGTCATTATCACCATGTGGTTAAGACTTTAAAAAATGAGATACTTGAGCTAACTCAAGAGGTCTTAGCAAACTCCGCACCACGAGCAGCCTTTAAGCTTGTTGAGATAATGGACTCTACTAAGCCTGTTATTCAAGCTAATAATAAACTTGCAGCAGCTCAAACGCTACTTGATAGGGTTGGAGTTACTAAAGTTGATAAGGTAGATGTTAACCATACAGTAAACAGTGGTATCTTTTTGATGCCCGACAAAGCACCACTAGACCTACCCGAGGACCAATATGAAGATATTTCTAACTGAGATGGAAGATGAAGGTAAACGCTATGCAGGACCCAACATACTTGCACCAGATTGGGAAGAAGCTGAACAAGCTGCTAAATACAACAACCTAATCTTAGTTGGTGAGTTTGTTGAAATAGTAACTGAAGGTGGTGTTATGCACTATGTTGAAGAAAAAGAAGCAATAGAGGTATTGCACTAATGACTAAAAAGAAAGACCCAAGGCTAGAAAAAGCAGGAGTAAGCGGTTATAATAAACCTAAACGTACTCCCAAGCACCCAACTAAGTCGCATGTGGTTGTTGCTAAAGAAGGTGACAAGATTAAAACGATTAGGTTTGGTCAGCAAGGTAAAAAGGTAGGTACACTAAAAGGTACAGCAGGTGCTCCGAAGAAAGGTGAGTCTGCTAGAATGAAAGCCAAGCGTAAGTCTTTCAAAGCTCGTCATGCTAAGAATATTGCTAAAGGCAAGATGTCAGCAGCATGGTGGGCAGATAAGGTAAAATGGTAATGCGATATTACAGCGATTTAAAAAAGTTAAAGTTAGTCCCAAAGAAGAAACAATTTAACAATATGTTAACTTTTAGTTTGCTTATTGTTTGTGTGTTTTTATTTGCTAACATAGTTTACTAATGCCACACGCAGGACATTTTGGAGTAAAATCAGCAGCCAAACGTAATAGAATGGCTCGTAACAAGGCTAGAGCTAAGCAAGTGTCAGATACACAGTTTAGCGATAACTGGGATAAAATTTTTGGAGGCAAAGATGCCAAGAAAGAAAACAACAACAAAAAAGAAAAGTAAATCTCGAGTTAATGAGGCTGGAAACTATACGAAGCCTACTATGCGTAAGAGGCTTTTTGAGAAGATTAAAGCTGGTTCCAAAGGGGGTAAACCCGGGCAATGGTCAGCTCGAAAAGCCCAGCTATTAGCATCCGAGTACAAAAAGAAAGGCGGTGGTTACAAATAGTGGCTAGACCTAAAGAACAACAAGTAGACTTTGCAGAGCTACAAGAACGTATACGACAACAACAATTAGCTTGTCATAATCAATAGATTTTCGTTCAGCTTGTAAAAGCCGGAAGTAGATAGAGATATCGAAGGAACGCAATAGGTGATGTACTTATGTACATTGTATTTAATTGCAAACTGGAGGTGAATGTGTTTACTTATAGAGGTACAAAAGTAGCTCCTCAAAAAAGTCAGAAGCCTGTTAAAACTAACAAGCAGATGATTTATAGAGGTGTCAAGCACGACAAAGCTGCTTAATTTTATTTCCTGAGTACGAAGCAAAACTGCTCAACTTAATATGGCTAAATCTAGAGCACAACAAGCAGCTATTGCGATAGCTAAAAAGAAATCAGGAAAATATAACAAACAAGGAAAACGTACTGCACCTTATGTCAAAAAGAAAAGACCCAAAAGTAGGAACAGGTAAAAAGCCTAAGGGTAGCGGTAGACGTTTATATACCGATGAGAACCCAAAAGATACAGTTAGCATTAAGTATGCAACACCTGCTGATGCTCGTGCTACTGTCGCAAAAGTTAAAAGGATTAAAAAACCATATGCTCGTAAGATTCAAATACTTACTGTACTTGAGCAAAGAGCAAAAGTTCAAGGTAAAACAGAACAAGCAAATATCGCTAAACGAGGGAAAGAAGCAATAAGGAAGAAACATGGCACTAAAAAAAAGTCAACGTAGTCTAAAAGAGTGGACCAAACAAAAGTGGAGAACTAAGAGTGGTAAAAAATCCTCGGAAACTGGGGAACGCTATTTACCTGAAAAAGCTATCAAAGCCTTATCGCCACAAGAGTATGCAGCATCAACGAGAAAGAAAAGAGCCGATACCAAGAAAGGTAAACAGTTCTCTAAACAACCAAAACGAATTGCTAAAAAAACAAGGAAGTACAGAAAGACAAGTTAAGGATATGAAGTTAGTTCCAGACGATTACAAAAGACGTACCTCATCTACAGTGCCTTTTGGTTACGAAGATGATGGACTAATAGAAGGTTATTTAAAAGCTATTCCACAAGAACTAGATGTATTAAGAGAAGTAGCTGAATCAGTTTATTTAGGTGAGATTAGTTTAGGTGTAGGTGTTGATTGGTTAGAAGCAGAAACCGGTAGGTCTATGTCTAAGATGGGTTTGAAAAAATACGTAGATAAGAAGTATGGAAGACTGGGAAAAAAATCCTGAAAAGTACTTGACAAACCCAGATGGGAGCTATATACTTAATAAAGACGGTAAACCACGTAAGAAAGGTGGTAGACCAAAGAACTCAGAACTTTCTGATGTACAACTTGCTATTAGAGCTAAGAAGCAATTAGTAAGTAAAAATAAGAAAGTTAAAAAGCTAACGAGACATTTAGCTAAAATAAAAAAAGAAACTGAAGCTGAAGAAAAAGCTTTAACATCTAATGTTTTATCAAAGGAAGATACTAAAGTTCTTCCAGAAGAAATACAAAAGCATTTAGATGATACTGGTTCGCATGTGGCATTTATGCCTAACGATGGACCACAAACAGATTTCTTAGCTGCATCCGAAAAAGATGTTTTATACGGTGGTGCAGCAGGTGGGGGAAAAAGCTTTGCAATGCTTATCGACCCACTAAGGTATTGTCACATTGGTGCTCATAGAGCATTAATACTAAGAAGGTCAATGCCAGAGCTTAGGGAGCTTATAGATAAATCTCGTGAACTGTACCCAAAAGCATTTAAGGGTGCTAAGTTCAAAGAAGTAGAGAAGCTATGGCAATTCCCTAGTGGAGCTAAGATAGAGTTTGGATTTTTAGAAAGAGATGCAGACGTATATCGTTATCAAGGTCAAGCATATAGTTGGATTGGTTTTGATGAGATTACGCATTTACCAACAGAGTTTGGTTGGAATTATCTAGCATCTAGGTTAAGAACAACAGACCCAGAGCTACCAACATTTTTGCGATGTACAGCAAACCCCGGAGGAGTTGGAGCACAATGGGTTAAAAAGAGATACGTTGACCCGTCTGATGAAAATAAAACTTTTGTTGGTACAGACGGTTTAACAAGGAAGTTTATTCCAGCAAGATTACAGGATAATCCGTTTCTTGCAGAGGATGGCGAGTATGAACGCATGTTACTTTCTTTACCTCCAGTACAGCGTAAGCAGTTACTTGAGGGTAATTGGAATATAAGTGAAGGTGCAGCGTTTGCAGAATTTGAACCCGACATCCATGTTATAACACCTTTTGAAATACCTACATGGTGGGAAAGATTAAAAGGCATTGACTACGGATACGCTTCTGAGAGTTGTTGCTTATGGGCTGCGATTGACCCCGAAGACAAGACCATCATCATATATAGAGAGTTATACGAAAAAGGTCTTACAGGGGAAGCTCTCGGTGATAAGATAACAGACTTAGAAATGAATGAAGCTAAGTCAATAGGTGGTGTATTAGATACAGCAGCATGGTCTAGAACTGGTTATACTGGTCCAACGATAGGTGAAATACTTATCCAAAAAGGACACAAGTTAAGACGAGCAGACAAGAATAGATTAGCTGGTAAGATTCAAATACACGAACATTTGCGACAAGATAGGAGTACCGGTAGACCTAGATTGCAAATATTAAGTACATGTACGAATTTAATAAAAGAATTACAAAGTCTGCCTTTATCGAAGAGTAATCCTGAGGATGTGGATACTCATTCATCTGACCATGCTTACGATGCATTGCGTTACATGATTATGAGTAGACCTAAATTAGACCATCCATATGACAGGATGCTGCAGATTAAAACGAGGATGTACCAACCATCTGACGAAACATTTGGGTATTAATGGCAGAAAACGACAATACATTTTTAACTGCTGACAACATCTACGAAGAAGTAGAAGGTGAAGCAGGTAAAACTTTAAATCTTGAAGATGACCAACGTATTAATTTAGTTGGTATTATTCAATCACGTTTTGCCCAAGCTGAAACAGCTAGAGACACAGATGAAAGACGTTGGCTTAGAGCATACGAAAACTATCGTGGTCTCTATGCAAAATCAATAAAGTTTAGAGAATCAGAAAAGTCTAGAATATTTGTTAAGATAACTAAGACAAAAGTTCTAGCAGCCTTTGGACAATTAGTAGATGTTATCTTTGGCACCGGTAAATTTCCAATAGGTATATCAGAAACTAAAATCCCAGAAGGCGAAAAAGAACACGCATACTTAGATACCCAGAATCCTAATCCCGGTTTAGAAACAACCATGCCTGATAATATAGGCAATAGATTAGAAGATGCACCAGTAGAAAGTATTTATGATGTTGGCTTTGAAGGTGATGGTAAAGTATTAAAACCCGGAGCTACTTTAGGCACAGGCATGTTTGAAGATAGCTTAGAAGAACAAGCAGAGCAAGTAGGGTTAAAAGAAGGCTTGAGCCCTAACCCACAAGACTTAGAATTATCTCCAGCACAAAAGTCTGCGAGAAGAATGGAAAAACTTATCCATGACCAAATAGAAGAATCTAATGGGTCATCAGAGATAAGAAATGCATTATTAGAATCTGCATTGTTAGGAACTGGTATTGTTAAAGGTCCATTTAATTTTAATAAAAGATTAAATAATTGGGCAATGAACGAAGAAGGTGAAAGAGAATATTCACCAGTTGATGTTAGAGTTCCTAGAATAGAGTTTGTTAGTTGTTGGGATTTTTACCCAGACCCTGCAGGTACAAGCATACAGGAATGTGAATACATAGTTCATCGTCATAAAATGAACAAAAGTCAATTAAGGCAACTAAGAAACATGCCTTACTTTGATGAAGAAGCAATCCGTGAAGCTATCCGTATGGGTGCTAACTACGAAGAAAAAGATTTTGAATATCAGTTAAAAGACGATGCACAGGTAGAGGATTATTCTTCTAACTTTGAAGTCTTGGAATACTGGGGAATCATGGATGCTGAATATGCTCGTGAAGTGGGCATAGATTTAGATGATAGTATTGATGATTTAGATGAGGTACAAATCAATGCATGGATATGTGGTGATAAATTACTAAGAGCAGTAATCAATCCATTTACTCCATACAGAATACCTTACAACGCTTTTCCATACGAAAGAAATCCTTATAACTTCTTTGGTATTGGAGTAGCAGAGAATATGGATGATTCTCAACAGATTATGAACGGTCATGCAAGAATGGCTATTGATAATCTAGCCTTAGCAGGTTCATTAGTATTTGATGTTGATGAGTCTGCTCTTGTCGGTGGACAGAATATGGAAATCTATCCCGGCAAGATATTTAGGAGACAAGCAGGAATGCCCGGTCAATCTATTTACGGATTGAAGTTTCCAAACACTGCACCTGAAAACATGATGATGTTTGATAGGTTTAGGCAGTTAGCGGATGAACAAACAGGTATTCCTAGCTACTCTCACGGACAAACCGGTGTACAAAGCATGACGAGAACTGCATCAGGTATGTCTATGTTACTAGGAGCTTCAAGTTTAAATATTAAAACAGTTGTCAAAAATCTTGATGACTTTTTATTAAAGCCACTAGGTGAATCTTACTTCCAATGGAACATGCAGTTCTTTGAAGGTAGCATTGATGTGGCTGGTGATTTAGAAGTTAAAGCTACTGGTACGAATAGCTTGATGCAGAAAGAAGTTAGAAGTCAAAGACTTACTATGTTCTTACAAACTGCACAAAGTCCAGCTATCGCACCATTTGTTAAAATATCTAAATTGGTTAGTGAACTTGCCTATAGCTTAGACTTAGACCCAGAGGAAATACTAAATGACCCTGAAGAAGCAGCTATCATGGCACAGATAATAGGAATGCAAAATGCTGGACAAACAACAGGCGAAGAGACTGAACCCGATAGTCAACAGCCCCCAATGGGAGGACTTCAAGGAGTACCTCAAAGAACGCAAGAACTTGGAGTTACAGGCACTGGCGGTGGCAACATCGGAATCGGAAATGTTCCGGTTGCAGGGGAGAGTAACTTCTCTGGGAATGTTGGAGGAGCTACCCCAGAAGGTTAAAGAAGCACTAACAAGAATAGAGGAATAATATGAAAAGTATGTTAAGAGATGACCCAGACAGAATGGCTATGCTAACAGGTGGTCAAACTAAACTTGATGCTAACAAAGATGGCAAAATTAGTGGTGAAGACTTTGCAATCCTTAAAGAAAAAAAAGAAGAAAGAGAAGAAATGCAAGAGGGTGGCATGATGATGGAAGAGATGCCACAAGAGATGGATGAGCAAATGAAGAAGATGCTCATGGAAGAACAACAAGTCCCTGACGATGAAATGGAAGAGGACTATTTAGACTTCATAATCAATGAAGCTCTAACACCAGAGGAAGAAGATTTTTTAGTAGACCAGTTAAGGGACAACGATAGACTTAGCGAAATATTTGATAAAGTCATTGAAGTTGCTTCAGAGTTTACAGGCTCAGGTCCAGTAGAAGGACCGGGTACAGAGGTTTCTGATTCGATACCTGCAAGGTTATCGGATGGAGAGTTTGTCTTTACTGCAAAAGCTACAGAGCAAATCGGAGTAGATAAATTAATGTCTATGATGAAAGAAGCTGAAGCTGCTGCAGACGAAAGACAAGGAATGCAGGAAGGGGGAGTGTTAAGTGAAACTACGACTACAACTCGTAGGTTTGCTGACCCAACTCAAGTTGAGGATGAGGAAGAAGTCATGCAAGACGAAAAAACCATCCAAGACATGAGAGGTACAAACCCTCGTATGCAATAGGAGTAAAGCTACCCGAGTAATCGGCACTTTACATTAAATCAACTTTGAAAGGCTACCTTTACAAGACAAGCCCTGCGAGTGCACACAGCAGCTACCTTGTTAATGAAGCCCTGAGTAGGAGGTAAGAAAATGACTGAAGAAGTCTTAAATGAGGAACAAGCCAATCCTTATAATTTAAAAAAATCTTGGCACGAAGGTACTGATGAACCTTTTAAATCAGCAGAACAGCTCTATTTTGAGGACCCGTCTGAGAAGAATAAATTATTCAAATCAAACGATGTTAACGAAGCAGAGCAAGTAGGAAACGTAGAAGTAGATAATTTGGATGCACCTAAGGATGAACCTTACAAAAAACCAGATTATAAAAAACGCTACGATGACCTAAAAAGACATTATGATAATAAACTTAATGAGTTTAAATCTAGAGAAGAAGAGTTAATTAAACAGGCATTACCTGAATATAAAGCTCCGAAAACTCCAGAAGAACTTGAAGAGTTTAAAAAAAGTTATCCTGATGTTTTTGAAGTTGTAGAGACAGTTGCTCACATGCAAAGCGAATCTAAGGCAAAAGTTCTAGAAGAACGTCTTAGTAAACTCCAAGAAAGAGAGCAAGAAATATCGCAACAAGAAGCTGAAAAAAGGTTAAGAGAAAGACATCCTGATTTTGATGATATTAGAAACAGTGATGATTTTCATAAGTGGGCTAAAGAACAGCCATCATCTATTCAAAGCTGGATATATGATAACGCTGATGATGCCGACTTAGCCAGTAGAGCTATAGATTTATTTAAACGTGATTTAGGAATTGATGTTCCTGAGAAGGTAACTAAGTCATCTTCTAAGACTAAATCGGCTGCTGATATGGTATCTACAAAAACAACTGCTGTAGAACCTAAATCAGAAAAGGTTTGGTCGGAAAGGGAGATTGCTGCCATGAGTATGGATGAGTTTGATAAATACGAAAGTGAAATCAGCGAAGCCATGCAACAAGGTAGAATCGTTAAATAAACTATAAACACAAAGGAGTATTATCATGGCTCAATTTTTTGAACCAAGTACTGATACTGATGCTAACTTTGCTAACTCCGTAAGTGGACAGACTAATAGTTTTTTCCTACCTAAGATTTACTCGAAAAAGGTATTAAACTTTTTCAGAAAAGCCTCGGTAGTTGAAGCTATTACTAACACCGACTATGCCGGTGAGATTGCTGCTTTCGGAGACTCAGTTAGGATTATTAAAGAACCTGTGATTTCAGTTTCTGATTACACAAGAGGTTCTGACACTACTGCTACTAAACTTACTGACCAAGAGTTAACTTTGGTTGTAGATAGTGCAAAGGCTTTCAAATTCATCGTAGATGATATTGAAACTAACA
>Ga0209348_1000142_pt1 | contig 43108 bp, 44 predicted proteins | sample ETNvirenome_2_30_FD_184065 | JGI IMG/M metagenome (GOLD analysis project Ga0209348, IMG submission 184065) | Marine viral communities from the Pacific Ocean - ETNP_2_30 (SPAdes) (version 2) | ecosystem: Environmental > Aquatic > Marine > Oceanic | place: Pacific Ocean | collected 2013-06-22 | reverse complement strand
ATCATTCTCATGATATATAAAAGTACCGGGCTGAGTAAAGTTATTCTTATATAAATAGTTTGCTTTCCATGAATCTATAGCAGAAGATATAATTTTTCTATTTTTAGAATATCCTATCTTGAAACCCGCCCAAAAAGACACGGCTCCAATTAATAGTATCGATATTATAATTACTGTTGTCATACTTTATTATAGAGATCCTTCAGCTCCGACTTCTCCACCATCTATTGTTTCACCTCCACCTCCGGCTGCGCCTTCTCCACCGCCTCCACCGGCTGCGGCTCCACCTCCTCCGGCTCCGAGGTCTCCACCTCCTCCGGCTGCCATGTCTCCGGCTGCAGCTTGAACTTCTTTCTCTCTCATTTCAAACCATTCTTCGTTAGCGTCTATTTCGCTTTCAGTCATTCTTAATTCATTTCTTATTAAGTAATCTGTTGAGAAGAAAGGAGTTCCATCGTCCTTCATTATTCCTTTCTTAGCGGTGAACGATGCTATTCTCTTAGCTTCTAATTCTTTTTCTTTCATTTCTTCAAATACATTATCATTATGGTACTTTATTCCAATTGCATTGCTAAATTTGAAGTCGTCTTTAAGAGCAGGGAAATCTAAACACATTTGTAAAAACCAAGGTTTTACTACAAGTTCAGAATAAGCTGATCTTAATCTTTTTATAAATTTTTGGTATCTAACCTCTTCTCTAGTTATTCCTTCTGCATTAAGAGTAAATGCTCCCATTCCAGATTGACCTTCCCATCTAGAGTAAGGAATTTTAGAATCCATTTTTAATTTTTTAGTAAAATATCCGAGTAGCTCCGAGCTAGAAAGATTAGGTCCCGGATAAGAGAGTGGCTCGATTTTTACTTGCTGCTGTTGATCATTTACCGGAGTTACGTAGTTTTTATAAAATAACATATTAGGTTTACCGTCAACTGTAAGCTCTCCAGTATCTCCATTAAAGAATACGTCTTCTTTTAATAAGTTTAAGAATTCCTTTACATCCTCTTGTGCCTTTTGAAAACTCTTAGATCCTGTTGGAACACTAGTTTGTAATCTAATTGGCGCATTCATTACGTGCCATATTACTTTACTATGCTCAATAATTCTAAGGAGGTTAAATGATCTAATCATTCTTTCAACAAAACTAATTCTTTTAGTTTTAAAGTGATTTGCATAAGAAACATATATCACTTGAGAATCAGTTAAAGTTCTTGTATTTCCAGAACCATTATCATACTGTATCCACTGAAGATAAAGTTTTCCTTTAGAGTCCTTAGTCAACTGTGGAGCTATAGATGCAGGATCAAGTTCTTTAAATCCTATTATTTTTTTAGGCTTATCTGGATTATCATATATTATCTCGAAAGATAAATGTCCTTCAATTAAGAATTGGAATGCATATTGCCAAGCAGATATTCCTTCTCCAAATCCCCATGTATTATAAATGCTTTCAAAATTACTAGTGTATTTGTTTACTATGTTTTCTTGATAGTTTAATCTCTCTTTCTTATTAGATCCCTTATATAATATTTTTCCAGTTATATCGTTTGGACTGCACCATCTATTTTCTTCATCATATACTATCATATCATCTGCGATAGTATCTAGTACAAATTCTATTTCACCATTTGAAGCAATATCTCTAAGTCTCTCCCTTTTTACCGCGTAGTCTAATTGAAAGAAAGCAATGGCCTTAGTTCTAAGTTGAGATGTAGTATCTGCAATTGCCATCGAAAACTTTAGTAGGTCGTTTCCGCTATTTAAAGTAGTAGACCTTGACGCTAGCTGTCCTTCTACAAAACCAATTGCTTTTGAATTTTTAAGAAGTAAATCGTCATATCTCGATCCAAACTTACTTAGATTAGAAAGAGCTGAGCTACTTCCTCCTTGAATATTATCTCCAAATCCTGCCATTTTATATTAAATTTTGTTGTTTTGATTCAAAAGTATTAAACACTGTAGATATATTAAATGCTCCACTTGCATATTTAAAACCGTTAGTTTCAATATTAGCCATAGGGAGTTCTCCAATATTATTCCAGTCTAGTACTCTTACATTATTTATCTTATCTATTTTATATCTATTCATTGCATATCCTATCTTTATCCCGGTTTGTTGTTCTAGGATAGAAGGCGTTATCTTGAAAATAGATAGATTTACTTTTTTTCTTTCATCAATAGATAACTTATTTCTTTTTGAAAATGCATCTATTCTTTTTAAATCTGACTCTATTAGGTTTAGATGAGCCATTATTAACTTAGCTTTATATTTAGGTGGTATGACTTTTAAGTTTAACATTAATACACTATTTTTCCAGTCATCATGGTTGAATACTAAACCCGTCGGATTGAAATCCAGGTGCTTTTCAGTCGTTAGATAGAAAGAGGGATTAGATTTCCACTCCTCTAGAGAAGAAGGTATTCTGCTCTCGTTAAAATTGTCATACATAACCTCAACACTATAATAATGTCCAGGTAAAAGCTCATTTCTAACTACGTCTTCGCCGTATTGTTCAAATACTTGTGTATAGTTTCTTTCCCTGTTATTAGTTAATATTTCATCTAACGTTATCATACAGTATATTTTACATCTTTCCAAACAAAAAGTTCTCAGTTATTATACCGAACTTCATGTTGTGAGCTTTAGCATATGCCTTAGCTGCTTTAAACTTTTCAGTGTTAATTATGTAGGTCTTTGCATGTCTTACATAATTATAAGTTTGTTTTTCAGTTAGTTTTTTAGGCGATTCCGGTGGAAGAATATACTTGTTTGGCTTAATTTCCACAAGCCATTCTTTAGTTTTACCAGTCTTGTCTATAGTTTTCATCCAACAATCTATCCAATATGTTGACTGTTTCTTATTTACTGAGTTCCAATAGGGTATCCCTATTGGCTCTGCTGCGTATTCAAGCACCATGTCGTTTTCGTCGCAATATTTAAAAAACTTAAATTCCCAACTAGATCTATATATGATATTAGTTGGGTCTCCTTTATATTTTTCAGGATTAGTAGGTTTAAAATATCCTTGTCTAATCCTTCCTTTTCTAGGTTTAAGAAAGTTTTTTATGTCTTTTTTCTTATCCGCCATATATTATTATTTATTCGGCTAAGAATTTGGATATATTATTACTTGATGTTTGAAAGATACCAAGATTTTACATTATTTCTTGGCTTTTTATTTTCGTTAAGGTTAGCAATTATTCGATTTGCGTCTTCTTCTCCCTCAACCATAAAAGATAGGGTATTGTAGATTTTACTTTTAGTCTTCTTCTGACCTTCTACAATAATCTCTTCTGATTTCTTTTTTACGTTTTTTAAGTGAACTGTTAGTCTTTTCATTTTACTTGTCTTTAGAACAACATTGTTTTGTTTCTTCCTTACATACTTCTTTTGTAGAAGAACATCCTACTACAAAAAGGGAAAGAAGAAAAATAACATATATTTTTTTCATAATTAAATAAGTTATTTTATTATATAAGTAAACTCGAAAAGGTTTTACTTTTTTCTTTTAGATCTCTTTACATTTGCCCAAGGTTTACTTGGTGTAGCTTTATTTACTCTTGCCATTGCCCATCCGTGAGCTGTCATTCCAGGCCTAGACCCAGAAGAGTAAAACGCGCCAAGTCCTTTGATATATTCTTGCTTTAGACTACCAAAGGTATATCCTTTCTTATTAGCAACTTTTCTAATTTTTGCTTCGGTCGCTTTACTCAAAGTCTTCTTCTTAGCTTTCTTTTTCTTTTTAGTTTTCTTTGCTTCATTTAATGCCTCTTCTGATGTATCATTATTTCTAATACAGAGTTCTCCTAAAACCTCTAATTTTCCAAGAATCTCCTGGAAATCTTTTTGAGATATGTTAAAACCTTCACTTGTTAATTCCATCAATTCATTAAGAAGGTCTTGATACTCTCCTCTAAATTCTTCAATATTAAATTCTCCACTAGAAGCTTTGTCATAATAAGGAATTTTTACTTTAAAGTGATCATGAGATAACATAGCCAATCCTCCTTTTTCTTTAGTGCTATCTACAGTGCCTTGTGCTGCGTCTCCTCTTTCTTCTGCAAATTCCTCTAGCCCAACTTCAGGTTTAATACTTTCGTTAGTCTTGTCTCTCTCCTCCTGTTCCATTTCATCTCTAAGCTTGTATGCTTTTTTCTTGTCTTCTTCAGATCCCTTTAAAAGCTCTCTAACTTTTTCTAGGGTCTTTGCTCTTTTACTACCGTCAGGAGCTTTGTAAATAGAAGGATTGGTCGCTTCATTTAAAAAATTGTCAAAGCTAGTTATGCGTTTCATTTCTTATCTTTCTTTTTTTTATTTAATATGCGCTTGACTTCCTCTCTTACCTTTTCCATCTTTTTAGCATATTTAGGATCACTTTTTTTATTAAAGTTTATTTGTTGATTTAGGCTTCCTGTAATCTTTCGCATATCTCCCTTTCTAGTTCTAATTAGCCATTTAGCTAAGGCTCTTATTCCTAGGTCTCTGAATCTACCCTCTGCGTCTGGAGCATCTGAGTGGTGGAATTTAAGTTTCTTTTTCTCGTTTAATGCGAATGTTTCTTTTGGAGCTTTGTCTGCCCAGCTTTTTGAGGTTTCATCGTCGTCTATAGGTCCGCCTGTCGCCCAAGTGTTACACGTTCTAGCAGAGTGACATTTAAAATGATGCATCCAACAGTAACCTAGGTATCCTTCTTTGTCTACTGAACCTGGCATACACTCTTTCATACTTGGAGAAATATCAAAAGCTACACAATTACTACAGTTTGATTTTTTAGCAACATCAGCAGTAGTTCCCCATTTTTCAGCGTACTTTTCCCAATATTCTTCGTCATTAAGATTTAAAGGACCATATTTAATATGAGGAGCTGAGATAGCGTTATCTCTATTCTTAGTGTTTACTTCTAAATTTCGAGTAGCAACAGGACACGAGTTGTCTAATTTTTTCTCGTTTATAATATACTGTTTAAAATTAAATATTTTTTTAGACATACTTTAATTTTTTTTACCAAGTTCCAAATCTTTTGTGCCAATACAGAGCAGAGAATGGATCTCTAGCTTTAGCTGAATTTTTACCTCCCATTCTATTCCAAAAGTTTTTCTTTCTCTTATTGTCTTTATGCTGACTGAAGTCTTTCATTCCTTTATATCCACCTTTGATTATTCGGTATTTCCATTTTCCGCCTACCTTTTTTCTAGCTAGAACAGACCACTTATGATTACCGGAACCTCGGTTTAGCTTTTTGGCTCCGACCTTAGTGTACCCTTTCTTTTTATATCGATCAGGAACGGTGGATTCATTAATGAATTCGTTAAATGATAATAGGCTCATTTCTTAGTTTACATATTTTCTTCTATAAACTTATCAGCATCTTCTGGTCCTAGTTTTCCTTTTTCAACAAGTTTAACTATTAAAGAAGCCATTGCTAATTTATCTGCAGGCTCATCTCCTTTTACTTCAACTTTATTTTCTTCAAACGCCTTTTTAAGTTCTTCAAATGCTTCCTTTGCACATGCTTCAACATCTTCTTCTGATTCTACTAATTCTATTAGTTTATCTAAAATTTCAGTATCTACTGGAGGATTAGACTTCTTCTCAGAAGAATGCTCAGACTCATTAGTAAAAGTATTAAAGTTAGTTATGATTCTACTATTATTCATAGTCGTTTAAATTTTTTATTATTTATTTGACTAGATGTGAAGTAAATCGTACATAGATTCAGTAAAGTTTTCTGAAATTGAATTGTTAAATTCTAAAAATCCTATATCTGGGTTTATTTTTTTAGTAAACGAATATAAGTCATTTACGTCTTTTATTTGGTTTATATCCTTTATCATATTTGGATATTTTGCTTTTAAATCTGATATGATTTTAGACCACATAAATACTCGATATCCTTGTTTAATAAATTTGAGCGATTCTTCTTTACCAGCCTTGTCATTATCAAATAATATTCTAGCATTCTTTTTAGATAGAATAGATTCTAATAATGTTTTACTTTTTGATACTCCTGTTGTTGCTATGGAATTGTCTAGAAACATCGAATCTATTTGACCTTCTGTTACTATTACAGGTGAATTAAAATTAATGTTTAATATATTAAAGTAGTTGTTAATTGCATTGATCTTGTTGAGAACATCTTCTTCTATACCTGAGACAATATTATTTTTCTTTAGATCAGTGTAATTTTTTATATTGTATTTTGGACCATACATACTATCATCTATCTTTCTTATTGCTAATCCTAAAACCTTTCCAGATATTAGATCAAGATTAAATATGTATATTTTATTTTCTCGACTGTCATAAAAACACGACTTATCAAATGCTGGAAGACCGGTTAGGTTTCTACTTCTAACATATTCTCCTACTTTACTTTTAGGATCGGCGTCTTTGCATGGAATTAGAGAAAACCTATCAGATACATATGAGAAATCGAGAAGGCTGTTTCTAACTTTTGGATTTATTATAGCTTCAATGATAGATCCTCTATTATTTCCTAGATTAATAGAAGGAATTTTAGCAGTCATGTCTATATTAGGAACATATAGAGAATACTCTAAAGAATATTTAGATACAAACTTATGAAGAGGAACCCACGTTAAACATCCGTCATTAAAACATTTGTATGAATTGGTATTTAAGTATAGATTTCCTCTCTTCTTGGTAAGATCTTTTTCTGAATCACCGCAATATGGACAAGCAAAATTAAGTTTAGTAGGGTCTTCATCGTTAACTTGCTGTTTTGCCGCTTGCCTCGGAAATCTATTTTTTAAGAGATCTTGTACAAAATCTTGTATCTTATAATTTTCCTTATGATACATCAATTCCTAGTTTTTTAGATATTCTTTTTTTATAAGGATTTAAATTTTTGTTTATTAAGACAACTGTATTTAATCCATACTTTGTTATTGTCTGAAGATATTCATCAAAGATATCTTCTGGTATTTCTGAATCTTTATTTTCTATTAATTTCCAAAACTTTTTATCTACTTCTTCATGTTCTAAAGTTTCACTGTTAATAACGTGCAAAGGATACTTCTGTTCTTCAGTAAGTGGTTTTTTACTTCTAGTTGTTTTAAACTCTACTGCTCTCTTTAAATTTTCATCTATCTTATTTAGACCGATTGCTCCAAGTATTCTATTAATAGGTTCAACTATTAATATAAAAAATTGTTCAGTTGTGTCAACCTTAGGAGCTATTTCAGAAGGATAGTTTCCAGGGTTGTATGCAAATACATCTATTTCTTGAGGTCCAGGCTCGCAATATAAAAATTTAATCTTATTACCTTGCCTAAGTTTTGGATATTTTCCTTCTAATTGATTTTTAATAACCAAGTGATTATGATGAATCACTGCTTTTGGATAAGTAGTTGCACCTTTCTTAAATAAGCAATCTTCTTCACTTTGAACATACTTGTCATATTGACGTATATTAAAGTTCATAGCAATGTCATCAGGATGAAGCTTATCAAACTCTTCTTTAACTTTTTTAACCATAGGAATAAGATCTTTTTCTAGATCTAAACTAGTACCTACTTTCATTATATAGTCTAAGAATTTCTTTTGATGGTCTCTTGCCCAGATAGGATAAGAAGATTTGATAGGCTCTAATCCTTTAATAAGAAGGAATCTTTCTTTCATTGGAAATAATTCTTGTTTTGGATTAGGTTCATACACTACTCTCAGGCTATAGTTTTTCTTCTTAATCCAAATTCCTTCAGTGGATATATTTTCTAATTTAAAAGTTTGGCGATTTGTTGTATTAAATCTTTCAGACCATTTTATAAATGCCTTATCGTAGAATTCTCTTATTCTATGATTATCTAAGTTAATTACTAATTTTACATACTCGTCTTCAGTCAAATCTAATCCTTTGATTGATCTGATTGCCGGGCCAAAGTTTACATAAGTAGAGTCAGTGTCCGTATATACTGCAATAATTTCGTCTTTAGGTATAGGAACAATTTCTTTATCGGATATTCCTAACTTTTCATGTAACTCAACATCATCATGCCATCTATTTTTAAAATAAAAATCAATCGCCTGATTTGCAAACTTAATCATGTCTTGTCCTTGTAGAGTAATCGATTGTGCAATATCTGGATTATAGAAATAAAACCACTTATTTCCAAATGCTCCGTAAATCGAGTTAATAAGAATTTTGATTGCCCCTTGTTGAAGGCTTAATTTCTTGATATTTTTTTCTTTATTTAAATCCATATATTACTTATGTTTGTATCTATCTTATATAAATAATTAAAAGGAGGTTTTAATACCAGCGAAATGGAACAAGCTTATAAAAACGATACAAGCATCTTTGATATTTTTCCATTCCTTTTGTCCTTTCCATTCCATGATTATAGTATTACGCTAGAGCAAGGAGTTGATTATTTAGACGACTTAGGAATAGACCCAATCGTCTTGAGCGCAGGTGGAGGTGGAATCGCCGCACCTGATTTTGTAAACTTTCAACATACGGGAGAGGAAAATAAGATAACCCTTTCATTTTATACATACGATATTAGTTTTATTATAAACAATTGTAGTCATATTTTAAAGTTTGACGGCGTTAGAAAATCTATAGATGACGGCCTTAATTCTTTAGCTATTGGTGAAAAGCTTAAATCAATAAAAATAGGAGAAAAGCTCGTTAGAAAAATCGGAAAAAGCTTAGTGGCAGGTTCGTCATTTAATAAACTATTTGACGATCTATTGAAAAACAATAGACATTCTTTAAAAGCCGATGTTATTAGAGACATTAAACTCAAGAGATTGAAGGTACCGGAGTACGAATATACAGAAGTAGAAAAATCTATCATACGGTCTTTTTACGATTTACATTTGCATCACTTAAAAATACTATTAGGTATTGTCATTGCAATAAAAATATACTAAAAGCCTATGATAATTTAAAAAAAATATTAGATAAAAATGAAGTACAAGCATCACTTAACGGATGAGGAACTACAGGAGGAGATAGCGGAGTGGGAACAAGAAAGAAAAAATCAAATTATGAACAAAACACTAACAGAAAACAAAATTAGCATTAAATGCAGATCGGTAAAACAGAAAGAAGTAATAAAATCAATTAAGGAAAAGGACATAAGTATTGTCATAGGTCCCCCGGGAACAGGTAAAACTTTCCTATCTTGTGCAAAGGCACTAAAACTATTAAAGGAAAATCCTAGAAAACACAAAAGAATCGTATTAATTAAATCAGTAAACGTTCCTAAAGACGAAGAGATAGGATATTTAAAGGGAACAATGGAAGAAAAGATGGAATTATACATATATCCTTTCATACATAATTTTCAGAAAGTAATTGGTAAATTAGCAACACAAGAGCTAAGAAATAGTGGGGCAATAGAAATACTTCCTATCAAATTCGCTCTAGGTGTAACTTTAGATGATTCAATCGTAATAGTAGATGAAGCTCAGCAGATATCAAAAGATAACTTGAGAACTTTAATAACTAGAATTGGTCCAAATTCAAAGATGATATTTTTAGGAGATGTTTCTCAAAAATCGGTTAACAAAAATCAGAAGAGCGCCCTAGAAATATTATTAGAACATTTTAATAAAATTCCTGAAATTGGTATTGTAGAATTAGAAGGAGATGATGTTCAACGTCACCCTGTCATTAAAAAGATTATTAACGTTTTTGACGAAATAGAAGAACAAGAACAATTAAACGGAAAAAGAAATGGAAATACTAGAACTACTAGAAGCAAAAAATAAGGCAGAACAAGTAATAGACAGTTGCCATACTCTAGAGCAATTAGAGGGGGCAGAAAGATATGTAGAATTTTTTTACGATAGATTTGAAAGTCTTTTAGATAAATCTGAATTAGACTCAGCTATTATCAATAAGAGAAAGTTTTTGTCGTTACCATTGGGAGATAACTAAAAAAAAAGGGGGAAGTAATCTTCCCCCCTTTGAATATATGTAAGAGTGTTATTTTAATTTAATGACACTCTTTTTTGGTTTTGAAGATTCTTTAACTCCAAACTTTAGAGTAAGAATACCGTTCTCGAGAGCGGCATCTACTGATTTAGGATCTAGATTAGTCAGTTCCCAAACACGATCAATATTTTTAGTAGTAACAAATCCAGGAACCTCTCTACCTATCATGCCACTTACTTTAATTGAATCACCTTCAGTTTCAATTGTTAAATCCTCTTTAGTAAAACCAAGAGCGTTTAATTGGATCTCATAGTTTCCCTCTCCAGTTTCTTTTACTTCTGATGTTCTAAGAGCAGGAGTATTTAGAAAACTTGGTCCAAATAATTCATCCCTAAAGAAATCTACCCTAGGGTCTTTAAATAATTTAATCATAGTATTCATAGTTTTTTATATAATATACTATCAAATAGTGTGCCATACTATATTTCAGGACATTTTGACATATTATATATAGATTTTCCCGAATCAACAGGACAATATGTCATTATTTAGAAACTTTGACCGTTTCGGATAGAGCCATTGTCTTATACATTTCAACTAGAGCAGTCGCGGCTCCTAAACTGGTAGGAACTTTTGCATCAATAAGAGAGGCTAATGCTTTTAGTAATACAAATAATTGATCTCCTAAAACTGCGCTACCCTGTATCGGACTATGTCCTACTTTTACTGAATTTCCGTTGACATGAATATCGTTAGAAGCAAGCTCGATTTCACTCGGGGCCGTCAGGTTGATTGTACTCTTTGTTGTTATATTGATCTCACTTCCCCTTAGTTCAATTGAAGAGGGTGACGAATTAAAATCTGAGTGTTCTATTGTGATTGCACTATCTTGTCCAATGTTTATTCTAGATCTTTTTAATTCTATAGTTAGACCTGAATTTACGCTGAACCATATCTTTAGCTCTTCGTCTCCGTCAAATAGGATAATATGAGATCCTAAATACTCTCCATCTTTCTCTAGCTGTTCTTTAGCATCATCCGCTAACTCATGAATAGAATAATATTCAGGAGAGTATATGTTACCGTTGTTAAATTGTACAGCTACTATAGAATTCTTTTTAGGAACTGAAAGAGATCCTGCCTTTCCGTCTTGACCAAAAAATGCACTCTTCTGTTTAGGATAAGCCCACGGAAGATCTTCAGTAGCGATATCATCGTGTATACCAAATATTTTTACTTTACACCTTCCCTCTTTTCTAGGGTCATTTGGGTCTTCGACTATACCCATATAACTCTTGTCTAAGTAATCTTCTCTTCTTTTGTCTATTTCGTGATTTTCGATACTCATATAATAAAGATTATACTATTTTAAGGATATAGGTTTCCGCTAGGTTCAGGTCCAGGCTTAGGGGGCGTGTCTCCATTAGACTCGTATCCTGTTTCATAAATATCTCCCAATTCTGTAACTGGAGGATCTATAAAGTTACTAGCTGCATTGAGCGCTGGATTTATCATTCCTCCAATACTTCCAAGTTTATCTCCTATTTTCTCTCCAAATTCTGAAATTGAGTCTCCAATAACGGGAAGCCCACTCAACCAAGATCCTGCATTTTGTATAGAGGTACCTACATTTCTAGATCCCCATGGGTTTTTAATATCTGTCTTTACAGGATCGTCATATACAATTGTACCGTCTCCATATTTAGCCTCTTCTTCTACCCAACCTACTTTAATTGAGAATTTATTGCTCTCCATAGATCTACCACTAGAACCAACCTTTACTGTGCTTCCAGCTGGAAGACTATCACTAAAGTCAAATTCGCACTGTCTAAGTCTAAATTTAATATATCCATACTGTTTTAGTACATTTGATAATACATTACCTCCTCCTACAACGTTTCCAATAGCAGCAGTGTTTATTCCCAAGAGGTTACCTGCGTTCTGTGCTACGCCAGGTAATCGATACCTTAGGTTTCTAAACTCAGCAAGATATACATCAACTGAAAACCATCTAAGATTATCTGGAACTCTTTCTCTTCTAAACTTAGTGTCATATATACTATTACGATAGAGACCTGCTAATTCATTTATCCTTAGATCAATTGCCTCGAGGGTATTTACTGTGAGTGTTATTCCTTCACCTCTTAGAGATTTACCTTCTAAATTAGTTGCTACTGCATATAGTTTATCTAGTCCAGTTATCTCTTGAAAATACCAAGGGGCTTGAAATGTTAAGTATCTTAATATCTCTCTGAAGGTAACTAATCCATTCGCTTGAGGGTTATACCCTCGATTTACTAGAAAATTTACTGCTCCGTTTTTTTCGTCGAATAGCGGGCTGTTCCATAGGGCAAGTTCGTCAGCTTTTCCAGGAACAGGAACGGGCTCCATATTAAAATCTAATGCAAAAGTAAGATATGTTGGCTCGTCGAAAGCGTCCATAAAAGTGCTCTTTCTAAAATTGTCATGTTTTCTATTTAGTCCTGTAAAATTATGCATTATTAATAATTATTTTCTCCTAGCCAATTGACTCTTCCTAGTGTAAATTCCGTTTTAAAGGGAAATTCTCCATTTAATTCATCATATGTATATTTAGTTCCCATTACATAATATCTTCCACTCAATATAGGGTCCTTTCTGAGATTTCCTTCTTCTAATTTTTTATCTTCCATAAATCCAGCTTCAGTCACTGCTTCCCTATCTGATGCATCTTGTGCAGTATGATAGATTGCTACAGGTAGAGCTGACCCTCTTACTACTTGAAAGTTTACTCCAGCAGTTTCAACCTTAAATTTTATTTTATTTAATTCTCCAAGATTATGGTTATTGATTAAAGCAGCCGCGTTATATTCTCTGTGGTTATTTCCATAATCAATGTTCATCCATTTCTTGACCATTCCTGCTTTAAGAAACTCATTCTCAGGAACAAGTGCTTGATCAGGATTATCTCCAGTTGTTCTGAGAGGATTCATAAAAAAGCTGGTAAACTTATCTTCTGATTCAAGAATATGGTCGTAGTAATAAACCTTTTTTCGGTATCCTTTATTTTTTAGTATCATTCCATTAAGGCCGCTTAATGAATATTTTATAACAAAGAGAGGTCTCCCTTTTTCTGAAGGTTTATTTGTCAGTATCATAGGAGCAAGAGATTCGCTCATATCAGTTGACTCTGCTTCTCTAAGTATCGTTGATTTTCCAAACTCATTTGCGTCTACTTGATTATCATATGTTACATTCAGTTCGTGCCCAAACCTCATCTGCTCAGATACATTTATAAAATTTAAATAGTAGTACTTATCAATAAACGAGGTAAAGAACGAATCTTCATTTTGATATGCATGTTTAGATATATGTTTAATAAATTCTAAAGAATTTCTATTAGTATTAATCCATGTCATAGAATCAGCTGGATTGACATCATTAATTGCAAACCCAATATCTAAGTCCCCTGCTAATTTTTCTAGAGCCGATCTAGATGTCATGCTCGAGTATGCTTTAGATACGTTATCATATATTTTGGGTATAAACAATTCAGCAGTTACAGTATATACTATAGCTTTTTCCATATCATATTGGTCAGCTATCTCGTCTACCGAAGTCTTAATGCTGGTAATTAACCAATCGCAAGCAATAGGCTTAAATTTAGGGTTACCGGTTTTTATATAGACGCTCATAATAGGGTCTTTCTTAGGATAATTCGGTCCTGACATTGCTCCGTTAGTGTCTTTGAATATTGCTTTAAGTCTTGGAATATAACCAGTCTCATCAATGCAGAGGTATTGAGGTTCAATGTCTGCTTTATTTATAATTATAAGAGGCGAATCTGCTCCCGCAGTATCTTTAACGTCTGCACTATCTAATCCTGTTTTATGTATTAAATTTTCTTTACTTATCCCTTGAGTATCTGTTTCAGATATCTCTTGCTTTGCAATCTTTGGAAGTAATACACCTTTTATAGTATCAGAATATGACATATTAAATAAATATTTTATCTTTTAATAAAGCAGCCTGTAGTCTATTTCTAGAGATAGGAACTGGACAATCTTCTTTCTTGATTGTAGTAACATCATCTCCAAATATTACTTTACCGTCTTTAACTTTAACGTTTTTATCTCCGCTTCGGTTAACATTTGGAGGAACTACTTCTCCTATTTTATCCTGAAGATTTTTAAGACGGTCTTTATCTTTTTTAGTTTTAGGGTCTAGAAGAGGACTTATTGGTTGTTCTTCTTTGCCATTGTCTCTGTTGATTATAGTGATAGGCGGTTTTATAGAAGAAATAGCATCCTTAAAAGGAAGAGCGTATAATAGGTCTCCCTGTTTTAGAGTAAAAGGATTTGATATACCATTAAATTTTAGAAGTACATCCCATTGCATTTGATTTCCAAAAACACGGTTAACTACTAGATCTGGCCTCATGCTCTCGTCCATGCCGACTGCAATAAGACTAGTTGTTGCATTTTCTGGAAATTTAAAAGTACTCTGAATAAGGTCCGTTCCTTTTATTCCATTAAAATCTATCTGTTTCTTACTATTTAAAATATCACTTAATAACATAATTTAGTCTTTAGTTTTTAGGTCTGTAAAGTAGTCTTTTAGTATTGGGCTATTACCAAAGCCAGTTCCGTACATCTGACTTACTCTGGTAGAATATCTTTCAACTAGAGCAGAGAGTTTTGTTCCTTCTTCCTCGTTGTTTAGTACAGTATAGTCTTTAGCAGTACTGTTTCCAAACCCAACGTTATTTACCCCGGCTATGTTTGCGCTTGATCCAGCCTCTTCAGTTGGTCCGTTATTTACCCCCTGTGTCTCAATGTTTATGCCCTTTGGCATTGCAGAATTACTCTTTATTGTGTTGTAGTCTCCGTGGCTATTTCTAGCACTAGAAGGCTGGGGCAATTGAGAGTATCCAAGTGCTCCATTACCAAGGTTAAATATAGATTCTAAGTCCTGTTTTGCTCTTGGTCTACCATGTTTTAAAGTAACTGAAAATTCTACTTCAGTAGGAAAGTCATCTATACCCAGCGTTTCTCCAAACTTAACACTACATGTTTCTAGACAAAGGTTACCCATAACCGCCATTGGGTTCATTGGGTTTCCAATAGTTAGGTGCCATTCCCCGACGGCTCTACCATCTAATATTGCTCTGTAGATAAGAGGCTTTCTTAAGACTTCTCCAATTCTAGGGGCAAGCAGCTTAGATATTGGATCAGCTTGTAAATTACCCTGTTCGTCCTCTACCTGTTTGTTTCCAAAGCTTTCATCGAGTGCCTCTTTTCGGTCTTGTACTCGCTGCCCATCTTTATCTCCCCACTTTCCTGCCTGAATCTCTTTGGCAAAGGCGACTAAGGCTTTTATGTTTTGGGCAGCCGCTTCTTGTATCTGTTTTGTTCCAAGGCTTATTGCCCCAACAACGTCTCCCTCTAGCATTTTATTCTCCATCCCAAATCCTGGCAGAGTTATTCCTGTCTTTTGGAAATACCTAGCGCCTCCTCCCCAGAAAGGAGCAGTGTTCATTGTAAGACTCAAGAAGTTAGAATAGAGATCTAGGAATGCTATCTTAGGATTTATACTTCCATATGCCCTTAGTGAATATTTAAAATTTATAGTAATTCCCTTTTGATCAGGGAACCCTCTACTTCTTATTTGAGTAGAGTCTATTACATTTACTGGTCCTAATATTCTATTCCAATATGGTCCGTCTCCTTGGTATGCATCTCTAATATATTCCTGTATTGAAGAGTCATATCCAGCAAGCTTAAGAATATCTACCTTTCCTCCCGATCCTGCAAATACTTGAGACTTTAGGATAGATATTGTTTTTTCGTCCTCTACTCCAGCCGCCGCTGCAAGTTCTTCTACTGTTATCTCGTTACCTGTGATGTCCTGAACTTTAGATTTTCTTTCTTCCCACTTCATTCCCCAGCTTAGATTTAATATGCTGGAGAGAGGATTACCTATATCAGTACCGTACCAAGTGACAGCCTGTGCGATCGGCACGAGAGGACTCTTTTCAGGTTTAACGACAAGGTTGTCTTCAACAGGGAGAGGATATCTCCTTAGGGTAACCATTCTGTTGTTAGGGACCTTTCCATAGTATTTACACCATAAAAAATCAGTAGTTGAATATGGTGTTGGTGTAATCGCAGTGTTGTCCGCCTGCGTCTGTAGTCTACTCCATTCTATAATATTACTTGCTGTAGGATTTTCAATCCATTTTCTAACATCTGAGAAAGGTTTAAAGTTTTGTTCTAGCTGACCTAGAGTTGCCTTTCCATCTGGGCTAGGTCCATATGATTCTGCATGTAACCCAGAAAGCCCTGCTCTGTCGTTTTGACTGAGGCTACTGTTGGGTGTATCAAAATGAAGGTCTAAGTTATATGATTCCCCGGTTGGATCAAATTTACTGTATCTAAATACTTTAAACGGATTAAAGATTGAGAGTGAACCGGGAACTACTCCGTATTTATCAACAATTGCGTCTGCGTCCTGTCTAGCCTCTTGTTCAAGAAGAAACATCTGCTGATCTACCTCGTCAGTCATGTTCATGAGTACTCCTCCCCCTGCTGGTAATTGACCTCCCGCATTGGAAGGGGAATTTGCCATATTTCTTATTTCATTAACTACAGACATGAACTAGTTGATTCTTTTTATTATTTATTAGAAAGACAAGAATAGGAGACTATAAATCTATTAGCTTTCTCTGTTGATAAAGTCAGAAAAAGAGAGAACCTTACTGCTTGCAAAAGATCGAGAATCTTTCCAGTTGTTACGATTGTTTTTCTTCTTCTTTTTCTTTTTCTTCTTATTAGTCGTAATATTCTTAGAAGGACCAACGAGTGCGAATGGATCTGGAGTTCCGTCCGGTTGTGTAAATCCCCCAGCCATGCTTGGTCCGGTTTGATGGAATCCCCCTGGAGCTCCGTCTATCGGGGCTACCATATCTTCCTTAACTGAGTCAGAATTTTTGTCAGCAGTAGTTAATCCTACACCTCTTAATAGTCTGTTATCTGTTGCTTTTTTCATACCTTTTTCATATTTTCTAGCAGCATCTTTTCCTCCAACTACTCCAACCATTCCTTTTACTACTTGGCTTATTCCCTGAAATACTGCTTTGTTTTGATCATTGTTTCTTTTAGCTCTACCTGCGTCAAAGTTATCTAATTTTGTTGATACTAAACCTAAGAGAGCTCCTCCAATTCCTGACATAATATTTCTAAATGGATTTTCTTTTCTCCTGTCTTCTTTAGTTACGGCCAATCTAACTTTTTTATAGAGAGGTAGGCTTATTTCAGGATTAATTTGAACAGAATTAAAATTACCTAGATTAAATCCTTTAGATAGATAAGAATTTTTAATGTCTTTAGATTTATCTAGTGCCATTGACTGAATAGTAGAAGAGTGTTGCTTGGTCTCTCTAGAACTAAATTCTCCAAGATAATCACTTTCAATAAATTTAAGTATCCATAATTCTGAAGCAGTAAGATAGTTTAGTTGTTCAGCCTCTTCTGGGCTTTCCACCTCAATGAATTGCTTAAACTCGTTAAACTTATTTGCTTCTCCCTTAAATACGTCATTAAGTAATATAGTATCCATCCAGCCTGAGTTTTCTGATCTCAAGGTATTAAAGAGTCTGAAATAGTCTCCTTGTCTCTGAATCTGATTGTCGTCAAATGCAGGAAGCTCCGCTACTCCAAGAACCTGTCTAATTCTAGCGAGAAGTCTTCTCTTCTCTTTTAGAGTTCTTGAAGAAGTAGATTTAGATTCTTTCTCTTTTATTTTTGAGCCGATACTTGTTTCTTTTCCTTTATGATTTATTACAAGATTTAAGACTATATCTCCTCCGACTCTATCCGAAAAGTCTTTTACATTTTCTATCTTTACAACACTATCTACTTCATCTTGTTCTTCGATATTGTCTACTGTTTTTTCAAGAGTTTTAGAGGCCCATTCGTACCATCCTTTTATAGATTCAGAACTAGTCTTTTTGATTTCCTGCATTTTCTTTAAGTGGTTTCCTTTAGATCTAACCTTTAAACCGCTACTTGCTGGAAGCCCCTTTAATATTTTATGAATGTCTTTTTTAGATAAAAGAGTTGGTTCTCTTTTTACAATTACCTCAAATTTATCTTCTTCTATATCACTATCTAATCCTCCTATTTTTCCAATGGTTCCAACTTTTCCTTTTCCAAGAACTGGCTCTAGGTTTAAAATTATTCCCATGTTCCTAAGAGATGATATGAGATGTCTATCTCTATCTTCCTCAATTTGCTCTATTCCTCTAGAATATACTTTATATAACTTTTCTAGTCTTGCTAATAATAGTGCAGCTGCACTAAACGAATTAGCATACTCTTTGTTATTTGATTCTATTTTTTTTGATCCAGAAGAAGGATCTTCTTTTTTAACTATATCATCTAGGGAAGATGCAGCAGTGTTAGTAAATTCTTCGATATACTCTAGCTTTTTTGGATCAGTTAGATGAAAGAACAACCTTTGAATATTAGGGTCACCAGGTTCGACATCTAATATATTATTAGGTATTATGTCAAATGTTTTTTTAATTGCATCTAGGGATGCCTCACGACTAACCTTGAAGTCGTCTTCTCCCCCAACTTTGTCTGACATTAATATTATAGCATCTTCGATATTCATATATCTTATTTCTTTTTTCCTATGTTTCTAAACTTTTTCCAAGGCATAATCCATATATTTCGGTTTACTTTTCCTTTCATATATGAATACATGGAGCTATCGTTGTCTGGTTCGTCTGGATGCTGAAGTATAGCATTAGATAACTGCTCCTTTCCTTTTAAATAATTTGAATAATTACGGTATGAAGAATTTTTCTTTTTTGCCATGGTATCCTTTTATTTTATTTATCATAATTCTAATAAATATTATTATAATACACAAATAACTAAGTTAGTCTCAAATTATGAAAATATTATCATTCAAAGATTGGAGTAGTAAACCAAAGATTTTTGAGAAGGAGATACTTGCTCCTTCTGAAGAAAAGGAATATACAATAGAATCGAGGCCAAATTACGTTTACAAAATATCTAACAGTAAGAAATACTGGGCGTACCAAAAGAGAGGAACTGATACCTGGTTCTTTGTTGAAAACGAAGAGAGTGTCGCGGCCCTTAATGAGAAGTATAATAAAAGCCTTGCTGTGTATGCTAAGCCAGGTCATGAAAAATATAATATTTCAAACAGAGCTAATTTTTATTATAGAGTAGATTCTTCAAAAAAATATTGGGAATTTCAAAAAATAGGAACTGATACTTGGAATTTTGTAGAAAATAAGGAAAGTGTAGAGTCTTTAAATTTGAAATACGGTAAAAAACTAAAAGTATACGATAAGGATTCGGGAAAATTAACCTTTGCTAATAAAACAGAAAGGGCTAATTTTGATATGGCCAAAGTATATATTGACAGAAGTTCAGATAAACAAAAGGAAGTGGCTAATGCCATACAAAAAGCTGGATCTTCTTTAGGGATGAATGAGAATGCTATAGCCGCTTTATTAGGAAATGTAGGTCGAGAAAACAACCTACGATGGTCCAAAATAACATCATCTCATTCTGATCCAAAAAATAAGGCTACTAATTTTGGGATAGTAAGCTGGCAGGGGACAAGAAGAAAGTCTCTCCTATCTAAATTAGCTGCTGCTGAAATCTATAAAAACAATAAAATAGTAGGAAGCATAGACGACACTATTTTAGAAATGATGAGGTTTATAAAAACTGAAATGGGAGAATCTAAATTTAGTCAATTCAAGACGGCGTCTACTACTAAAGCTGCGGCTGATATATTATATAAATATATTGTATATTCAATGGGAAGATACAACAAGCCCGATAAGTATTTTCATGCATGGAAAAATCACATGTGGGCAAAAGCAGCTAGGGATCTAGATATAATCGAGTACTCTTACTCTTAATATTTTAGTGTAGTATATTCTCCGTCAATAAAATTGATATGTTGAGCCTTTCCGTCTTTATGAATAATTACATGAGACTGCAACCATCCACTCGGTCCTAAATTATATCCTACCCTTAATCCTGAAGAAGTACCTACAGCAAGGGCTCCATCTAATCTTCCTGGAGAATGGTAGTGTCCTACTATAATTTTAGTATTTAATTTTCTAAATTGTTGAAGAGATCCTCTACTTCCTCCTGATCCAACATCACCATGTTGACCAAGTTCCCATCCATTTACTTTATAACTTTCAGATCTCCCTAGTGTAATATAATCTGGATACTCTTCGTTAATGAGTGCAGGAATTACTCCTTTTACTTCTCCTTCACCCGCATATTGTCCTAGTAAGATTTGACTATATTTCATATACTCAGGAGAATTAACATAGCTAGGTTGCTTTTTCCAATCTGTGTTCTTTAACCATCTATCTATAAAGTCATCGTGATTACTTCTAACTATTACTACATTTTTAAATTTCTTGAACTTAGAAAGCTCAGAAATCATATAGTCTACTTCCTTCTTTAAATTATTTGTTCCATGTACCTCTTTTCTATATTGAACAAACGGATCTTTCATTTGATGGTGACTTATTGAATTTCCATCAAACACGTCGTGCAATATTACGTGTTTAGGAACAATAAAATCTAGCATTTTGAAGGTAGAGTCCATTACCTCTTCATCTTCGTGACCATAGTGTATGTCTCCTAAAACACATGCATCTATTTCTTTAATCTTAGATACTACTGATTTTCCAGAAAGAGAAACGGGATCAGCTCCAAAATTTGATTTTGACCAATTTATCTCATCGGTTTTAGTATCAAAAACAATTGGATCTTCTTTTCCTACAAACGAAACGTTATAGTAGAGATCACTGAAGCTTCCGTCTTCTAAGGCGGTAACCTGTCTCATAAAGAAGGTTTCGTTGTCTTTTATCTCTACAACTACAAATCCTAGAGTGTGGTGAAACTCTCCCTTTTTACCTGATTTAGAATCTGTATAGTTACTTACTGTACATGCTCCAGTTGTTACCATGGCCTTTGGTTTACATCCTTCTAAAACCGGAATAGTTGTAAACTGGGCCTTCGGCGAACCAAATACGCATGAGTTTATTCCACTCATTCCTTGTAGTCCAGTCATAGGATTTACTGCGGTTGGTTGAATTTTGACATCCGACATTATTGATAGATATTCATGAACGTTATGTCTAGCGGCATCTAGGTATTTTACGATTCTCTCGTGCCAGACATCTTTTTTACTATCGGTAAACACCGAAGTAGGATTTTTATATCTACCTGCAATTATGTGAATGCTGGCATTAATGTGGTCTGCATATTTTTCAATGTTATTCAAGAACTTTTCATGAATTGGAGTATTATTCTGAGCCCAAGTAATAATGAATCTCTTTTTCTTTTTATCAAATTTTCTCTCTTTTGCTTTTAATAGTTCAGGAGACTCCTCTTCTACGTATGTAGTGAGATTCAGTTTAGATAACCACTTTTGAATAGTCCTTCTAGATACTCCAGCATATTCCATTAATATGCTTATTCTTTGGTCCCATTTGTAATTTTTATCTAAATATGTTTTTTTGAAAAAGTCTTTGTCGTCTTGGGTTAGTTCTTTAAATCGCATAAAGTATTTTTGTTATATTATATTATTAAAATGTTGCCTGGTTTTAATTATTTCCTATTGCTTTGAATCTCCCTTTGAAGATTAAAAAACTCGGAAGCAATACTATTAGGTACCATTTCTTTAAATTTATTAAAATCTAAATTATCTATAGCTGATATAACATCTTTAGATTTATAATAAGAAGGAATTTCAACTAGTCTTAATTCATCTGATATTCTTAGAGGAACATTCTTCTTTTTAATATACTCTAATTGTAGAGCGTAGTCTTTAATTTTAGAAGACCCCGATCCCCATAGCATAGGTTCATATATTGGAGCGATCGATTTAAGTATGCTTTTTATAGAAGAATCAGATACTATTTTTACGTCTTTTATAATATTTGAATACTCCTGCTGAACCTTTTTAAGCATTATATTTACAGATTTTTCCGTAAACAGTGAATTTATAGATTTGGGCATAACTGAAACGAATACACAAGGTAGTCCATTTTTATTATACATATCTTCTGCTGCTTTTATATGGCCTTTATTAATCGGCTGAAATCTTCCTATTAATAAATTTACTTTAGTAGAATCTACTTTTGTTTTTTTAGATTTAGCAAGGCTCTCCTGTTCTCCTACATATACGTTATCTGTAAGATCGGCTCCGATATATTCGTTAAAAGAGGGGAAAAGTCCTTCATATAGAACATCACCCATTATAATTCTCTTTATTTTACCAACTTGAATGTTTAATTGAGACATTAATTCTTCTGTAAAAAATGAAGCCGATGATTTTCTTCTTACTTTTCTAAAAAAGTTTATCAGTATTCGATATATTTCTCGATAAGTTTCATTTTCCTTGATTAGGGATAAAACTTCTTGATCTTCTATTAAGTTATAGTCAATGTCAAATTCTTCTCTTCTTAAGTAATCTGGTATATCTAACATCAGACCATCATATTTATATTCATATGATGCAATGAACTTTTTAAATATGTTGTTCATTAGGTGAACATATTTAGAATCATAGTCAGTTATTCCATCACACATGCTTCTTAATTCATCTTCATTGAACATTTCTATATGATTCATTAAATCAATTACTATTAACCATATGTAATCACTAGATTTTTTATTAGATTCTTTCTTATTAGACATATTAGCCTCTTGAAAAAGAGGGTCAACCATCTTAGCTAAAAAAGCAGATGGCTTAGGATTTTCGTCGTTTTCGTCGTAAAACCTAAATATTATGCTGCTTACGTCATGATCCTGCTCAGAGTCTTCTTCAGACAGCATGCTAATTATGTATTTACTAAACGATGTTGTTTTAAATTTCTCAACAAGTTCTTCAAAAGGAGAATATACAAATTCAAGTATCTTTGTTTTTTGATCATCGTCAAGCATTCCTTCAAATATTATCGGAGGATTTTCAACCTCTAGATAATACGCCCATTTTTCAAGGTCGTTTTTAGATTGAAACGTTTCTACGGGCTTTCCATCTTCTCCTAATCTATGGATGTAGGATAATATAATATTGTTATTAGAGCTAGAATCTTTTCTAGTAGAATACTCGAATCCAAAATAGAAATTAGAAGGGATTCGTTGTCTCTTTTCTTTACTTAGTTTTTCAAAGTGAGATATCGCGGGATTGTAGTATTTCATTAACATTCGATCAACATAAGTTATCTCTCCTGCTTTTTTAAAATATTTAAATGAGTCCGTCTGTTTGTCTTTTCTCATTCCAAAAAATGTGCCTTCAGTCTTCTTGTTAATTATAACATAGTTATTAAGAAGATTATTTAAAAAATCATCTCCTTTCTTTTCTTTGACTTGTCTTAGGTGATTTATTCCGGCCATTTTTTAGTTTTAATGTTTAGTTATTAAACTTCGCTATCATCCATTGGTTCTTCAGATTGAGGAGTTTCCTCTGCTTCAGACTGTTTGTTAGCTGCTTTTCTAATGGACATCGCATCAATAGATATTGAAAGACTTCTTACGTTATCAGCATCTTCAGTATTGTCTGCAAAATAGTCGACTACTTTCTTTAGATTCATATTCTGTTCTCTACCGAATCCACCAAATTCATCTATTTTAGATCTTAATCCTTTAGTTGCGTCCCAACTTCCAGAGTAGCTTATATTCCAACAATAAAAAGTAACCTCTTCTCCTTTTCCAGAGTAATAGTGGCTGATATCCATTATTTTTTGAATAGCTCCATTTGCGTCTCTATAAGAAGTAGAGTATCCTTTTATATCTGCTGGAACTCCAAACTTAATTCGGTCAGGCATAACTTCCATTAATTGCTCTATTCTAGATATCATAATAGAAGCGGTGTATCCTCTCAGAGGAGCTTTCTTATCTTCAGCTTCAAAAAGCTTTTCGTAGTCTTTAAATTTATTTACACGATTTTTCACTATATGTAAGATTTTTTATTATTTATCATATGTTATTCGTGATATTTTCTATTAATTGTTTAAATTCTTTTTTACTATTATTGTCAAACTTGTTTACAAATTCAATAAATTCATTATTCCTTGATGAATCGCTTATTTCATTTTTAAATCTAGAAAATATTGATTTAAAAATAGAGTTCTCCACATTGTAGTTTTCATATGTACTAAAAACATCGTCTTTATCTCTAGAAACAGTTGAAATAGACTCATCTCTAGTTAAATAAATTACCTTGCAATTATTATACTCAATGTCTTCTAATATTTTACTAAACTCATTGACAAGCCTGTCCTCGCTCATTCTTTTTCTATAGATAGACCAAACATATGCTGAAAATATAGATCGGTCAAATACTACACATTTATCTTTAAAAAAAGTGGTAGATATTCCTAATATTGTTAGGATATTTGAAATGCTAAAATAATGAACCCCGGGTCCAGTTTCATGATCTTCTATTTGAAGCTTTTTGATATAGTCAGAAAATGCAAACTTGTAATATAGGATATCAGGATTAGTGTTACTACTAAAAAAGTCATCAACTAGATGTGACTTACCTGCTCCTCTCGGTCCCTCTATTAAAACTATCATGATAATTAAATTTCAATAATATTTTATTGATAAATAATAAAAAGTTTCAAAAATAGTGACTAAATATTTAAAACTCTTTGAGGACTATACTGATGATTCTGCGTCTGACACTGGCAGCTCTAAAAGTTGGAGTGATCTCAGGGATAGATTTCAATCTAGACTTCCATATGTAATAATTGACTTCGAAGATAGTGAATCTCGATCTAGATGTATTGAAAGCGAGCTATACGATGAAGCATATGTTAAACAAAGATATCACGTTGGAGAAGCAGGAGGAGATATTAAAGTTGGAAAGTATCCAAGCATTTTTATATTTGAAGAGAGTGATAAGTTTATCAATAAAGTATTAGATCTTATAAAGAACTATAATGTAAAACGAGTTGTAGTTGGAAAAATGGGAGAAGCAGGATCAACTTTATATATGGGAGGAGAATCAATGGACTACGGTGGAGAAGTAATAACTAGTCTATCATCTAACGATATTGGAGGAGATGACTACTATAAATTTGAATCTACTTATTATAGATTAGTCTAAAAATAGTCTATAAATAACTAAAATATAATTTAAAACAAAATGGCAAGAAAAAAGAAGAATTTTTTAACGGACTTATTATCAGATGGATCTAAAGTATCTTCAAAAAGATTAATTACCTTATTATCTTTTTTATTAATTATAATAGGATTTGTTTCGAATCTGTTTTTTGATTTCACAATAGAAGAATTTATATTTTCTTCTGTGATGTACATTGTTATTGCCGGCTTAGGAATTGTTGGAGCAGAAAGATGGGCCCCAAACAAGACTAAATCTAGCGATTCAATTGACGAAGAAGGAGAAGAAGTATAATTAATGTCAAAACCCTATCACAAACATGAGTAAAATATTTAATAAAATATTTAGTTCATGTCAAAAATAGATCAAATTTCAGCATCATTTAAAAAGAAGAGAGAAGAGATATCTCTTGAGATTCAAAATTGTGTAGAAACAATGGGAAATTTCAAGAACCTTAAAGAGGTTCAGATCTTGATGCTTTCCCTGAGGCAAAGGCTATTAGAAGATAGTCATACTCTTTTAGAACATGCTTCAATTTTACGTAAAAAGTATAGAGCTGAACGCAGTAGGCACATGGAACAAATATCTACTAATCTACAACAGAGATATCAATATAACGAAAAGAACGTTATCATTGATGGTAAAACAGCAGACACTAAAGAGTCTCTTGATTTAATAGAAAATCAGATATCTTTCTTTACCGACACTATTAAAACTGTCGACAATATATTATTTGGAATAAAAACTAGAGTAGAGATAGAGAAGACTCTTGGTATATAAATGATATATGGTAACTCTAGAAATATCAAATAATAAGAAGTTTTTAAAGGTTTCTGAGTGGTCTCTTAATTCTGAAAAAGAGGCAATATTCAAATATTTTAAGAAAAAATCTAAGGATGCAAAGTTTAATATCTTAGTAAAGAGAGGAATATGGGATGGCTTAGACCATTTTATCAATAAACAAGGTATTATTAAAATAGAGCTCTGGAAAGAAGTATATAACTTTTCTAAGCAAACCGGAATCGAGGTCCAGATTAATGGAATAGAAGGTGTGATACCTCCAGATTTTAAAAAGGAGGAATACGATAAATTTGTAGACGACTTATTCGACGGTATACTCACCGATAAAGGGGAACCTTTCTATCCTAGAGACTATCAAAAGGAGGGAGCTTATCGAGCATTAAAAAATAAGTTCTGCTGTCAGGAGCTTGCAACTTCTGCCGGTAAAACTGCTCTGTTTTATACCTTTTGCTCCTACTTAAATAATAAGAATATAATAAATTCTGAAACAAAGGCCCTATTAATTGTTCCAAACATAAGCTTAGTAAACCAGACTGCTAAAGCATTCGATCAATATAATAATGGAATGGTTAAGTGGAACATACATAAAATTGGAGGATCAGATAATGATTTTAATCTTGAAGAATTCAATAAATGTAACCTTTTAATTACTACATATCAAAGCCTAATTAATATGGTTCCGGAATGCATTGATAAAAGATTAGAAAAACTTATAAAGAAGAGAGTCAAAAAAGATGATAAAGATAAAAGAGCAGAAGATATAACTAAGCTTAAAAAGAAGTTAAATGACGCAAAGATTCTTGATCTCTTTTCTAAATTCAGAGTGGTTTGTGTAGATGAGGCACATAAATCAAGAGGTGATTCTATTTCAGATATATTAAAATCGTGTAAAGAGTGGGAATATAAGCTAGGACTATCTGGTACACTAAAGATGGATGTTGAATATTCTGACTTCTTTAAGATGCAACAAAATATAGGTCCTCTAGTTATGATGTTAGATGCAAAATTTCTACAGGACAATAAATATTCTCCATTTGTAAAGATAAAACAGGTATATCTAAAGTACAGAGAAGATCATCCTGCTGTTTCTGAGTATCTGAAAGTACAGCGAGACGACGAACTTAGAGCAAAAATAAAAAGCCAATTCAACGATCCAAAGGATTTTGGAAAAAATATGTTAGATATAGAAAAAGGGATAATATTTGACAGTAAAGAGAGACTAGAATTTATCAGTACCCTTGTTAAAAGGCTTGGTAAAAATACCCTTATTCTTTTTTCTAACATAAAGGACGAGTATGGAATTAATATAAGTAATCATATTAGGGAATGGAATAAGAGAACTTATTATATAGATGGCACAGTTGAAAACTCTTTCAGAGAAGAGTTTAAAGATAGCATGGAAGAGCACAATGACGTTGTTATTGTTGCTTCATATGGAACATTTGCTACCGGGATAGATCTAAAGAATGTTCACAACATAATATTTGCAGAATCTACCAAAGCTGAGATCACAATTAGGCAGGCAATCGGGAGAGGGATGAGATATCTCAAAGGAAAAGATAAAGTGATTATCTGGGATATAATAGACGACCTTGAAGGATATTCAATTAAGCACTCTAAGGCAAGAGAAAAGATCTATAAAGACCAGAAATTTGAAATCTTAAACAGTAAGTCAATAAATTTATCTAAACTATAAAAATCTTACTATTTTTTCGTAATAAATAAAAAAAAATAATTTATTACGATATGATTTTTTGGAAAGCCAACGAAACCCCCGAAGAAAGAAGAAGAAGGGAAGAATTTGAAGCAGAGTTAATGTTTAATAAAAGACTCTACGAACAAGCTAAAAACGGAGACTCATCTACTAGTGCAACTGGTGGTGGATCCACTGGAGGAGCTGCTGCTGGAGTAGGAGCATCCGCTGGTCCTATTGCTGGAGCAAGTGTTAAAGCATACCTAGCAGATGGAACTATAGAAACCGACGTTACCGATGAGAACGGTAACACTTCACTAGAGGGAGACTTTGTTAAGATTGTTGCAACAGGAGGAATCGATCAGATAACTGGAGAAGAAAACAAGATGGTTTTAGAAGCCAGAGGAGAAGTAAGACAATGTACTCCGATAAACACTGTGGTATCTCACTGTTTTGATATTGTAGAGGGTAAGATTAAATCTGTTAACGCAGAACGTAAAAACAAAGGACAGGAAGAGTTTCCACTTCCAACAATAGAATACATATATAATAATATATTACATCCAGAGAATGTTGAAGCTGCTTTTGGAGTAAGCATCCCGGCAGAAGTATACGGAACTGACTCAGCAAGCGTTAAATATTATGAAGACAGTGATCTTCCATCAAAAGTATTAGCTGTACTAAATACCGCATGCGGTGAAAATATCAAGTACGCTGCTAGAACCTTGAAGGAGATATACAGCTTGGCTAAAGAGGCTAAGACTGAAGAAGAATCTCTAGATCATGTCTATAAAGCTCTTGCAATTAGATGGTGGGAAAACGTAGGAAAGAATCTAGCTGAAGACTGGCAAGAAGGGGTAGACGAAGGAGGATCAAATCTTGATGAGTCACTCGTTGAAATTAGAAGTTTCCAAGATCCTAGAGCATTACCTGAAAATTGGAGATTAGATGATCACGGAAGTATTCTAGATAAAACAACAGGACCATTTGAAATACATCCAGAGTATAATTTTGCAGAAGTAATTGATTTTAAGCCATATGCTGGACTTGCTGAAAACGGAAGAGACCATATACCAGCTGACCTTATAATCGTTGAAGAGCTAGACAAGAAAGGAGCAAAAGGATTGGCAGAATTATGGAAAAATTCAAAAGAACCAGGCGGAGGATCAGAATTTAACATTGGAAGAGTACACAAAGAGTTTATGAAAGAGATGCTTGTTACTGACGAAGAGAGGTTAAGAGACCCGGCCGACAGAGACGTAGAATATACAGCAGGTCCTTCTGTTACCGTTAGATCTCCTAAATATATCAATACAAATATTATTGGAATGAAGCAAGCATTCAAGGAGTCATTTGATGGTATTAAATCTAAATACTATTCAAAGGCCTCAGATTTTGATGCTCAGTTTAATGTTAAGCATAAAGGTGAAACTTTAGCGAAAAAGACTTGGAGTAGGCCACAAAACATAGATGAAGACTTGTTAAATGATTCAGATAAGATATTAGTAATTATCCCTGGAATTTTAGGTATCCAGAGAAACAATGGTGGCGGTGAGTCAAGAGAATTTTGGAACCCTTTCTACAATACAAAGCATGATGCAAGTACTGGAATTTTAGGAACAGCTTGGTATAATGGTACTGTAGTTGAACTATTTGAAACAGAGGTCAGTGAGAGAAGAGAAATGTATGAAAAAGCAATCAGGCAAACTCTATCTACTCACTCTGATCATACTGCTATAGACGAGGATTTTAGTAAGGTTACTGCTAGGAAGGTACTTGAAAAAGATATGAAAGAAACAGTTACAATGTACTCAGGATGGAATGATACCTTCTACCAAGTAAAGTTTGTTTTTGGAGAAGGGAGCAGTGTTAGTGCAGAGATTGAATCTTTCTCAGGGAACATATTTAGAACTCCTTTAGAAGTTGAAGAGGTTGAAAATATTAAACTTGGAGTATCAAGAGGAATTCATGTTGAAAAAGCAGCTAAAAATGTTAGACATGGCTACAGAGAAGTATGGAGAAAAAAGGCTAAGAAGGCTAAGAATTTAAGCAAGATGGAGAAATATGAAGACATTAGATCTTCAGTTAGTGCTGAAGAAGACCTTTGGAGAGAAGCATCTGACTCTATTATATCTCTTCCTCCTATAGAGACTCAAGGCCAAGCAGAAGGAAGATTAGAGGGAGGCTTATTAGAGTATGATAACGTTGAAATCACACGCCCATTTAAGGGAGATAGAATAAAAACTAAGAATAGAGTCTTAGCTCTTGATTTAGATACTTCTCATTTTGAAGAAAACAATTCTCATCACTTTGTTCACAATATGTACATATTTCCGGGAGATATTAAGAACGGAGTTAATACAGAATCTGAAGTATTAAGAGGAGACGCAGTTATATCTAAAGGAGCTGTTATATCTTATGAAGAATGTAACGACAGTCTTAAAACTGCTAAACCTTGGAAAAAATACGCTCCATCAGGAAAATAAAATAAAAATAAATTTATAAATTATGGCAAATTCACCAGAACTTAGAAGAGGAAACGATGCACAAAATAAAGACGAACAAAATTGGGAAAACCAAATGGTTTGGGGTAGAGAGGACAAGGGAGCTTCTGTTCAAGTAAGACAACCTAGCTCTAACCGTGGAGTTATTCATTTTGTAAGAGATGAAAAAACATGGGAAAGCGATGGACAGGCGATGACTGTTAACTTTCTTGAATCAGGAATAACTTCTATTGGATCATCAAGTGAAATGGTAAGATATCACACTAAAGTTCCTGTTAGTTGGGGTAAATCTACTACGACTGCGGATTCTAAAACGGCAACGTCGACATATAAGCTTAAAGGATTTCCTCCAGTAAAAATCGCGGCAATTACCGGAACCTTTGTTAGCACTATGTTAGGGGAAGGAGTAGAACCAACGTTTTCCGAAGATAATATCTCTTTAAGATCTAATCAAGATAAAAAAGTAATAGATATCACTAATAAGACGAAGAAATGGACGTTGGCGGGTCCTCCAGGTGGAAAGGATGCTGAGCTTGACTTACCAGAGGGAGACTTTACTTTTGAATTAAGATATAATGCTGTTAGAGCTAAGTATGAAATATATGGATATGATCCTAATGAATTAATTGGCCCGGGCGGAGACTATAATAGAGATAAGTTTTCTAGATATATTCTTTTTGAAACAAGCGAGCTTACGCCAGGAGGAGTTACTAAATTTACTCCGGTTTTAGATACATTATCAAATAAAACTTTTGAAATGTCTCTATTTGATATTCAACATAAGATAAAACAATATGTTGTTCCTAATGGACTCTCAGCTGAATTTGTTGATATGTGGCATCCTGGAGGAATAGCAGCAGACAATAATCTTTTTGGAGAATGTACATCACCTGATTCTATTACTCAAACTGCGACTAAGATTAAGACAAAAGCAGCAGATCAAAAAAATGAAGCTGATATTGCTTTTGGAGGCTATACTAAAGCAGCTGCTGCAGATAAGCCAGCGGAGTCTGTTGAATATTATGAAGCCTTGAGACGTTCTCTAAAGATAAAAATAAGCGAAAATGAAGATGCGCTAGCACTTAAGGCCGAAGAACGAGCTACTGCAACTGATAGACTTTCTGATATTGAAAAGTTTAGACAACTATGCTTTGAAAGAAACGGATTTGAGGCTCCTAAGGGAGAACCAGATGCATGTCACGAAAACTGTACAAAGTATTGTGATGAAATTGCTAGATTAACTGCATTAATATCTACATTAGAGACAGAAACTACGAATCTAAAGTCTGAAGCGAAGGATTTAAAAACGCAAGCTGAGGCAAATGAAGATAACCTTGCCGACCGTAAAGAATGGCAGGAGAATCATGATAGATCTAAAGAAGAATACTCAGACGCAATTAGAAATTGGAAATCGACTATAAAAGCTGCTGAAAATTTAGAACAGATCGAGGCTCTTATTCTTGCAGCAGATGGATATAATATAGATAAAAATAGTGAAGGTTGTAAAGAATAAAATAGTATAACATTATTCATAATTAAAAAGAGGAACAAGTTTCCTCTTTTTTTATGCGTAGAGATTTGAGACTCCTTCGTATCTCATTATCTTATTTAGCTTAGAGTGAGGTGTGACTGATATCATATTATATCCTAATCCCTTTAGTCTCTTAAAATTTGAAACTATTCTATTAAATCTAGGATCATACCAGTCTCTTCCATGTTTGTTCAACGAGCCTTCATAATCTATCTCTTTCCAAAAATGGCTGGGTTCACTCCATGAGAGTGGAACTCCTGAGATATAAAAAATAGTATCATCTATAGAAAAAACATTATCAGATATTAGTATTCTCATGAAAGTTGTGACAGAGTCTACAAACGCAGTAGGATTAGATCGGTTGACTACCTTTAGATAGCTAGGAACCGTTGACATTCTTCTGCGTATCCAATCGCTGGAGTAACATTTACATTTTGCCATTATCTTAGATTTAACTATTATATCCCTTTCAATCTCTTTTGATATTTCAGAGTCATGATAAAAATAGTAATCCGGAAAATGCTTTAGCCATATTCGATTGACTCCTGCTGTTTTTATATTTCCCTTAAGCCTATCGAAGTCTATATTATTAATATCGGGTCCGTTGCCTAATATAAGGACTCTATTTCTGTAGCTATTCATTTAGCCAGTCTTTTGCGTTGATATTTTTATCGTCTATAAAGAAATCGTATACAGGTTTCCCTAAAAGAAGCTTGTGATATTTTACTCCCCATTCCTTCAGCTGAGACTCAGTTACTTCTCTCCAATCTATTCCTGTGCCAGATCCTCGGGCTGTCCAAAATACAATCTCATGACCAGCATCATATAGGTCATTTACTTTTTTTATTGCTTTATCTATTGGAACTGCTGTAGAATAATCACTAGGGGATCCTGATTTACATATGGTATCGTCTATATCTATATAGTAAATCATTTTCCCTCAATTTTAATGTTATTTTCTTTCTTATATTTTTCCCAAGATTCTGAATCCATTAGGTCTGGAAATCTAGTACCGTTATTACATGACTTAGTTACATACATTTTTCCAGGAACCGAGCATCCACATTGGACACAATATCCTCTTTTCATACAATCATTTTTACACACTTGAGATCTATATAAAACTTGCTCTTTTGTGTGATCTGCCAAGGTTCCAAATTTATCTCCTAGCATTTTTAGATTTCCTTCTATGAATTGAAGTATTAATTTAGGTGTTGGTGTAATCATTTAAATTTTATTTTTTTGTAAAATATAGATATTGATAATTCGACCCCTCATGAATATTTCCTTCTTTGACACATTTATATTTTATTAATTTGCTTAGCATATATTCTTTGCTTGTTTGGCACCCTAGCATAACATCATCTTGTGTTTTACAAGAACCTGAAAACTTATTATTTTTTGAATATCGTATCTGTAATATCAATTTGGGAATACCACTTCTGTTTATATTATTAAGAAAATCATCTAAATATTCTTGATTTGGAAAGTGTTGGATAACTGCAAAACTAGTAAAAACATCAGCTTTAAATTGCTTAAATTCGACCGGAGCCCTTAATAGAGTAACACGATAAGAATCATACTTTTTAAGATTCTCTTTAGCTGCGTCTAGAGATCTCTTCGCGATGTCAATTCCAATGTATTTTTTTATATTTAAATTTTCAAGAAGATATATTCCCTGAAACGCTCCTCCTATTCCATAATCTATTATAGTTTGGTTAGATAGATCAAATGGACCATATTTTTTACCAAAACTTTTTATCAAATCTGATCTATTTCTCAGCCATTTGTTGGGGGTAATGTGAGCAAAGGTAGTATCGCACTTTTCCCAAAATTTTTTAGAATCAGATATGTTCATTATTTTCTTAGAGTTTTTAACTTTTCAAGCTCTGATCCTAATACTTCTCTTTCTCCATATCCTCCAAAAGACTTTTCAATGTCTCTTATTCCTTTTACCAGTTTTATTAACCCTCCAGGTTCAACTGAGGCCATTTGATCAGATCCCCATAGTGTTCTTTCAATTGTAATATGTCGCTCAATCCAAGTTGCCCCTAAGGCTACTGCCGCCCATGTTGTAACTAGACCAAATTCATGACCTGAGTATCCTATCTCCTTTCCATAGTTTTTGTCTTTGAGCCAGTGTATATACTCTAAATTAAGCTCTTCCACCTTCGATGGGTAGGTAGAGTTAGTATGCATTATTACATCGGGATCACATGCTTTTACACACTTGACAATTTCCTCTTCAGTACTCATTCCAGTTGATATAATTAAAAGATCAGAGTTTTCTCTAGCATATTCACATAGATCTATATCGTTTATTAAGGCCGAGGGTATTTTCATTATGAAAGATCCCCAGTTAGAATAATCATTGTCTACTATAAAGTCGACTGATGATTTATCCCATACCGACACAAACCACCCTATTCCCTTTTTATTACAATAGACGTCTATTTCAGAAAATTCCTTTGATCCAAACTCGATATCTTTTTTATATTGTAAATATGTTGTCTCCTCTTTCCTCCACGGGACTCTCTTAGGTTTTAGCTTCTGATCTTCAGGAACACATATATCTGGATTTCTCTTTTGAAACTTTACCCAATCACATCCGGCAATTACTGCCGCATCTATTAACTTTTTAGCATTGTCTAGGAATTTAGAACGGTCTTCTCCGTATGCGTAATTTATTCCTATTTCTGCGATAATTTTTACTTTTCCTTTCATAGTTATTATTTTATACCTATTGTTAATATTTTAGTTTTTTTATCCTTCCTTCTTTAACTAGACGATTTACATATTTTTCTTCTAGATCATGGTCGTGATGTCTTCTAAATTCTTCTTTCTTGGTTTCGTTCCAATAGTGGCTTACATATTTTCCAGCCTCCTTAAAAAATGAAAATCCATGATAGTAAACGTCTACATTATGTATTTTATTTAACGCGACATATATAGCAATCAAACCAGAGGTGGGCCACTTATTTTTAGCAGAGTACCCTATACTTAGCTTAAGATCTCTAAGTTCTTTATCCGATAGGACTACTAATTTTTTATTAGCTGAAACTGATCCTTTCAATATTCTTTCTATCCTATCATTAAATACCTTTTCAGTTTGACTAACGTTCGATGTAAATATTTTATCAAAAATAGAAGTATTTCTTGTATCTATTGAAGGAGAAAAGCTAGTTACCCAGTGAGTTACTTTTGTGCCGGTATATTCTTGAAACCCATTTGTCTTGAAATCGTTTATTCTAATTACCATATCAAATTCATCTATTAAATGCCCAACTTTGTCTGACATTATATTAGGAGAATTACCTACAACTATTATTTTCTTATTTTCTCTAGAGAGAATAGGCAACATTTCTCTTTTGTATGCTTTCCATAGATTTTCTATTCTAGAATATTGAGCCTCTCTACCTATTTTTTTATCTTGCCAAGGTTTTGCTCCAACATAATGAATTATTTTAATCTGTTTGTCGTATCTGTAAAAGTTTCTATCGTTAAAACACCTTTTTAAACAATTGTATCTACTGTTTAAAAACGAAACATTTCCATTAAAGTAGTCGTTCATCATGGACTGATCTGCTAGTGCGTGGTTGTTTGTTACCTCTCCAAACTTTAAGAGCCCAGCTTTATATTTAGATTGGTCTCCATTAAGTAAAAGAAAACCGCCATTAAATGTATTATATTTTTTATGAACGTCATATTTTCCTGCGTCAGGAGTAACTGTTACATCTTCGTTAATGTTTAATAGGTTAGAGACGTTTCCAGTTACCAACATGTCTGAATCTAAAAATAAGACTTTATCATATTCTCTAGTTAATTCAAAAGCTTCATAGGTAAACAGAGAAGGAATAAACCTTTCTTGCGGTTTACCTTTCCATAATCTCTTAAATCTTTTAAATACTTTTGAATAATCAGAGGTGTCGACGTTTCTAAATTCTACTTTAGAATAAAGTTTAGACATTTTATTTTTATTTTCTAAAGAGAGTCGAGAATATTCATTATTATAAAAAACAATGAAGTCTCCGTTAAACCAAGGATTATTTTTTAAGAATGAATATATTAAAACCTGCGCCCCTTGCGCGAATTCGTCATTGCATACTGTACATACTGAAATATTGATGTTTTCTTTTGGTATTTTACTTAAATCTTCTTTTTCTACATATGATGGAATAGTCGGAGATAGAGCAAATTTACCAAGAGTTGGAGTCATCTTTGCTCTATATTTTAACCTAGGCGTAACCTTAATCGAACTAGGCTTCCTCTTTCTTGGAGAATTGTTTATGCCTAGATTTAAACTGTGATTAAACTGCTTCCAATAGCCATGAATTCTCCTGTAATTAAAAGAGTTAGACATAAGAGAAGTATCCATATTTAGGCTTGATATCGCCTCATGATATCTAATAAAAGTAGTATATTTTGTGTTATCAAACATACTTGAATTAACTATAGTAGTATTTGAAAGAATTTTAGTTTTTATTTCTTCTGATTTAATAAACTTCTTAATTACGTTGGATTCTCCTAGAGCATCGTGAAGATCTTTAGACTCACATATCTTGTTTTGTAGATTTTCGTATCTTTCTTCAGATATGTATTTCTTTGGAACAAATACTAGATTATGATTAAGATTACTTTCCAAGGTATTATTTAAATCTGGAAAAGAATTAGAAGATATTGCGATAGAGAAGTGATCATTATCTAAAATTGAAGATATTTCCCCCATAAACAAATTAGTCTTTGAAAAAAAGATATTTCCCTCAGACTTAATTTTAAAAGCATGAGTAAAAAGGAAACTAGATCGTTTATGAGTGTTTTTTCTCTTTCTAAGTTTAGTAAGTATTTTAGAATCATCCGGATATATTATATCAAAATTATTGTATATTAATTTTAGTATATTTAGATTGTGATTACTCAGCTCATTTCCCGTGTTAACTAGCACTAGCCTTCCTGAAAACCAAGGGTTATTTAAAATGAAAGAGCTTATTGCGTTCTTACATAAATGAAAATCCGAGTTACTTACCTCGGTTATTGCACATATTCCTTTAATTTCTTTTTCCATTTATTCTCTTAAGGTCTTTTTTTGTATCAACATCTATTATATCTTTTTCTATTTTTAGAAAGAAAGTATTTGAATTATACATATTGTTGTTTAGCTCATGTAGAGAACTTGCTCTAAATATAGATATGTAGTGGCTTATTTCAAAACATTTTGGATAGTCTTGTCTTCTATATAAATCGTGGTAAAATAGTTGAGAACCTCTTCCCTTCTTTTCCTCTTTTAATACTAGAAAAGGAGAAGTCTTAATCTCCTTTCTACACAAGAGAGAGTCAGATCCAGAACGAGCAAACTCAGCAACTGCATCTTCAACCTCGCTCCAAGATCTCTCTGGATATGTTAGATATAGCATCACTATGGTCTCGTCTTTATTATCTAACTCAATATTCTCGAGTGCGTATTCCATCAATGCTTTTGTAGATGCAGTGTCATTAGATACCTTTCTTGGCCTTGGAAGAATATTGAAATCATATGATTCTGCAAGTTTAGCAATTTCATGATCGTCAGTCGCGACATACACACTATCATACATAGTGATTGGAATATCATCTGCTGTATATTTAAATAGTTTCCTATTTTTAAAAGGAAGACCCTTAGATCCTTTTCTTGCTGGTATTATTATTTTCATCTCTATATCTCTATAAAATTTTTAAGGTCTAGATATGGAACAGCAGTTACTTTACTCGTCAAACTTAAATTATAAAAATCTACTCCTCTATTACCGAGTTGCCTGTGCAGTTTTTCATAAGATGAATTTATAGAAGAAAGATACTTTCTAGTTAAATTATGAGGACCATCCTTTGGACTATAGAAATGGCCGTCCGTGAAATCTACTCCTATCATGCCTATTTTTGAAGCTCCGAGTTTATAAGCGATGTTAACTGCTGTATATGGTGAATTTAGGTGATGATCTACTCTTTCGTAGTCATCTAATTCTAGTCTTCCTCTTTTACCTAATTCAAAATGTACTAGCTTAGGATGATTCCATCCTTTAACACAAGTTATTACACTCTTACTTTTACAATTATTTATTAGATCTATTCTGCTTTTGTTAAATCTTGTAACGTGGTCGGTTATTACTAAGTGAGTAGGATCAAATAGTTTTGGAACGTCGTTTACCCCTATTGTTATTATATTTGATTCATTAACTTTTTTAAAATATTCTGAATTATAAAAATCATTAAGCGATTGTCCACATCCGCATACAATTGCTTTTCTACCTTTATAAATATTTTTAAGTTCTATGAGTTTCTTAACTAACATATATAATAATAAAACTTGTTGTAAATATCTTATACAATATAATATAAGTAAGTTTATTTAAATGACCGACTATTATAAAATATTAGGAGTATCTAACAATGCCTCAAGTTCTGAGGTAAAGAAGGCGTATAGAAAACTTGCTTTAAAATACCACCCAGACAAAAACGATTCCCCCGAGGCTGAGAATCTATTTAAACAAGTAGCCGATGCGTATTCTATTTTAGGTGATTCATCTAAAAGAAAAGATTATGATATGTCAAGAGCTAGATCCAACCGTAGAGCAAGAGGTGGAGGAATGAACTTTGATGAGTGGGTAAATGATTTTAGTAGGGAAGGATTTTCAGGAAGCGCATTCGAGAGAGGAAGAACAACATATACAAGAAGCAGAAGAAGCAGAAGCGAGTATCTAGACATATCAATAGAAAAATCCGTAGATTTTAAAGATCTTGTTTTAGGATCAAATATTGAGGTATCGTTTTTAAGATATACATGTTTAGAAATAGGAGAGAAAGAGGAGAATGAAAAGAATATAATTCTAAAAATAAATTTAAGAAAGAGAAACATGAATATTGTTTGCTCTGGATCTAAAGCATATCTTAATGTTAAAGTTGACGGAATGGGTAGTGAAGATATTGTTCCTAGACCTAACATATGGGGACATGAAGAAGTAGAGCACTTGTGTGGAAACCTAAATGTTAAAATCAATATCGACCTACCTGAAGGAATTTCAATAGAGGATGGAGATGTTATTCACAACGTCACAATTCCACTATATAAAGTAATATTTGAGGACGAGTCTATTAGCGTAGATACTATATTTGATAAGTCTTACAGTGCAGAGATAAATTCTCCGTCTCTAATAAATGGAATAAGCTTCAGCATTCCTAATGAGGGAATAAAATCTAAATCTGGGGAAGTCGGAAAGTACATAGTTAAGTTTGATGTTGAGTCTCCTGATTTATCTGAGATTGGTGAACTCAAATTGAAGCAGCTCAAAAGTCACTTAATGGCGCAATATAACAAATAATTTCATTTTTTTCATTAAAGTCTAATATAAATAATAAAAAAATTATAGACTTTTGAATACAAATTCAGTAAATGCTAGTAATTTAAAAAAGAACGAGGATTGGGTTCTAATCGTCGAGAACGTAGGTGAAGACTTAAGCGTTAAATCTAATCAACCTAATAATACCGTATTAGAAGGAGTTTGCGCGGTCTTTGGATCTAAAAACAATAACAACCGAGTTTATGAAAAAGACGAATACCTTCCTCATTTAAGTTACTTAAAAGAAAAGATAGAAAAGCGACAATTAGTTGGAGACTTAGATCACCCTCCTCATTTTGACGTTACGTTAAAAAGCGCTTCACATATTATCGAAGGACTAGAGTATGATGGAGACAATAAAGTTAATATTAAAGTAAGACTTTTAGAAGATACTCCAAATGGAAAAATAGCAAAGGCGTTACTAAACGGTGGAGTTAATTTATCTATTTCATCTAGAGCAGCAGGTCAAGTATTAAACGAAGGAAAAGTAAAACTTCAAAGAATATTTACATATGACCTAGTTGGAGAGCCTGGATTTACTGAAGCTATTTTGAATAAAGTAACTAATGAATCTCTTCAAAACGATTTTAAAATGCTTACAGAAAGTTATGACTCTTTAAAGAGCAACTCTTTTGTTCAGCAAAATGGTTTGCAAGAAATTTCTGAAAGCTTAGATTATTCTGATAATTTCAAGATTTATAAAATAAATAATACTATAGAATCGGTTTTTGAAGATTCTATCGAACCTCAAAAAAATAAAAGAACGATGGGTGATAATAACAAATTTGTAACCTCTGAGTCAATGAATAAGTATTCGAACTTAGTTAAGGATCAGATTAACGCTATTAAAGGCGAATTAAAAAATCAAAAGGCTATGTTCGAAGCTGACCAATCTGGAAGTGGAGAAGTAAACATGCCTAAGCTAGTTAATTTTGTAAACTATTTAGCTGAGCATTTAGAAGGAGTAATCAATTATTCTGACTACTTATCAGAAATGGTTAATAAATCAGTTAACTATACTGAGCACGTTGCAGAGACTACTAATAAAGCTATTGATTATAGCTCTTATTTAGGAGAAAAGTTAAACACTAGCATCGGCCACCAAGACTATATTGCAGAAAGACTAAACGAGTCAATCAATTATGCTGAATATATTAAAGAGAACTTAAATAACTCTATTAATTACCAAAACTATTTAGCCGAAGAAGTTGATAAGGGAATTCAATACGCAGAATATGTTGCTGAAGGATCTAACAATAACACTGAGTTTGCTAACTACTTAGCAGAAAACATCAATGCTAACAGAGAATATTCTCAATATATCGGAGAAAAAGCAGCTCAAGGTATTGGTTACGCAGAGTATATTGCTGAAGAGTTAAATGAAGGTAATGCTGTTCCTACAAAGAGAAACGTATTAGGAAACGTAAGCAAACTTAACGAGAGCGCTTCTGTTGATAACTTGATCGAAAAAGTTGATGCGGTTATTGCAGATGTTACTTCTGATTCTTCAAAAGCAGTATTAGAAGCTAAATATCCTTTCTTAAAAGTTATGAGTGACGTAAACAAAGATAAGTTTTACGCATTAGGAAAAGAAATTAAACAATCAATTGTTGAAACATTAGGAGCTTCAGTTTGGTTTAACGAAACTGACGTTATTGCTATAATGGAATCAGTTATTAATGAATCAACTAAAAATATTCCTTCAATGATTAAGTTTATGCCAGAAGAGTATAAAGCTACTTGGGATAAGATGAACGAGTCTGAAAAGAACTACGTTTACAGCAAGTCTCAATTATATACTTTAAATACTCCTTACCAGGTTAAAACATTCTGGGATGAGCAAAACTTAAACGGAATATTAGAAAGAATTGAAGTAGAAAAAAATAATAAAAAATTGCAAAATCTTAACGAAAGCCAAAGTATAGAAGGTATGATGCCCATCGAGAGGGTAGTTGAGAATGCAAGAGGGTATTCCTCAAACTACTTAGACAGTATGCTTAGAAAGGCAGACTATCGAAAGTAAAAATTAAAAAAAATCATTTTTAAAATGGCACGTACTAAAATTTTCAAACGTTCAAGTGATGTAAACTTGAACAAGACGTGGAAGCCTATTTTAGAATCTCATGGCGCAGACATGGAAAAGACTCCTTGGCTAGCTGAATATGCTCACAACCACGCTATTTTTGATAATAGCGCACCGGTATTCGAGCAATACACTGGTCCTGGTCAATTCCTTCAAACGCCTCCTGCAGTCCCTGGTATGGGTGCAGCTGTTCCTGCAACGGATTCTCCGTTTGCTGGTGGAGCTAAAGGTTCATACACGAGCTCAGGTACTGGTTCAGGTGATAAATTTCCATCACTTTTACCGGTTGCGATTCAGGTAGCAGCTAAAACTATTGGTTTCGACCTAGTTCCAGTTGTACCTATGGATTCTCCAGTAGGATTTCTTCCATACTTAGACTACTTATATACTGGTGGTCGTACTGATAACGAGACTGAACCATTTATGGTGAAAATCCAAGGTTGTCTAGAATCAGACTTAGCTGGTGGTACTTTGACTCCAGGGTCAGATATTACTCACTCTGCTGCTTCTGGTACTTACGAACTTGTAGGATTCTCACGTGTGGACGGTCACCTTATCTTAAAAGTATTAACTAGCCCAACGGGTACTGCAACAGTTGCAGCTGACTTAACAGGTAATATCACTCAACTGGGTGGTGCTCCTTTAACAGCTCCACATGCGGTTGCAGCAGCTGATGTTCAGCTAGTTTCTGCTTTAGAAAACCACATTTCTGGTTTCTCAGGAGTTTCGGATGGCGATTACGCTTCTACAGCGTTTAACGGTCCTTACTTACCTGGAACTGGTAATGTTCCTGGTTCAATGCAAAGAGAAGATAGTGAGTCTTCTAGATTCAGAAACATGGGTCTTAGAATGTTTACTAAATTCATCGAAGCAGAGAGCGATCAGGTTGCTATCTCAGCTACTGTTGAGCAAATCCAAGACTTGAATAGAGTTTGGAACTACGACGTTGTTTCTATGTTAGAGAACGTTGCAGTTAACGATTTAGCTCAAACAATCAACAAAAGATTGGTAGACAATATCTTTAACTTAGGTACTGTTCACCAATCTGAAGTTATAGCTGTTGAAGGCGCTGATGTAACTACTCTAAACTTAACAGCGGGTGGTGGATTCGAGAACGTTTCTACTATGCAAAGAAGATTAGTAACTAAAATTCTTGAATTAGCTAACTTAATTTACCACAGAGGTAGATTTGGTGCTGGTACATTCTTAGTTACTAACGGTAGAGTTGCTTCTGCTTTAGCTGATGTTGCTGGTTATTCAATTGCGAATGTACCAACTGACATGGCTGGAGTTGCAGGTAACCTTTACCCAGCTGGTAAAGTATACGGAGTACAAGTTTATGTTGATCCTAACTTAACGTTCGGTGATGACAGAATTTGCATCGGTAGAAAAGGAGCTGACGAAGAACCAGGTGTTAAGTTTATGCCTTACATCATGGCTGAGTCATTACAGACTATCGCTGAAGGTACATTCTCTCCAAAAATCGGTATGAAATCAAGATACGCGATTACTGAAGCAGGATGGCACCCAGAGACACAGTACTGTATGATGACTGTTCCAACTGGTGATCTTGGTAAACTTACAGGTTCTGCTACAATTAAGTAATCTTAATTTAGCCTACACTGTACGATACTATGTATCCTTACTAAAGAGGGAGTCGAAAGACTCCCTCTTTTTTTTATTCTACTTTTTTTGATTTTCTTTCTCCTGTTTTTCCTTCATCATTTTTGTAAACATTTCTTTTAGTTTATCTGATTGAGGAACAGTTTGAGCAACTACGTCTGATGCGTGTTTATATCCTTGAACATATGCCCAAGATAAAAGGTCAATTAACTCGTCAAATTCTTTTGCCATTTTATTTTATTTTAGATTGTTTATATTAATATTTAGCAACGTCGCTATTTCTATCATACTTCTCAAACACACATGTAAAAACACAAGGTTCAGAATCTGACTTATTTATTACTCGATGAAAGTTTCCAGCTTTAATTAAAAAGGTATCTCCTGGCATCGCGTCATGTTCAACTTCTCCAATAACCATGGT
>Ga0209348_1000140_pt1 | contig 44799 bp, 64 predicted proteins | sample ETNvirenome_2_30_FD_184065 | JGI IMG/M metagenome (GOLD analysis project Ga0209348, IMG submission 184065) | Marine viral communities from the Pacific Ocean - ETNP_2_30 (SPAdes) (version 2) | ecosystem: Environmental > Aquatic > Marine > Oceanic | place: Pacific Ocean | collected 2013-06-22 | reverse complement strand
TGTCTTTATCCACGGATGGTTTGGCAGTTTGATCACATTGATGTCAGGATCGAGGCCGTTCGGGTCATCCGTAATGCAATTAAATTGATAAGGCACCGTGGTATGGCGACCTACCATGTTTTTAAGAATATTTGCATATTTAGAAATATACTTGTTTCCCCATTTAACGCATAGTACGTGATTCATATCCCTGTCTTAGTCCTTCAATTTGTATCTGTTTCCAATCATTACTTTCTAATGTGTAGGGAAAACTGTTTTCATAATTATCACTGCCTTGTATTGAAATACTTTTTATATTTAAATTATCTTTCATTTTGTCGTAAATTAATTTGAAGGATCGATTGCCAAAGGACTCATCAAGATCTACCTGCCCTATTTTGATATAACCGAGTGATAGTTTAGGATCTTGCCAATCATAACCGTTGTCCTGCAACCATGCTCTGTACTCATCCATTTCTTCTTTCTTGAAATCATGTTGTTCTTCGGTTATAGTTGCACCCCACTCAATGTCGAATTCTCCGGAGTAGTATTTCTGGTGATTGATCTCTGAACAGAGTGTGTCAGTCATTTTAGGAGCGCCTTCGTCCCGGAAAACTTCGTAAAGTGTTTTTCCTACCTGTGACCAGTGCAGGTAAACACCACCTAGCTCACGATCATACCTGTTTTCTTTGAAGAGATCAAAATCTTCATCGTGCAAATCATATCTTGGTGCATTCAAAAAGGTTGTGATTTGTGATGGTCTCATCCATTCTGGTTCTAGTGCCTTTTTACGATCCGCTCCAACCCAACTTTCTATTTCGTGGCAAATGTTGTTCAGTTGCCTTATTGCATATTTTGTTTCTAGATTAGCCTGCTTGTAATAATCTGATAGTTGCCATGCTGTTCCCTGCAATTTTTCAAAATGATTGTGTAGAACGTTACATGCTTCGTGTTTCAGCCTTTTGCCCAGTGTGGTTGAAATATCCCATTCTACCCCGTTGTCTGTGTGTTTCTTAATGCCTTTTCCAATTGGGTGTCTAGAACTATATTGAAAGTCGTCCACACTGAAAGGATGTATTCTTTCATAGGCAGGAGAGAAGTTGAAGGAGTTTATGACCTCAACACTACGGTTAAGTTCATTGACCAAGTGTCTAATATTTCTTTTGGAATCGGCCCAACCCAAAAAACAAAAGTTCTTTTCAAGTATCCTTTGTTTTGTAAGATTATCCTTAAGGGCTTCTATAAACCTTTTGCCCAATGGCGTGTCATAAATGTCAATTTTGACAGTCTTATTGGTGTATCCTATTAATACTTTATTTTCTAGCGTAGATGGCACTGTTGGCTCCGTGTTCCATACACTCTACACTTTCAACATAGCATCTATTGTTTGTGTCAGCCCGTACAATGCTGTCCGCAAAGTCGAAAGCGTGTTTGGCGAATTTTTCTGCACCAACACCATCCATGACACTGAGTTCGGCAAGGCCGTTTTCTTCTAGCCGTCTAAAAGTTTCGATTTCTGGATCATTTTCGTCCACAGCAATCTTATGGTCGAAAGTGTTTTCCAACCATTTTTTCAGTGGCTTCAGTGATCCAAAGTCCACCGCCCAGTTCTTTTTATCCAGTTCCTTGCATCCAAAAGTAAATTTGAATGCCAACGAATATCCGTGGATGAATCGGCAATGCGAGTCCGCCTTGGGCTGTCTGAAAGCACAGCTCAAACCAATGTTGTGGCCGTATGTTTTAGTTGAATAATAAGTCATCGTTTCTCCTTGTTTTGATGACTTGCAGAATGTTTAAAGAGGGATGAAAGTCTTGAAGTCCTCTCGATCATCAGTTTAACTTTTTGTTTATCTTCTGATCTAGGTCTATCTGGAACGCGGCATCTCTGATACGTTCCGTAAGTTCGTTTGGTATATTTAATTCTCCGTCTATGATACTTTTAAGAAAGTGCACCAATACTGTGAATTCTGGTCTGTTTGAAACAGTCTCTGGATCGATCCCGTTTGTCTCCATGGCGTTAAGCATGGCCTCTGAAGTATCAATCAGAGCCTGCATTCCTTTACTGTGTTTTTCAAAATGTGGCATTATGTTATAATACTAGGTTTCTTAGGCACTTCAATCTTGCTGAACACCCTGTTGTATTCCTCTCTTATTTTGTCATTGATATATGCTATAGACGTGATTTTGTCTTTCGATATATTGATAGGTTGATCTTGCTTGGCAGTGGAGAAAAATGTTCCAAACGCCAGTCCTTGTGGTCCTTGCATCAGCACTAGAGCCTTTTCGATACTGATGTATGTTTCAGTTCCACTTTTAAAATTTGCGATAACTTCTTCCCCTGAAGCAAGTTTAAGAGTTACAAGATCTCCATCTTTTATATTTTCAAACATATCCATATTATAAACTATCTTGTCATATTGTCAATGTATTTCTTCAATTCCTTATCTTGAACATCTGGCGGAATAAAATTATTAAAAAAGATTTGGTAACTGTCAGAACCGTATTTGCCGATGCCATGCAATTCGCTGGCTTCTTTACGATCCCATGTTAGATATTGTTCAGTCATCTTTCTAATACGTTTTGATCTAACCTCCCACATGCCTAGTGGTTTCAATATTTTTTGCTGTGTCTTCAACCTTCCACGTAGATATGCTTCTGGACTTGGGTATTTTGTAAATAATTTTGGTAAAACTAATTTAACTTGTTTTCTGTAGGTAAGATTCAAGCACATCACAGACACCATGTGTTTCCACCTCTTATGTGGTGCTTTAAGTTGTTCTTGTACCATCAAATTATCTAACATTGGCTTCATAAAAAAATTATATAATGGATTAATTTTTTGTCAAGCAGTTAAAGTAGATAGCTCTGGCCAAAGCCTATTAAAATAACCAACATTATTGAAAATACTTTCATTGCGATCCAAGAAAGTTTTTAGATTTTGTTTCACAGTCAGTTGTGTTTCTGTTGAGATCGTTTCAAATGTTCTAATTTTGTTTGTGAAGTAAGTAACCTCTAGATCTGTGACATCTGTTTTTAGATAATTTTTTATTTCATTGATTACTTTGGACAGAACATCTCTACCATAACCCTCCAAAGAAAGTTGTTTTGGAGCCGAATAGTCCTGCCAAACAATTTCAATGTATTTTCTGTATGGGTTAGGTTGCACAAACTTGTAAGGAAAATAATTTATTGCTTCTTTGGAAAATTCTTTTAGTTCGCACAGGTGCGTGGCATTAAGCAAATGAAACAGACTCATGAACTGTATTTCATGATCGTTATTTTCTGGTGGGTTACGAACTTCCTTGCCTAATATTTTAAGATTATCTATTACCCTTTGCCATTTTGATCCTTGTCTTACGTACTCATATCTATCTTCTATATTTTCTAAACTTATATGCCAACTTACCTTCCGTCTCTTGCATAATTTTTCAAACACTTTACTTTTTGTTACGTCAGAGCTGAAATTGGTTATGACCTGAATCTGTACGTTTGTGGGTATGACATCTAAAAGATCCGCATTTTCTTTTATTAACAAAGGTTCACCACCTACCATTGCCACGGTTTTTAGATGTGTTCCGTGGTTCACAAAAAAACTTGTAATTTTTTGTTTGTTATCTTGGCCTATTTTAACTTCTTTGGAATTCATAATAGAAGACCATTTAGAGCTGAATACTGGATTACAATAAACACAAACACTATTGCACGTGTTGTTCCATCTTGCATCAAAAAGGACAGGATATTGATATTCTTTCGTGGCTGTTTTTATATCAAAGTCTTCGTTCAGTGAATTGTGCCAATCTTGCTCAGACCTAAGTCCATCCTTTTTAGCGTTAATACAAAATTTGCAGTAATCTTCTGGTAGCACTCCTTTTTTGATACTTTCTCTGACCTTTTGCAATTTATCATGGGCCAGTGCTGATTCAATTGTGTCGGTATTGATATTGCCCAGTTTGAAACCACCTGCACAGCAGGTGGATATGCCTCCATCAACTTGTATGTGGAGTCCGCGCCATGGTGCTGAACATATGCTATTCATCTTTTTTATTCAGTTGTGAGTTGATCCATTTGGCCAGACCCTGATAGGTGTCCTGGAAAACATTTTTGTGGGCCTTCCATTCGTCAGGCATTTTCCAATCTTCCTCGTTGACTATGATCCACCTGCAATCAGAATGTTCAAACAACTTGTTGAATTGATATATCCAATAACTTGGATCAACAGGCCTCTTGATGTATGTGTAACCCTGGGTACCTTTGTATATATTGTTGACGTTCTCAGGCTTCCTTTCCTTGCCGAGTCCCCATAGGTCCATACCAACTAGGAATATTGCCTTCGGTTTGAAACTCATCCCAACCAATGCGGCAAACTGTCCGGTGCCCCAGTGGAAAGGGTCGTCTTGTCTTTTGTCGCCTTGGTATGGTAAATCAGGAACCCGCTTTACGTTTGGCCAAAAAGCAAATTGTTTGTACCAATTTTCTCTGGTAAAGATAGTGGTGTTTTTACCACAAGTGTTTGCGGCCTCCTGGCACATATGCCTGTCAACACAGACCACATAGTCAAGATTATGGTCTCTGAATAGGGCGTTACATCCTACCATTGTGGTTACATTTTTCAGTGGAGTGATGTCAAACCCTCTCCTGCTTTCACCGTTGCCGATCACACTTACATACTTGGTCATATTGCTATTTAATCACCCCTTTAAACGCACACAGATGCACGTACACTGCTGGTAAAAGGATCACTGGATAAGTTGTATATCTTGCTAATTTTCGTTGATTAAATGCCATACGGTTCGGTATTTGTCCCAGGCTTTTTGTAGGGTAGGATATTTCCTTCTCAGTTGTATTGCTTCTGTTCCTACCATTTCCAACTCCTCATATGCCATCTGTTGGTCCTTGGCTTTTTGTGACTGCTCTACCAATTTTCTCTCTCCATTTGGTAATTGTTCATACACAGTTTCCCCACCATCCGGCGATGTATATATTGGCATTGATATGATCTTTCTGCTTACTTTCTTTTTACGTTTGATCCTTCTTGTCATCAATAGTACCTCTTGTGATCCGCTCCTGGGTGTGCGTGTCTCATTCCACCAATAGGTGTGGAATCCTTGTCTTTCCTGGGTATGAAATGTATGTGTGGCCACATGATTGTTTGTCCAGCACAGATGCCTATGTTCATGCCAATATTAAATCCTTGTATATTGCCTTTCTTGATCTGTTGATTTCCATAGTCATAGGCAAGGCCGTATGACCTTCCTAAGAAGTGTGCGTTGTTCTCTTTTGGTATGAATAACTTGTGACCTTCAACGCAGGGATATCTGTCATCGAACACAAATGTGAAATCTGTCTCCATGATGGGAGTGTCGTTGCTGAACCAAACGCTCTCATCAACACTGTCAACTTTTTCATATGGCTTCTTGTAGATAGATTTTTTGGATGGCATTGGTTTTTATTATTCCTATCATTATATTACTAGAGTTTGGTCTGTGTTGCAATCTAATTTTTTGCCAAAATTTAGTTTTTGGCACAGATGGATTGTATTGCCATATGCCTAATAGGTTAACCAAAGCCTTCCTTACCTTTTCTGCACCACCATGTTTTTTACAAGTGTCAGATCTTCCAACGTGTACAATCTTTGATCCAATTTTTATTTTATACACACAACTTAAACGGACCCATTTAGTTTTTGGATTTTTGTTATGTTTTATTTTAAATTTCTCTATGGTGTACAGGTCATTGATTGCGTACCAATTAATATCTGACATTTTTTATTCCTAGTTCTTTATAAGTTTTCTGTACTTTTTTTGCTTGAAAGTAACAGTCTTCCAATGCATTGTGAAGTCCTGTCCTTTTTTCATTTGGGTCTCGTGGCACCAGTGAGAATAATGTACGAGAATCTCGCACCTGCCAGTAGTTCCATGGCACTGGTGTTTTCATTTGGGCATAAAAATTTTGTAAAATAGCATAGTCAAATAAAGGACCTTGACACCAAAACACGTCAACACCCACGCACCACTTATTGATTGTCTTAATCATTTCATCTAATGGTATCCTGTTACTGTCCCCCAAAGCCTCTTCCATTATTTCTTTGTCTTGTTGCCCCCACCAATCTAAAGTTTCCTGCATAACATCTCTGCCCATTGCTGTTTGTGAGTCTACGTCTACACGGAAGTACATTCCCTGAGATGGCTCTACATTTGTGTAAGGGTCAAATTTAACACCACCAACAGTCAGTATAGTGGCGTCAGGATTGGTAGACAATGTTTCCAGATCTATCATCGCGTGGATCATGCCTAATTATACTATCTAATTATGGTAATGTCAATTAGGCGTCTGTCGCAGGTTCTGGATCAAAGCTCAGTGCTGGTATACCACCATTGTCTATGTATTCTTTGTATATTGAATACTCGATATCATTAAGGCAGTGTATTTCGCCTGCTGAACTAGGGTAAGCATCTCTCATAAACTCACTTGCAGGCATGGCCTGTAACATGCACTGATCGTATGTATCAAATTTTGTTGTATCAAAAATTGCAGTGCAGGCATCTTCGGCAAAACATATTATCATAACCATAAGAAACTTCATGCAAATATTTAAATGGAAATTGTATGAAGTAATACTACTACTTCTTATCTCTATTTTTTAAAGTGCGTACTTTTGTTCGCAATCTTATAAGGTCATTGTCCAGCATTCGCACACGATCGATAAGTGCAATCAAAGTTTTCGAAGTCGAGCTTAACTTAGGAGTGATTTCTGTCGTTATGAACTTCCATAGGAAGTAGATGAAATATGCTAGGAAGAATACAGCCACGGTTGGAAAGCCATAGTCGTTTATCATTGAAACTAAATCCATTAGTCTTTCCTCGCATCAGTTTTTCCGTCGGCCCTGGCCACTCTATCGGTATCTATTGGAATGCCAAGTTGTTCTGAAACTTCTTGATCTATTTTTAAAATGTCGTTGTTCATTGTTTTGACTCTATTGTCTAGTTGAGTAATCACGCTTTCTATGAACTTTATAGAACCAACAATACCGTTTAAAATATACTTGATAATGAAAAGAATAAACAAGCCCATTCCCACAGTTGCGGCTATCGGAAGGCCTAGTTCCGCTACTAATTTGAAGAAGTCAGTCATTATGTGTGTATTTAACCATTTTTGGATAACCAATTTAAAGTGTGAATTGACTGCACCAACTCAGGAGTAATCTTGTTGAACATTTTGATAATTTCCATGTTGCCTCTCCAGTATATCTGTTGTGTTAGGTTTTTTTCAGCCCGGTATGACTCCTGTGCTTTTTTACATTGTCCCAAGATGTATTCCTTTGTTTCTTCATCTGGAGTGTAAAATTTTTCCGTACACGGAACGTGTTTGACCATGGGAATTATTTCATCTGATGCCCACTCGGCTATCTGCCTTTTTAGCCATCCCACCCCCATGAGATCTTTCAGCTGTTCATGATCACAACTTTGATTGTCAATCCTGTGCCACGTTTCGAACCAATCTCTTGAAGTGGCCGGTGAACAGATCTTTTTCTTGAACATTTGGAACAACAGATCATCCTCCCACCGGTGCATGACCTGTTTGTCCAGTGAAGGATCTATTTTTTCTTTCCATTCATGTCCCATGTTGCCCAACTTGTATCCGTAGTCTGTGATGTGGGAAAAATTTGTTCCTGTTCCACGTAGGTAAATCAACATATCGTCTGGTATGAATCTAATCCAACTGCTTTGCCTGTGTAAAAGGAGGTCGTCTGTTCCAACTGGTGCCACTATCATGCCGTCAAAAGGGTTATCCCTGAGGTACATACTTGCAGGCGGCTGTGTCATTAAACTTATACAAGGCATGTCATACTGATCGGCGGCACAATATTGCCTTATCATCGCATGTGTGTTATAGTCTGTTTCGTTGAAATCAACCACGTGGTTTTTGACACCAAGTACTTTGGCAATTTCTATAGCATTCGATTCAGTTATACTGGACATGTAGCCTCGCCATGGATCTCCCCTTACCACGAAACTTTCAAAATCCACTTTGTTCTTGACCAACCATGCCAGGGTCAGGGTGCTGTCTACGCCACCGCTGAGCCCCACAGCGACCTTTTTATTATTATTAACTATCTTCTGCATTTGTTGGTCAAACTTCATTAATGCGTATTCTTTATATTCATCCAGTGTGATTTTGAGACTGATATCAGCCTGATGTGTCTCACACTCGATATTTTCAGCTTTTTTAGTTTTGAGAAAATCACCAGCTTCATTGGTGTGATTCTGCTTTCTTGGGTCGAAGGTGGCGTCTTTGTAAGGATCTATGGTCTTCCAAGCCGCTATCATGTCTTCTATGCTTTTGCATTCTTTTTGATCATGGTGCCATGTCCATGGCCAGAAATCATATTCGGGATCGGTGAGGTACATCACCATTATTTAATATTGTATCTATATGGTGTATACTTTTACTACTTCTGACTTGCCTTTGACAGTGATACTGTCTATGTATTCAAAAGGATAACTTGTCTCGATCGTGTGCCGTGTATCTTCCCCTATTACGATTGTTTTGCCTAAGGTTTTGCTTGAACTTTCTAATCTACTTGCCAAATTTACTGCGTCACCGATAACTGAATAATCAAATCTTTGTTCTGAGCCCATATTACCAACTAATGCGTCACCTGTGTTGATTCCTATTCCTATGTTAATTTGAGGAAGTCCTTCTGCTTGAAGACGAACATTTAATTCTGCTAGAGCTTTAGTCATCTCAAGAGCACTCTTAACTGCCATCTCTCTGTGTTTTTTATTTTCAATAGGTGCGTTCCAGAATGCCATGATACAGTCACCCATGAACTTGTCTATGGTTCCGCCATTTGATATTATGACATCTGTCATGCGTGTCAGGAATCTATTGATAAGTTTCGTGAGTCCTGCAGGATTGCCCTTGTACTTCTCACTGATGGGTGTGAATCCTCTGATGTCACAGAACAAGAAAGTCATTGTCCTTGTTTCACCTCCCAACTTCAATAGGCTAGGATCTTTCTGTAATTTCTTGACCATTCCGGGATCGAGGTAATGTTCAAATTGTTTTTTAATTTGTTGTCGCAGTCTGCTCTGTGTGGCAAAATTATTGTACACAGAATGAGACCAAATCAAAAACACAGACAGCATTATCCAAGATGGATCTACAAGAAATCCTTTGTTTGTGTATGCCATAAATGCTCCATAGGCAACACCTACTTCCACAAACAATAATAAAGGCACAGCCAACAGCACACTGGTTCTTGGCAGTACTAATACCAACAGCAACAATAACAATGCTAGAAACACAATTTCATATGTGTCTGCTTGAGGTGTACGCAACAAATATTTGCCTGTTAGTAAAGTATCTAATGCTTGGGCAGTTATGTTCTGATCTGTTGTAAGTCCGTGTGGTGTATATTTTAACACACTCAATCCTGCGGCATCTAAACCAACAATCACAATTCTATTTTTTATTTTGTTTTCGTTGTAGTTGCCTGAAAGAATATCAGTTGCTGACATTTGAACATAGTTGTTTGGATCGGCATAGTTGATATACATTTCTGCATTATGGTTCACTGGTATGCCTGCTTTCTTGCTCACAAGCACTTCATCTATTCCGTGTTCTTTTGCTATGACTTTGATCCTTTTGGATCCGTTTAGCAGTCTAACATTTTCTAGTATCATGCTGGGATATATTTTTCCATTTATTCTAATCAGCACAGGCATTTTTCTCACAACAGCATCTGGTTCTGGTGAGGTCACATTGACGCCCATGCCTGATGCTCCTGCTGAAACCTTTCGGTGAGGCGACACTATGCCTCCATATTCATAGAGCCATGGCTTCACATTGCCTTTCTCTATGATCTGTGTTGTGCTGGGCAGTTCTACACTTGCTTCGTTTTTAACACTCATCATCAGCACTGCTCTTTTTGATTCTCGAAGCACCGTTGAAAAAACTGCATCTGTGTCCAACAAGGTTGTTCCCAGTTGTTCTCGCAGTTCATTGGTCATGGGCATTGACTTCAAATATTCCACCCCACTCATTCGGTCTGCTTCCGCAAACAATATGTTGTAGTTCACAAGTATTGCTCCAGCATCTGCTATCTTGGCATGTAGCATGGCCATCACGTGCCGAGGCCATGGCCATTGTCCGTATGTTTTCAAATCACTCTCTGTGATATTAACGACAGTTACCGAATCACTGACTACTTCTCTTGGATGTATTACTTGAAACTTGTCCCAGGTTTTATATCTTAGTGTTTTCACAGTGCTACTGTCGTCTATCCTGATGCCTGTTAGCACGATGGCAAACACGACCACCATCCAAATGCTTGTGAATATTCTCATCCTAATTCTTTCATTCCTTCTAGCACTCCAGTTGTAAAAGCAATGATCAAAAGCAATACAATTAATATGACAGGGCTTAATAACCATAGGTACCAATAGTAGCGGAAGATGTTCTGACCTTTTGCTAGTCTAATTTTCCTGTTGTCTAAAAACCAATGTACAATCCTTTTTATAAAACTTTTTACATGTTCGTTTACGAACTTGGCCAGTAACCAACGCACAATTCTCATCACAATCAGTATGGGAGAACTTAACACGTCAAACACTATAAGAAAAACGTCCACGCTAAAGTCTACGATGTTGTCCGCGGTGCAGGCCTTATGCCATCTTTCTCTGATTGTTAGTTTCTTTTGTTTTTCCATTTTACCTTTCCTGTAGTGCATGTCCTATTCCATTATGGAAGGGTGTTGTAATGTAACTTAACACTGTCCTTTCTCCTGTTAAAATAAAAACATAAACATGTATGCCAGGCACAAGGTTATATTTTGTGTCTCCACTTGTAAAATATTCTTTTTCTATTTCTAATTCGATGTCATACCATGCTGTGCTTTGTGACTGAACAGCATCTGGTGATATAGATATCACTTTTGCATTGATAGTATCAAATTTAAGTTGATCTTGATTGGCCAGTCTAACTTTCGCCTCCATACCAACTGTAACGTATCCTCTGTCCTTGACCAACAGTCTACCATTGACTATTAGTTTTTGATCCAAGGGCACCAGTACTGCGAGTCCATCACCTTGCTTGACGACTGATCCTGGATTTTTATACGTCAGTTCTTGAATACGTCCATCGATGTTTGCAACAATGTGTCTCGGTTCATATCCAACGCCTGGATTGATCGTTATAATGATATCACCTTTTTTAACAACATCACCTTGCTTGTAGTTCACGGCAACAATTTCACCTGTGACCATGGTTCCTAACTTTGTTATATTTCTCTCAGGCACCACTATGCCAACTGCCTGTGTTGTGATATCAACTTTGGCCACCGCCATCCATACGAAGAAAACAACAAACAAAGTGGTAATCGCAAAAAAGAATCTGTTACTTGCTTTGGACATAGTTCACAATTTCTCCTACTGCTTGATCTCGTTGTTTTAAAAATTCTATTGCCTTGGCGTACTTACTGGTGCCTTGTAACGCACGGGCCGCCAATATATTGGAACCTATGAGTAATCCAACATCTAGTGTTCCTGCTATTATCATCGTAGCACCCACAGACATAATAACGATTGTCATAAGTCCATTCAGAAATATTTCGATGTTACTCTGTGTTTCCTGTGTCATCGACACGTTCCTTTTCCATGTGATCAAGAAGTACATGATCAACATGAATATTGCTGTGATGATTGACGCCGCCCAGTTTATGTAAAGCAACACAACCAAAAATAGTAACACGAATGGCCAGTCCAATATCCAACTGGTCATCGACGAGGTCCTCATATTCTTGATCATCGTGCCTGCACCATCCAACTTTTTATATTGCTGGGCAGTTAGTTGTCCTGCTTTGCTGAATTTTTCTCCAAATCTTTTCAACAGTGGATCATACACACGTTGGTTGAAAGCAGTCATCATCCTGCCCCTGTTCTGCCTGAAAGCAAACTCAAATGCTATGGCCAAAACCGCTCCAATTGACAGACTGATCAGGGTTGCTGTTACTCCCGAAGTGAGGTACTTGTTCAAGACGATTATCACAAAAAGTGCTGGAGCCAACGCACAAATACCAATTATAAAACTACTGGTAAACAGCATGGAAGCGGTGCCCGGTTCCTTGGTCAGATGTCGTATGAAGTTTTTCATTATAGTTGTATTTAATGATTTATACTATTTGATGATTGGATCTACAAGACCCAGTACCTTGTGCAATTGATATCTTGCAATTTGTAAATCAATCTGAGCATTCTGATATGCAACTTCACTCATGATATGTGCAGTCTTCATACCAAACACTGCCATTATTGGAGAATTCCCTGCTTGGAAGTCCGCCAATGTTAGTTTGTACATCTCATCATTGATCTCTACAGTTCTTTTCAGTGTTTCAAGATTCTTTTCGACTAAAACGTAATTGTTCCATGCATTGTCAAACTGCTCCTGTGTGGTTCTAAGCACATCTGTGTATCTAAATTTCGCGGCATTCAATCTATTAAGGTCAGCGTTAGTCATATGCTTGTTCTTAGAGTTGAAAATCTTCCAGGTCATCGTGATGTCTGCTCTGTATTCTTCCTTCTGTGAATCACTGGTGTCATAGCCGCCACCCAGTTCTCCGTCTTTTTCTGTGTAAGAAAGTTTACCATCTATTCTTGGTTTGAATTCGGCTCTGTCAAAATTCAACTGTTCCTGTGCAATAGTGATGTCCATACTTGCTATTCTCAAAGTCGTGTTGTTAGTGACCGCTGTTCCCTGCATAGGTATGATTCCCAATGCGTCTGACAGTGGTGATGGCATGTCTGCGATGTTGTGTGGCTTCCATCTCCAAACATTTTGGAATCTCTGAATTGCACTGTCTAGTCCTAATCTGCTTGTCATAGAAAGTGTTTGATATGTTCTGTATTGTTGTTCTATCTGTAGTTGTTCCAATTTAGATCCTTCACCTTTCTTGACTTTCTCTATTGTCATCGCCAGTGTAATCTTTGCGTTGGCCTCAACTTTCTTGTTGGCTTCATGAGTGTTGTATGCTTTCTGTAAATTCAACCATGCATTTATGGCCTCCATTACCACGTCCTCTTTTACAAGTTCAAGTCTGTAGTGTGCCTGTTGTGCCGTTGCTTTGGCTTTGTCAATCATGGCATTTGTTCTACCTGCGTCCCAAATCATTTGTGTGATAGTGATGCTTTTCTGTATGCCATGTTTGGAATCGTGCGTGATTGTGTTGTTCGGATAAGTGCCTTTGGCAGGTGTCCTGTCATCTTCCCAGTTGTTTCCTACACTTATTGTGACCTGTGGATAGTATGCTGTGTATTCAGACTTCAATGCTTCCACAGCCGCTTCGTAGTCCAGTTCGGCGGCCTTGATCTTTTCATTCTCAACTATCAACCTAGGTAATAGTTCATGGAACTGCATCCAAGTTATTTTTTGTTCATTGTCAACGTCTGCCCATTCTTTTTCAGTTGCTTCATCGACTAATTTTTCATCAGATTTCTTATACTGTTCTTTTTTTGCGATCTCTTTTTTGACTTCTGGCTTTGCTGTGTCCTCGACAGGTGTTTCTGCAAGTTTCTTGTCCTCTATTGCCTTTTCCACCTTCTCTTCTACTTTTTCAGCGACATCTTTTTCCTCTTTTAATTCCTTAACTTTTTTTTCTGTAACTATAACTTCTTTTTCTATCTTCTCTATCTTCTCTACTTTTGCAATGGCTTTATCCGTCTCTTCAACTTTGTCTTTGAATTTCTTTATAGGATTTTGTTTCTTCTCTTCTGGAGATTCAACAACAATTATATTCAGTCCTTCCACAGGTTTGCTCCTGATCCTGGCCTGCATCTTGCCTGCGTCAGCACATGACTCTTGGATGTACTTGTCTGTCTCTTCGACAACTTCCCAATTAGCACATCCTTGGTCCGTTTCCGCGAACACGGCCACGTTCCAGTTCAGCATTATTCCTATCAAGATGTAATGTATAAGTTTCTTCATTTTGTACCCATATTTACCAATTATGCTGTTACCACCACTTCTGATATCAGTGCTGACTCTGTCTCGATCAGTGCGTAGTTGATGTTGTCGAAATCTGTGTTTGAACTGAGGTCAAGATATCCGTTGTAGCCTGTGGTGTTTGCGACTGTTACTGTTTGGTTCTCATTTACGTACCAAGAGTTATTTGTATATGTGACCGGTGTCACTTTGAAATAGTAGTCTCCTGTGGCATCAGAGTCCTGTGCCATGTAGTCCTCTGAGTCATCATTGATGTATATCTTGTCCAGATCGAATGTGTCCGTGCCCTCCCACAGGTCCCCGTCACCGTCTCGGTCATAGCCTATCACGCCGTAGTGGTCATCTCCATCATCACTGCCCACGTCACCGTCCATGTCAGCGTTGAAGGCCCAGTAGGCTGTGTTGGCTGAATCGTCCCATGCCCAGTCGATGTGTGACATGCCACCACCGATGTACACGTTGTCACCAACGTGGAACGCTTCAACTTCAGTGATGTGGTTTAGTTGGTGATAATCAGTTCCGCCGGCGGAGTGTTGCCAAATCGGGAGATATTCTGTGTCATACGTGGCTATGGCAGAGTTCAGCTCTGCCTCCTGTGCCAACCAGTTGATGTATGTTTTAGCCCATTTGTTGTCTCCCGCTGGAGATTCGTTGTTTGGATAGGTGTGTGTAAGATAGTTGAAATCCATGTTGGCCATCACGGTACCCTGTATGTTTGTGTTCAGCACGTTAGGTCCCCATTCAGCGGCAACTTGGTTTGCCTTGATGTATGATCCGTCCGTGGTTGTGATCGGAGTTCCCCATGGTTCCTGCATGGCAGGATTGTTGCTGGCAGTGATTGGCCCAACCAGATAATCTGAGTTGAAAGTTGTGTTGGAACTAACAGTGTTGTTACTCCTGTACGAAAAGTTACCTCCCACCTGTTGGATCATGTCCTCAACGGAATCATTGACTTGGTTGTAACTGGTACTGACGTTTACACCAGCGTTTAGTTCTCCTCCAAGGTACAATGAACCACCCGCCTGCAGGTAGTCCTCGTAGGTATTTTTTCTGGCTGTGCTATATGTGTGACTCATCCAATAGATGTCCCAAACCTGTTCGTACTTGTTGACATCTGACCAAGCGTCTATGTTGTTACCATTTGTCTCGACAGTCACAGTGTAACCCTCATCTTCCAGAAGATTTTTTAATCTTGTTCTGATACCCTGGGATCCACCCTGCACAATGTCATTGTTTCCCACTATGAGTGCTTTTTTATTATTCCACCAGTTGTCCTGAACCGTGTCTTCGGAGAACTTGGCTCCCCATGTGGCAATGTCACCGTAGGTAAAGCCTTTGGTCAGTTGTGTTGATAAAACCTGGTCAGCCGACACGGTCACTATCCATTCGTCAACATCTGACGCACCGTATGGATCTGTAACTTTCAAAAGCACAGAATAATTTGTGTTGGCAGAGACATCATCGAATGCAGAATTCAGATACAACCTGTTGCCGTCTATTGCTATCTTGCCTGATGCATCACTCAAGATGCTGTATGTCAATTGGTCGCCGTTGGCGTCTGAGGCATACACATAACCCAGTGTGCTATTTGTCGACAGGCTCTCAGACACGGTTGTGTCATTTGGCATGTCCAACCATGGGGCCACGTTTATGTTCTGCTCCTGTGCCAGGTCCTCTATGAATTGATCAAACCAGTCGTCTGCCTCTAGTTGGGTGTTGTATAGTTCCTCGTTGTTATCAACCACATTGAAGTAGTCATCCATCTCGTCTTCCTGTGCATAGTAGTCGTCGGCAGAATCAACTGTATTACCTGTTATAAATTCATCGATCTGCGAGGTGTTGATTATGAACATGTCTCTCACGTTTTCATCCACTTCTACATCCTGCATCTCGTCACTCTGGAAGAAATTGTCTGCCTCTTCTGAGAACTGATTATTTTCAATCACTTTTTGTTTTTCTTCCTGTATGAATTCTTCTACGTTGACCTCGACCTGCTCATCTATAGGCACATCAAACACGTCATTGTCTTCATTATACATAGGTCCATCTTCCGGTATCCTGATAGGCATGTTCTCGTTTGTCTGAAACACTTCTTGGAACTCCTCGTCTATTGCTATGAATTCTTCATTTAGTTGATCAAAGTCTTCGTTGATCTCTTGGTACTGCTCATCGATCTCCTGGAAATTTTCGTCGATCTGTTGGAACTCCTCATCCAGTTCTTCAAACTTCTGTTCTATCTCTGCTATGGCTTCCTTGTCGTTGTTCCTGTAGGCTTCTTCCGCTTCCTTCTCCAACTGCTGTGCTTCTTCTTCAAGGGCCTTGGCTTCCTCTTCCAGTTGTTTGGCTTCCTCTTGGAGTTGCATGTCCTTCTCCATAAGTTCGTCGGCTTTCTCGATTAGTTCTTCCTGTTTTTCGTCTAATTCGTCAAGTTTCTTCTCAACGTTCTCTTCAGCGAATGGATCCTCGTCTCTGGCTACTTCGTTCTCGTTTTCCTGCACGTTGATTTTCTCTTCTTCCAATTTTTCTATGATATTCTCTTGGAACTCTTCTATTAGCTCTATCGGTGCTTCCTCCATGAACTGCTGTATCTCTTCTTCCGGAATGAAGTCCTCGAACTCCTGTACGAATTCTTTCTGGAACACTTCAAATTCCTGTACTATCTTCTCAAACTTTTCTTCAACTAATAATATCTCTTGTTCGATGATCTGTTCTTTTTCTATTACTTGCAATACTTCTTCCTCGATGACTTGGATGTTCTGCTCTATTTCTGAGAAGTCTTCTTGCACCTGTTCAAATTCTTTTTCAATCTCTCTTACTTTCTTCTCTACCTGTACCTTCTCTTTGGCAACGGTGTCGATCTCTTTCTCTATCTCTTGTACTTCTTCTTCGATCTCTTCAAACTCTTCTTCTAGTTTTTCTAGTTCTTGTTCTATTTTTTCTCTCTCTTGTACCGGAGCATCTTTCAATTCCTCTTCGAGTTGTTCAATCTCTTCTGCAACTTCTTCTTTCTTTTCCTCTATCTCTTCTTTTTCCTCGAACACTTCTTCCAGTTTTTCTTCTAATTCTTCCTTGGCATCTTCTATTTCCTCTTTTTCTTCCTCTAGTTCTTCGACTTTCTCTTCAAGCTCTTCTTTCTCTTCTGCCAGTTCCTCGGCCTCTTCTTCAAGTTGTTCTTTCTCTTCCTCCAACCCTTCTTTCTCTTCTTCGGCTTCCTCTTTCTGTTTTACTGCTTCTTCTGTTTCTCTTTCAACCTTGGCCACCTTTTCGGCTCTCTTGGTTGTGGCTATTGTAGAAGCAAATTTTTTCAAAACAACGTCCTTGGCCAGAATCACAGGAACAGTTGGAACAGTGTAAGGATCGGTTATTGTGGTCGCTTGGTACGCCTCCGTCAATAGCACCTCACCTGACTCGTTCTTGATCATTATCTGGCCCACAGAACCGTCTTCGTTTGGAAGTAGTACAATCTCGTTGTCTTCTCCTTCTGTGTTGGCCTTACCAGCCACCTGTGTACCTCTGACACCTATGGTCAACACTGGTGTTGTGACCTTCATGGCGTCAGCGCCTACTTTGGCTATCTGTCCTGAGACGAAAGAGAAGTTGCCCTCCAGCACGTTGGCGTTCATTGAACCAACAGTTGGATTCTCAGGATCATACACGAAATCATCTATGACCATGGTGCTGTTTGGATCTACGGACATGGTCGTTTGGTCAGCGAAAGCGATACCCACAGATGTTCCACCCGCATTGATCACATCATCCAAGTAGATGAAATCACCTGCTCCTAGTTCTATGGTCTGGTCGCCACGTTGGATTGTAAATGTTCCTTCGGCCGTGGTGACTTTTCCGATTGCTAATGGGTCTGTGAAACCTGCCATCTAGTACGTACCTCGCTCATACATATTTAATAATGTATGCAGTTAATTTAACAACGTACTTTTAAGGAAAAACTAAAATAAACACATTAGTTTTTGAATATTTTTGAGGTGATTTCTGCTGTTTTGTTCCTGACTGCTTTTGCGAGGCATTCTTCCCAGATGTGCTCCGGCTTGGTGTCCTCCAACTGTCCGAAAACCATCTTTTCGTCATAGTCCATCATCAACCAACTCATGGCAGGGCTATGTGGATGCTCCAGTTCTTCTTCCAATTGAGCCGCACTCCAGTTGGCCATGCCCAATGTGACGATCCTGTTGAGAGGTCCGCCTCCCTGTGCTATGTCCTCCAGTATCTTGCTGTCCAGTGTGAATCCGATGTTGTTGTCAGAGATGACGTTTGTGCTGGCCAGCCTGTATTCTGTGCTGTGTAGCACACCAACAACATTACTGAGTACTGGTCCGCCCCAGTACACCGGCAGTTGAACGTTGGCTTTCTTCTTGATTCCACCCTCATGGCACACGTGTTTGAATGTGGGTTGTTGGCATCGCTTATTAATGATCACTCCCGCGGCACCTGAAACGTCATGCCTCCACATGTACACCACTGTTTTCCTGAACCTAGGATCAGGCATTCCGGGTGGTGCTATCAGTAACTTGCCCTGTGCGTCAATGATCATACAAATACTTATTGATGTGTGTGATTCGATTAGTGCGTAGTGATTATTTTAAGTTGATTTGTGCAAATGCTTCTCTAGGTTGTGGAGTAACTAGATAAGGATTTTGTTTTGCAATTCTAACGGTGCCGTTTACAATATCATCGCCAGATGATATAACGGCCAATTGTTTTCTTGCTATACTCAAAACAGCCAAGTTGACAAAAGCCTCACCTTTAGTGTTAGCCATCCAGTCTTTATACCAATTGAAGTTTGCTCTCACATGAAGTTGTCTTACTTTGTCAGGATCTGCATTGGCTTTTGAAAATTCTGCTATAATTGGATCTGCGTGTTGCCCCCAAAAAGAACCAAAGACATCTGTGCCTAATTTCTTTTTTTCACTCGGAGTAAGTTTGGCTTGGTTTGCCATGGAAACAAATACACTTACATTTAATCGAGGTTTTTGGAAATTGCCTTGTTGATCAAATAACATTGGCACTATTTTTTTATATTTGCCAAATATTGTTTTCATCTGTTCACTACTTGGCACCGCTCCGGGTTCACCCAACCTACCACCCCCTGTTGTGGTTTCTACTTTTAATTCTGTTGCAACTCCATCAACACTGATATCACCTGCACCTTTAACAGTAATACGTTTACTCATAATGCCTAATGCATGTTCTCCTTTTCCTTTTTGTTTTGCACCTGCACCATAAGGTAATAATGATTTGAATACCGCTACATTTTTTTCGTCATTATAAAACAAATCACCGATTGGATAATTTCCAGGCGTCTTCAACATGTCAGCGGCTATGCATTTATCATCTTGCAAATTTTTTAAAAAATCTATTTTTTGTTTATATTGCATTTTTGAACTGTTGATCAATTCGCTTATTGTTACTAATTCATTTTCTTTATATTCGTCTGATAATGCATTTTTTATTGTGCCACCTAATCTGCTCATCGTGTCAGAAGATTTCAATATCGAATAGACCTGATCTAATAATTCTGCGTTCTTCTTTGCATTTTCTTGATCTTCTAGATCTAATGCTTGTACTGATTGGATAATTTCTTGTTTTGCTTGATTTAAATTTTTGTATTCTCTCAGGAACCACGGCTTCTCAAATGATTCCTTCTTCATAAACCTGTGTATGAGATCTTGATATAGTTTGTCATGTGAATCCTGTGATATCTCGCCCTTAGCCTTACGGTTGTGTAGGTCCTTTACCCCTGTGAGGAAGTCCGGATAAGACTGCACGTTTGGCAGTTGTATCACCTTTGCCTTGGGCTCAGGAAATTTAATCACATTGGATTCTTTTTCAAACCATGGTTTCATACTGCTATTTAACCGTTATGACTGATTGGTTTTACGTAGTTTTTCGTTGATCTGTATGCTTGTTTCCAGTTGTGTGAAAGGCGTGTTCAATATCTCTCTTGCGAACCACGCCAGTGCGTTTGTGTCTTTGGGGAAACATGATCCTGCATATCCTCGCTGTCCATCATTGCCAGGCACCTTCATGTGTGTTTTGCCCACACGTGGATCATTAGATATTATGTCTGTGAAAGTCTTCCAGTCTGTGCCTTTAGCGGCTTTGAGAATATCATACATCTCGTTCATGAATGTGACCTTTGTTGCGAGGTAACCGTTGATACAGTATTTCACCATGCTGGCAGTGACCATGTCAGTTTTGTATACAGGACATTCTGCACAACCAGAATGTTCTTTGTAAAGTTTTTCCACAGCATCTGTGTCCGCATTGATGCCACCAAACACATGCATGGGTGGATTGACAAAATCATTTATGTAATTTTTTTCTGTGAGGAATTCTGGATTGTAAACAATCCTCAGATCCACGCACTGTTCTTGTATACTTTGCAGTTTGTAAGACGGCACAGTTGACTTAACAATCACGAGCAATCCTTTTGATTTGTTCAACTGTTGCATCACATCTTCCAGTATCGCTGTGTTGCACTCTCCTGTTTCCAACTGTGGTGTTGGCACTGCCACAAAGGTTGCGTCAGGTCGGAATGTGATCAGATCCTCTATGGTGTTGGTGCTGTTGTGTTTGGGATCCACTATGAACTTTTGCACATCTTTGGTGAATCCATGATCCACTGCTGTTCCTACAAATCCATGTCCTACAATTCCTAGTTTCATAATATATCAAACGTTCCTAATATCATACAACCTAATACATAAACTAGGTAGCCTAACAACAGGTAACCTATTATTCTTTCAGGCCAACTAAACATATTCTTTTGTTTCATTTTCTCAAATATTTCCAGCAGTGAGGGAACGCCTCGCCTGCTAATTTATCTATCACGTTGGCAACGTCCTGTGTCTCCTTCTGAGTGTCTGGTTTGCATCTAAGGTTGCACACCCTTGCAAAGGCGTACACGGTGCCGGACCAATACCATTCAGTCATCATTGATTGTGGCAACACCATACGTGCCTGTTCAGGTGCAACACCTTTTTGAATCATTGTGTTATAAAGTATCAAACAACTTTCCATTGTTGTTTCTAGATTATGATCTATTGTTTGTCCTAGTTCAACTGTACCATCTGAACCCTGTTTTGAATTTACAGGACGTCCTCTCCATGCTTCAGGTTTGTATATCTCAGGTGGAAAGTCTACGTAACGTCTTGAAACTTCATTCCATACAAGTCCTACTTGGTGTTTCACAAGTTGCCTTGCTACAAATATAGGAGCCTTAATTCTAAACTGCATTGATGCGTGTGCAAAAGGTGACCAGTGTTCGTGTTCTGCTAGGAACTTTATTAACTTTTCATCTTTGCCATCAAAAACATCTTTAGTTTTAGAATAACTTACCCTGGCGGCATTGACCACAGTAAGGTCTGTGCCCATCTTATCTATAAGTTCCACTTTCATCATAGTCCCATAAGCTCACGAATCTCAGGATTGATCATGTCTCTTCCCCACTGAGGTTGCATAGTAATTTTAACCTTGCATTTTAAGTTTGGAATACTTTCGATAGCCTGTTGCACATCTCTTGGTATCATGTCGGCCGCTGGACAGAATGCACTTGTTAAACTCATTAAGACATGCACATAGCCGTCTTCTGTGACCTTTACATCGTATATCAATCCAAGGTTATAGATGTCCACGCTTATCTCAGGGTCATAGCACTCTTTAAGTTTTTCAACAATCTTTGGCATGTACTCCTGTTGCGTTGGCGGATGCTCTTTGATATCATTCAAATCTGTCTTAAGTTGTGGATCAATGGACTCGGTAGGTTGCGGTTGTGGAGGCCATCCAGGTGCATACTTTACCTGTTCTTCATATTCATCGGCTCGTATGCTTTGCTTATCTTTTTTATCCATTTGCAATCCTTATTATTCTATTAATTAATTCCCCAAGGCCGTTTTGCCTTTGGAGTGTGAGTAATTCTTTAATACCTAATGCAGTAAAATTTTCAACAGTTAAGCCTGCCACTTCGCTTTTATCTGCACCGTTTACAATATCTGTTACCACCTTTGCCGTCCCTTTTGTTATAAATGCATCACCGTCTACCTGGTATCGCATTTTATTTTCTATGTCGGCACCGCCAATGATCCATAATTTACTTGCACAGCCATGTATCCTATTAGCCTCTGTTTTAGCGGCATCTGGCAAAGGCTCCACTTCTTTTGCTTTGTCCACGAGATATTGTAATCTATCCTGTCCTTCCAACATGGCTAAATCATCTCCCATTTCTTTAATACGGTCAATTATCATTTGTCAGTCTTAAAGGGTAAATTTTTACCTGACAGTTCGCCAGGTTTTGTTTTGTAGTTTTTCTTCATTTGAAATCCATAACCTTGCCTACCCAGTTGATGAATCTTTGGATCGAACTGTGAGTTTTTACTTGCTATTTTTTCTCTTTTCTTTTTGTTATTCATTATTTGCCCTTGAAATATTTTTCAAGCCTTCCTTCTTCTCCGGAGTGTTTTGCATGATCGGGTAGCGGGTCTTTTTTCTCTGTAAGGACTGCCCATTCCTTAGACCACTTGCCATTGAACTCAACCCACTTGGCACCTTCTGTGTCTGTGTCTGGACGAATCGCGTCCTCTGGACATTCTGGTTCACAAACTCCGCAGTCGATACATTCGTCCGGATTGATGACAAGCATATTCTCGCCTTCATAAAAGCAGTCAACTGGGCACACACTAACGCAGTCTGTGTGTTTGCACATTATACACTTGTCGTTGACCGTGTATGTCACTCTATAACTTTAGTAATGACTCGAGCTTGTCCTCTGCGTGTGCCAATGCATCTAATTTCTTTTCAGCAGTAACCACGTAGTCTATGTGCTCAGCCACGCCAATTGGTTTATCTAAAAACGTCCTTAGATCCGCCTTCGCGACTTCTATATCACCCTCTAATTTTTTAATCAATGCGTCTTTGATCATAACTCTCCTTTAGCCTTTATTTTAAACTAATACCATATGTATGTCAACTTACTTTAGTTTGTTTTCTAATTCCAAGTAACCGCCAATATGCTCGTCGTCTAACCATATTTGTGGCATGGTCCTAGCATTTGGCACCATTTCCAAAAGATCCTGTATCTTATGGCCATCTGCGATGTTTTTTTCTTCGTACTCAATACCCTTCATTTTTAACAGGCTTTTTGCTTTTTCACAAAATACACATGCAGGTTTACTCCATACTATTGCTTTCATTTTTTTTCCTTATTACAAGTTGAACAATTACATTCTTTACACTTACAATCGAAACACACTTCCGGACAGTGTGCATCGCATTTACAGTTTTTACATTTTTCCATTGCCATCTCCCTCTAATCTTTCTTTAAATTTTACCCAGCCATAGAATACTATATCATACCATAAAAAGTTAACTAATAAACCAAGCATGGTTAACCTCACACCAAGAAAAAGTGCAGGCATGAAGAACAGCACCAACCAAAGTGTAATGAAATATCTACGTATGTATTCTCTGGGGATAGCCCAAAATATCCAATTAAGCATACTGCTAATTATCTAATTTCTTCAGTAGTCGTTTAATCTTAGGAATTCTCCTGGTCCCGATTCCATGTAAAACTAATTTAAGAAATGGCCTTGTGATTTTTGGCCAGAATCTGTATCTTTGAACATTTTTATAAAAATCTTGTATGGCAACAAAGCAGTCATATACTTCTGTCATATGCTCTTGTTCTTTTAAAACGTCCTGTGATAGTTTGAGTAATATTGTATGAAATCTTGCTGTGGCGTAGTCAAGTGTTCCATAGTACATGTCAACTTCACTATTGCCTGGCACTTTGTCCTTAACCAAGTTAATTACTTTTTGGTTTTCTTGGACATAGTCTTTTAGGTTCATTGTTTCTTTACTTTTACCTGCAAAGGAAAATTTTCTTGCCTAGCCGCCAGAGTCGTTTCTATACCTTTTTGCTCTGCAACTTCATGCACATATGAACCAACGATTCCCTGTCCATCTTGATGTATTCTAGTTGTGATGTTTTGTGCCTGTTCCGGAGTTTTATTGTAAATCTGTTTTAAAACTCTAATAACAAACTCCATTGTTGTAATACTGTCGTTGAGAAATATCACGTCGTACATTCCAGGTTCGTCCAGTTTAATTTTCTCTTTTGTTAGTGTTTGTATATCTGCCATTGTCATACCTTTATTATAACATAATCTTGTTTATTGTCAAAGTTGGAAGGGGTGTTTTACCACCCCATCCATTTTTACTTTACTTGATGTTGATAAGTTTTGCTTTTTTGTGTTCTGGAATAATTCTTTCCATGCTCACTTTAAGCAAACCATCTTTCAGTTCTGCACCTTTTACCTCGACATCATTTGCAATGGTAAAACTTTTAGAGAACATTCTTTTAGAGATGCCTCTGTGTATGATATTACCATCCTCATCTTTAGTCTCTTCTTGTTTCTTAGATTTGACTGTAAGTAGATTTTCCTTATATTCTACTTCGATGTCTTTCTTGTTGAATCCTGCAAGAGCAAGTTCAACATCGTAGGTGTTCTCACCAGTCTTTACTATGTTGTATGGTGGGAAGTTTGCCACAGATCCTCTGAAGAAACTGTCGTCCATCATATGCTCAAAGTGATCGAACATATCATCGAACCCTACTGTTATGGGTCTTAGGTTATTAAAAATAGATAGATTGTTTTTCATGTGCTTTCCTCCTATTGTTAAGCGAGTTAATTTAATGAAGATCCTATCTATAGCAATCTTCAACTGTATTTATTATAACATATATGTACTATATGTCAAATTGCGACCTTTTTTGGTAAAATTATCTACCTCTTTGAGGACGCATTAGGATATTATCATCCCTTTGTCTACGTAGTTTTCTTAGTATTTTCCTACGTTCTTTTTCTTTTTCTCTTTTGATTTCTGAAGGTTTTTGGAAAGTATTATTAGCTCTGATCTGCTCTATGAACTTGTCTTCCTTCATCCATCTTTTGATTTTACGATATGCTCTTATGGCATCTTCGCCCTCTCTCACTTCCACGTAATATCCTTTGAAGCCCATGGGACGATTTGTCTTTTTGAATCTGGTTTTAGTTTTGTTTTTTTGATATTCCATTTGTCTTTTTAAATACTAACACAGGGTCTGCTCCGGTGTCAACCACATCGTTAGTTATCTGTATTTTTGATACACCTCTGTTTCTCATCTCATCTGCATCAAACTGATATGGAAGTACCACATTGTCTACTATATTTTTTAGGCCTCTTGCATTAGTTCCAAGATCTTTGGCTTTCTTGGCTATGCTGGCCCTGGCTTCTTTGGTAAATTCAATGTCTATGTTATCAAGACCGAATAGATATTTTGTTTGTTTTAGTATTGCATTTTTTGGTTCTGTCAGTATCCTTATCAACTGCTTTTCAGATAATGGATCGATACTTGTAAGCATCGAGAACCTTCCAACGAATTCAGGTATAAGTCCATACTTAATAAGATCTTCTGGACGAACTTCGGTCAAATAGTTTCTATCATCCTGTTCCTTCAGCTTTGTTCCGAATCCCATACCGCCTGACTGCTTAGACCGTATTTGTTTTTCAAGTTCAGTGAACGCACCTCCAACTATAAAAAGTATATCAGATGTGTCAATAGTCACGGTCTGTTGATCTGGATGCTTTCGTCCGCCGTGTGGTGGAACCCTGCATTGTGTTCCTTCAACTATTTTGAGAAGTCCTTGTTGTACGCCTTCACCAGATACATCTCTAGTCAAAGAAGTATTCTCACCTTTACGACATATCTTATCTATCTCGTCGATGAATATGATTCCTTTTTGTGTTTTTTCAATATCACCATCGGCGTTGGCATATAATTTCTGCACAACGTTTTCTACGTCTTCTCCAACGTATCCTGATTCTGTTAGGGTGGTTGCGTCTGCAATGGCAAACGGCACATCTAGATATTTTGCTATCGTCCTTGCCATAAGTGTTTTACCAGCACCAGTGGCTCCCAGTATCATAACGTTAGATTTATCTAGATCAAAATCAATCGGTGGTTGCACAATCCTTTTGTAGTGGTTTGCAACAGCAACACTCAGCACTGTCTTTGCGGCGTCCTGTCCTATGACATATTGATCCAAGTGTTCCTTAATGATTACAGGATTTAGGATATTTTTATCACCCGCATACAATTTTTCTTTTCGAGCCTTGACGTTGTCTTCGTCTAGTATCTCCACACACAACTTAACACATTCATTGCAGATTGATGTTTTACTGGCGCCAACAATCATCTTTGTCACGTCCTTACGTGACTTGGAACAAAATGAACAAATTAATGATTCATCAGACATTAGTTGGTTTCCTTTTGTATGTTTTCAAATATTTGTTCGACTGTCTGTGTCTCTGACACGTAGTGAATTTTTTCCGATTTGACGTGTTCTTCTATCCATATCGGAACTGATGCCTTGTCTACAATCACATATTTAGATTTAGTCATGGCCTGTTTAAGCCAACCGTTGTCCTGGCCCTCCATTATGTAAACAACAATGTTGTCTTCCGGAAAGCATTTGTTCAGTTGTACCGCAAAATGGTTTTTTTCTTTTTCTTTCAAATTAATTAGGGTAAAACTTATTTTTTCTGGATTCATCATGGACGGTGGAGTGACCAGCGTAACCATACCCAGTGTGTCAAACATTTTCATCTTTAGTGCCATCTTTGATTATTCTTTGTTTTGATTTCTTATTTCTATTATAACTTGTCTATCTTCCGGAGTCAAGTCTTCAAGTTTCACCGTTCCTGCGTCTACTTTTTGCATCAAATCTTCAAGTCTTTGCTCCATCCTAGTGTGGTAGTCTTCTTCTGTTGTGGTTTTTGTTTTAATTTTTTTCCAATTGGTTTCTCCACCTTGCTCTTCGTTCTGAACATACTCCTGCACATCTTCGAAGTTGCCGTGTTGTTTGTGGAAATTGTCGAGTAATTCGGCTCTCTGCCAATTACTCAGAGTCGGCTTTGGGGGCTTTACCTCTTTTTCAGTTTCGATCACTTCTGTAAAATCAGGTCTTATCCTTTCGGGCTCCATCACTTCTTTGATCTGTTCTGCAATAGTTGGCTCCTCTATAGGTGTTTGCACACTCTCTGCTTCGGTCAATTTAAGTGCTTCTGCCACAGACACAGTGGTTTGATCCTCATTCTTCTTCACTGTTTTGCCTGGCCTGAATCCTTTTATTTCTAACTCTTCATATTCTTTTTTGGCTTTGTTGGCATATTCCTTCAAGGCTTCTTGTTCTTCTTTTTCTCTTTGTTTGAACTTTTCAATTTGGTCCTCTGCCGGTTCAATATATTTTTCATTGAACTCCTCGTATCCTTCTACTTCAGCGGGATCAAAACCATCTTTAAGATTATCTACTACTATTTCTTTTTCTTCAGTTTTTTTTTGGCCTTTGAGATCTATGTGAGGGACGGTCTCTTTGTCTTCCTGGATAATCTCAACAGGTTTGTCCACAGGCTTAGGTACTTTTTTATTAAAACTGTCCAGTTTATCTTTCCATTCTTTCAATTGTTCGGTTGCCTGTTCCATCCTGTCTGCCGCACTTGTTTTGGACATCATCTCGTTCCATTTAAGATCTACACCCTCGTCATCTGGTTTTTCAAGATCCACTATCTCCTGTGGTTTGATAGGCTCAACAGGAAATCTTCTGATTAAACTTTGATTGGCCGCTACCAACAACAACACGGCAAGTGGATCAAACACACAAATAATAATTAAAATTACCCATCTCACCGCCTCCGATGTGTCAACGTCTGTGGTTATGCCCCAGTCAACAACCAACGAAGCGATGTATTTCACAGGACCTACTTCCGCTTCAAGTTTGATCATTTTGGCCTGCAAAGGTTCTCGATCAATAATCAAATCGTCTATGTTGTTTGTTGCTTTTAGAATATTTGCTTCTGCTACTTCAATTTGTGCATTCACCTCTGATTTATCATCCACGTTGCCTGCTCTCAAGTTATCGATACGTTTTTTTATCACTGCTGTGTCGACTGCATAGTCGTCTTTCAAAATTTTTATCCTGCCTTGGGCATCTGATATGTTTTTGCTTATTTCAGCACGTTCTTGTTTCTGTGAATCTTTTAGTTCGGCCGCCGCCTTTTCTTCATTGAAAAATGACTTATTGGAAGTAAGAACGTCACTGACATCTTTGTCTAAAACTTTAAGTCTATCATTTAGATCTTTTACAGTGTTGGTCTCGACCGCTAGTAGTGTTTTAAATTTGTCTTGCACATCTTTGAGACTCTGTTGTTCGAGCTCTAAGGCCTCTTTGTTAGACGTGCCAGTTTTTGCAAGGGTGTTTTCAGCCCTTTCGATTATTTTCAGTTGCCTTTTAATGTAGGTCTCTTCACTAGTAATTTTACTGTTGATAATTTCAATTCTTTGTGTCACTGTGTCTTCAGCGAGATTCTGTTCCAAATGAGCCTTGGAAAGGAAACCAAATATACCCATGCTGGTTATCAGAGACAACACAACAACGGCTATAGTAAGATAGGTCTTAAGCAGAAAGCGGGTCTGTTTCCAATTACGATACAGCCATGATGCTGTGACCAGTTTGCCCACCTCCAACACTGATCCCATGATAACCACAGGCCAAAAGGCCCCCGGAAAAATGGTCGCAAGTCCAATAACGGAATAGAATATTGCCACTCCGGATATAGACAGTGCCGATAGTAATGTGAGTATCGCTATAAACATTAAAGTATATTTACTATAACAGATAACCTGTTTTAATGCTATTGAAAGTTTTGGTAAATATGTTTATGGCACTAACACTATTAGCAGGTTTTCAAAACACATTGAACAGGCCTACAAGGCCTTTCCAACCGAATGGAATTGCACATGCAACCAACACAGGCACACCTGCCGACACCAAAGCAGACAGAGCCACTACAAAGGCAAAATGGGCCATATGGGTCGCCGCCTGGAAGGCAACATACAGGGCCTCAGGTGACCACTCCACCGAATTCACAACATCAGGGTCTGGCATAACCTACGCAGACGATTAACATGTTCAAGATGTTTGCGGTAATTTGTGCTGTGACAGTCTTTGAATGTAATACCATGTACGAAGATCCTCCAAGACTTTTTGATACGATCGAAGAATGCGAGGCGGCAATAATCCAAAAGGAAAAGATTACCAGGAATTTCCTGACCGATGAGGATGGATATCTAACCGTCGTACACCTAGAAGTAGGCTGTGAGAATGTTTACAATTAAAAATTATTGATTATTATTCTGCTGTGTCGTTGTCGGCGTTGTCAGTTGGTAATTCACTTGCCAACGTTGGTCTGAAACCAGACACCATTGTTGCTGTGTCTACCGCTTCTGTCACAGTTATAGCATCCATGATATCGTTTTGCGATACAAGTAACACAGGTGCCGCAGTTATTTCTTCATTTGAAATAAGTCCTGCTCCTGACGTAGGATTAAACACTTGCATTCTTTCAGTGAAAGTGCCGTATAGTGCTTCAGAGATTTTGTCTTTAATGAAACCAACTTTAGTTGTAGTTGTTGTTGACCCGTCACCCGCTGTTCCAGTGGTAGGAATAAAGTTATCGTTGTCATAAACTAAACCAAATTGTAATTTTGTGATTGGGTTGTCTCCAGCATCACTGGCATATGTTGTAAGTAGGTTCCTAACACTTACATTTGATCTAACTTGAAGCAATTCTAACATCTTCTTGTATCTTAAAGCACCTCTTGAAACTAGTCTTGACTGTGCAAGTGTAGTTGGTGCAGTGGCGAAATCTTCAGCAACGCATGGTGATATCCTGCCGCCGTTGTTTGTTTCTGTATCTAAAAATCCTGATGTGTCTATGGAAACCATGTAAAAAGCCTGTTGCGGCTGATCATGTGGTATTCTATTTGCTTTTGGTATAACAACTGCCATTTGTAAAATCCTTTATTATAAACTTATTTATACTGATTATTTATAAAAAGACCAACTTGGAGTGCCTATATATTTGCAGGCATTATTGGTCATGTGGCGTTCTTTGCCGTTTACTTTAATGTATGCTTGATATGTGCGGCAGTATCCGCCTGAAATTGGGTATGAGTGAATAACACGCACCTTGCCGGCGGCCAGACGTTTTTTGCTATACCAACTCACAATCTTGCCGTTCTCTGTGTTTGTTAGTGCAAAGAACACCGCGGATTCATGCATCTTCTTTTCCTCTCGATTTAGGTTAAATCTCATATATTGCGTCCTTCTCCACAGGAACGCAGGCAAACTGTATTTGAGATCATCCCCCAGCCATTGTGGTGGTGGCATATCTCCGATACTTCCTTCAGTTTCTTTCAGTTTGTTGGAGCCTGCCATAGCAGAGCTCGTAATCAACAAACTAATCAATACTATGATAACCTTGAACAATCTCATATCCTGTCCCATCCATTTTCTTGCAGGCGATCTGCCTTTGTGTAATGACTACTTCTCCAACTGGCATGTCCCAGGTATACATCTCACAATTTTCTGCTATGCCCATATCAAACAAGAAATCACTTGCTCCATCATTACAAACGACTTTTTCTTCTGTCAAATTTTTAACAACATTTCCTTGTTGGTCCACAACTCGAATTTGTGTAACCTCAACATCACAATATTGATTTGACCATGGGCCGCCTGCTTTGGCGCTCGACCCTATTACGAATATCAACATACCTAGGGAAAGCATTACTAAGGCTATAATATAAAAAATTGTATTTTTATTCATAGCCCTAGTTTAATATTTTTTCCGCTTGTTTCTGTATCGCTTTTTTATCGATAACCGCTAATCTATTTTTGTTTACTTGATTAATGATCTCTTCAACTTCCTTTTTGCTGACTTCGATCATTACGTAAACTCTGTAAGATTTGTCTTTAGTCAGATACATTTCTTGTTTAGTGACTTCATAGCCTCTAGCAAGTGTATCTTCGATAACGTTCACGATCACATCCTCTGATCCTGCTGTCACATTTAGATCTTCGTTTGTGCCTGCTTCATTCTTGGTTATAGTGGTTCTGTTATTCATCTCACCATTGATCCTATCAACCAATTTTGCTTTTGCCAAAAGTGTAGCCTTCTTCACAGCCAACTCCATATCAGGAGATACTGCGGTTGCCGCCTCTTGGTACTTGAACATAGTTTCGTGGTTGTAGTCAACATACCATTTAGGAGTCTTGTTTACCACACCCGACTTGTTCATGTCTGGTTTAATCTTGTATGTGGAACACTGTGCCAACATTAGGCCAGCAACCAAACACAAAATTACTTTAGTTACATTTTTCATGTTTTCCTTTACTTGTTTAAGTTTGCAATCGTCTCTGATACAAAGTCAGTCACTGCCGCAACATTAAAGTCGTTGCTGAACTGTGCCCAACCATCTCCTATCATCGGATACACCGCAAGGAAGATTGCAAATAGTATTATTAGTCTAATCATACAACAATTATAGCATAATTTCCAAATGCGTCAACCAGAGTTGATCTTGCTAGAATGGTTGATTTTACTAGGTTTTTAGAGTATGGTCTTAATGAAACCAATGCCATCTATGCCCAAATATACCAAATACATGGCTGTGAAGCCAAAACTCTTTCGACTCCATGCACCGTACATCAAGAAGCAGGTTGCCACCAAGAAGAATATGTATGCGATAAACATTGGAGGATTTGGTGAATACCACATCAAAATCAGAGACGCTATTAGGTTGGAAATCATTCCTATGACTTCACATACAAACCTGTAAGGATTAGACCTGTAGTCTTCTCGTATCCATTGTAAAGTTGATTTTCTACCTATTCGTGCCATAGGCACATACTTATTTGTTGCCCTTCATCAGAGTAATTTCTTTAGCACCCTCTTCGTCCCAAACAGGAACCAGGTTAGATTTGTGCATCAGTCCGATGCCTATCAACTTTCGTTCACCGGAGTATGCCTGTGGCTGTTGCTTTCTCCCACCATTGACAGGAATCTTATCAGATGTTTTTGGTTGCGTGGGATCAGGTGAATAATCCGGCACATCATAACCTTTGAAATTTTTTGTTTTTTGTTTGAGTGTGTAGGTGTCGAGGCCCTGTGACTGGAGCCATTCCTCATGATTGGCCTGTGCCTCACGATTCCTTTTGGAATTTTCTATTTTATTCTTAATGCGTTTTGGTAGTTTCAACTGAATATATCCCATTAATATATTATATATTTAAGGAAGTTTGTTGTCAACTATGGCCTGTATTATAATTTCGGCATAATCTGGATTGGTGCTCCAGGCCGTCATACCAGCCATAAGCTCTCTATAGTTCCATTTACCTGTTTCTAAATTTTCTGCTCTGGTCTCTCTGAACTTTTCATATGCTGGGTGGGTGTTTAAAATCCTTATCATGTCTTTGACAGACTGGCATTTGGTTACGTATTTCTTAACTCCCCATGAAGCATCAGGATTACCTTTCGCCTTCATGTGAGGAACATTTTTCAGATCCCAGGTCCTGACACCAAATAGTGCGTTGCCTTCTTTGGCGAACCTGCTGGTCCCCCATGCACTTTCTATTCCTGCCATTGCAATAATGATGCTTATTGGAACCCTCTGACTTCTATCTGTTGTCCAATTAAGATATGAGACGCACTGTGATGTTGCGTTAATGAATGTTGTTTTATCAGAAAACTCAAACTCGGGCTCTTTCAAACCCAAGGATTCAACCACTTTCAGTTCTTGTTTGTGTATTTCATCTTCTAATTTTTGTAGAGCCATGAAGTTGGGATAGAAAGTCCCCGCCACGAATGACGATCCTATCACAAGTGCAACCACTATGGTTGTCCAAATGAATAACTTTATCGAATGTGTAGTGTTTTTACCCATGATTTAGAAATGCAAGTGGGCCGAGAATTTTTACTGCATTGGCCTTGTTGGCACTCTCGGGGCACTCGAACCCATCCTGCATTATCAATTTAAACTGCAACTTTTTGTTCCGTTGCTGGTTCTGTAGTTTCCGCTTCATACTTTGTTTTGTATTCCGCTTCTGCATTTCTCATCGCATTGTTCCAGTCGGCTTTAGACAAACCTGTGAACCTTGTGATCATACCATCACTCATGATCTTGAAAGAACCACAAAGTTTGTGTGATCCGTCCTCGGCAATCTTGTGAACTACACCTGTAGCCTTACCATCGGCATTCTCTCTGCCCATGATGTACATATAGTTTCCTGATCTGCCTCTCCACTTGTTATTGGTCTGCGTGTCTTCTTGGCATCTAGATCTAACCTGATCTAAAACCAAACTTGCTTTTGCTGAACATTTGTACATATTCTCTTCTCCTTTGTTACCATTATTATACACGGTAATGGTATTACGTCAACCAGCAAATGAGCCGCATTTTTCTTTAGTCTTTTATTACTAAACCAAATTTTGATTGGTCTATTTCCAACTTCTGCGAGTATCTTCCCACCGATTTAACCAAGTTACCATCGAATTCTAAACCGTAAGAAAGGTCACTGTAAAGATCTGAGATCCTTTTGTGTGTGTCATATATTTTGTTTATGTACTCTTGCTTAGAATTATTTTGTAATTCGTTGAAAAATCTCTGAGATTTTCTATTGAAGTTAAACACAGTCTTACCTAACAATCCAACATTTATAAAATGATGAGGCGTTTTATATAATCCACAATGGTCTAGCAACTCAATTTGTTTTTTGTGGTTTGTAAAATGGAAGTCAATTAACTGATTCTTTGATAGTGCTTGATTGACGTCAATCTTTTCTAATACTGCAAACGCCAATGCCGCTACCAGTTCTGGGTTTTCTTTGTCTAAAAAGAAAGGTATTGTGTTTTGTTGTCCCATCATCTCTCCAACACTTGAATCTATTTGGGTCCAATAAAGTTTCCCATCCTCAACTAAAAAACTTGGCTTTTCATATCCCATCAATACGATTGTGTTCTCCTCTGATCCAATTGCTTGTTCTATCATGTTTGGTACAGAGTAAACTCTAAATGGAATGCTTGGACCTGTTATTAGTTTTTCATTGTAGAACCATTCTGGATCGTTAACAAATTCTAAGTCAGCATCGGTTGGATGCAGTTCAGTGCATTTACCAATCAAGGTTCCCTCGTATTTCTTTGCAAGTTGCAGACCAGTGTAATATTCCAGATTAGTTCTCAGGTTATTACGGATACTGCTCATTTGTGTTATTGTTTCGTCTATGTAGATATCGTTATCAACACACAATCTCATGATTGTATATGAATCTGTCCCTCCACTATATGCTATTTTCAGTTTATTGTATTTCTTTCTCAAATATTTCAAGCGAGAAATCATAAGACCCCTTATGTATTTGGCGTCCAGTGTTTTTGGCTTGGTTATGTTTGCTAAGGCAGAAAGCAACTCCTGGTCTATAACGAATTTTGGAAAGTGCTTTGTTTTCTTTTGCTCTCTAAATGCTTGAAAAATGTTGTGGAATTTCTTGTCTCCACACTGGTAATAAGTTTTAAATTGATATGACATTTGTATCCTGTAGCGACATTTTAACATGCCGCTACAAGAAAGTCAATTTAGAGTATTATGCTACCCTTTTTGATCTGTTTTTTGCAAGTTCTCTGCAGTCTACTACTACCGGAGTACTTTGGTTCTTCATAATGTTGTCTAACCATTCGTTTCTTTTTGCAACGAACATGAAAGCGTTTCTTACTCTGTCTTTAGATAAGTTCCAAGTTGAGTGAGCAACCTTGTCTTGGTTGAATGCTAACCATTGACCTTTTTGTAGGTTCAATGAAACATCACTATCACTAGTTTGGAATCTAAAACCAAAGTCAGCATTAGAGTTGTCGTTCAATTGGACGAAAATTCTAACTGTTTGACCATGTGCCATTCCTTTTTGATTATCAAAGTCCGTGTGTAGAGGCATCACGTGTCCCGGTTGTTGTTGGAAAATTCTAACTCTAGTCATTTCACACTGAAACCAGTCAATCATTGATGCAATCTGTGGACATTCATAATAAGCAGAAGTCCATTTGTAATCTTTTGGATCTTCTTCAGTCCAATAATCTTCACTAGCCTGATTGTAAGATTCAGTTGTTCCATCTGCAGATTTGAAAGACAAGTTTTTGTAACCGTCCTGTTGCCCTTTTTCTTTATCACACTTTGCCATTTCACCCCATGCTTTTGGCACTTCATGAAATGTCTGTGTAGCCAACTCTTCTTCAAAGTCACCCTTGAAATAAATGTTAGGTGCTACGATTCCAAGTTCACCGTTGTAACCAACGTCCTTGTAACCTTTAATGTCTTGTACTACTCCGTCAGCGTCCTGAGGTGCATATGCAAGTTTTTTGCTGTAAGCCATATTGCTTCTCCTTGTTTTTTTTATATAAAAAAGACTCCGTAATATTTAGTGCGTCATGTAGACATGTTGAAGAAATCTGCTATTAGATCTATATCCCTGAGGTGGTATTTGTAATTCATGTCGAAATCAAGCAGTTTTTTTGGTACTGCTTCAGCATTTGGCATCTTTGAATAATATGGTTTACAGGCCTTTAACATGTGCAACGGACCTCTGCTAAAGGTCTTGCGTACAGGAAAGAGCAGTGAAAGGTGTTTAAAAATATTGTTCCTTAACTGCCTATTGCTAATCAAAATAGGTAAGGTGCAATATGCGTGTGTGTTGCCATCTAATACCTTGGGAAAAATTATATTTTCATTGAAAACACGTGATTTTAATCTTTGCACAACGTGGTTACGTTCTTTGATCCTATCTTTGAGTCTAGGCAATTGATCTCTTATCAGACTTGCAGAAATTTCTGTCATCCGGAAGTTATGGCCAAATTGTCCATTAAGGCCCTCTCCGTGATTCCTAGCCAACATCATTCGTTTGGCAAAGTCGGTGTTGTTGGTAATCACCATACCACCCTCACCACAATTAAGATGTTTGTGCCAATTGAAACTAAAACCTCCTATGTCGGTAAGGGTACCAGTGTATTTGTTTTTAACTTTACTACCTATTGCCTGTGCCGTGTCCGAAATAGTGTATAGATTGTTTTCCTTTGCTATTGTCAAAATTGACTCTACATCACAGGATTGTCCATACATGTCTGTGATTAATATCGCACCAGTTTTGTCAGTAATTTTAGCCTTGACTTTTTCTGGATCTATATTGAACGTTGAGGAGTCGATATCTGCAAAAACTGGTATACAATTATTTTTTACAATGGCAGAAACAGTGGCGCTCATACTCCATGGACTACAAATCACTTCTGTGTGTTTCTTAAGTTGCAGACTTTCTATTGCTATTTCAAGTCCAGAGGTCCAACTGTTGACTGATATCGCATATTTGCATTTGAAATATTTGCAAAATTCTTTCTCCAACATTCTCACATTTTCACCGCCATAGAAACTTGGTCCTGGACCTGCATTAAAACTTGATAGTTTTTCATTTTTAAGTATTTCACTTATTTTTACTATGTCCTTAGGCTGTATACTTTTGTTTCGTTTTACAATCATTATGAACGCACACCAGTAATGGTTAGTGTATATTTGGGTGCAATGCCAAAGTTTGCACTTGCGTGAAACACATCCGGTGGCACTATGTATGTGTCACCTGCAGACCAATTCGATATAATGTTGTCGTGCATCTGTAAAACATGACCCCAGTCCCAATCACTTACCGCAACAAATAATCTTGTTGGTTGAGCTTCACCGTATAGTTTTTTAAAGCCTTCTAGCCCATCACTATGCAATGGTAGGCATTGTCCCGGCATGTATTCCAAAAGCCTTACAAGTGTTTTATCTTGATCCATACCTATTAATTTAAAATTATCAGACCCTATCATTTGTTTCAATGTGCGGTTATGATTAGGGTCGAGTCCCCAGTTGGATTCTGTTGTGTTGTGTTCGTTATAGCCAATCCAATTGGCATTAATGGCTTGTTCATTGCCTTTAGCACTCAAGAAAGGTCTAGGGTGCCAATACTTTACAGTGGCCTCATCTCTATGGGCATTTACAAAAGATTCAAATTCTTTTGGATCTATCTCAAGTGTACACATTTTTTCAACTTCCAAATGTGTGCCCAAGTCCACATGCCTGTCCGCAAGGTACTTCTTAAAGTATTGATTGTCTAGCATTATCTTAGGAAAATGCTTATGTCATATTTGACAGGTTTGACATATATTTTCCTAATTGCCTTAATCCATCTTTTAAACATTTTTTATTTCTCCACTCCAGTGAATTGTTATTTTTGGATTTATTCCTGCATTTGCACTTCCGTGATATATGCCAGGTTTCAGGTCCCAAAGATCACCTGCTCGCCATTGATTGAAACAATGATTGCCATAATGAAAAAAATGTCCGAAGTCCCAGTCCCTCACAAATACCATGTATCTTCTTAATACAGTGTAATCTGCTTTTTCTTCACCTGTCCTTCTGATAAAACTACTGTAGGTGTCTGTGTGGCTCCATATTGTGTGACCGGGTGGTTGTACAAAAAGACTCACTCCCATCTTATCTTCCTTTAGATTTGGAAACATTTTTTTCAAGGGCTCATAATATTCACCAAACTCCTCGTTGGCAATCTTGAAATATTGACTGTTGTGTTTATTATGTGTGTTGTTTTTCAGAGCAAGTAAGGCCTGTTCTCTGATTGGCATCTTGTTTACATTGTCGTTGGCGTGCATCACTGCATCATTTTCAGCATCATACCACCAGTACTTCTGTGGAGTAAGATGCTCATTGCATTTTTTAATTGCCCAGTCACCTAACGATTTCCAATCAAAGTCATCAACGTTGTGCATAAAGCATGAATTATCATCGTGGTCCTGCTTCATAGGATCCCAATGCCATGGGTATTGTTCTAATATCTCAGTTGGTACTGCCTGTTTCGGATCTAATCTTTGTTCAGGTAGCTTATGATTTAATCTCATTGGTCATTGCTCCACTAATGCTACATGTAAGTTTCAACCTCATGCCCATGTTAGCAGAACAGTGAGGCTGTGGTATTGGAAGATCATATACCTCGCCTTTTTTCCATCTTGGAAAGTAACTATTTTGGAACTGCAAGACATGACCCCAGTGCCAGTCTGTAATCATGACCAAATACCTTTTAATTGGTCCCAGGTCACACATCTGGGCATCGATGTCTGGATTCAAATTTTTATTGTTCCTACACCAGTTACCTAGATTATCATGATGCCATGGCAGTATTTGCCCGGGCAAATATGCCAGAAGTCTAATTAGAGCTGTGTCATAATCTATTCCTATCTTGTCTTCCCATACTTGTCTGGATCCTAATAATTCTTTGATTCTTTCATTGCTGTCTCCGTAAAGACCCCAGTTGTATTCTATAGTGTTTCTTGAATTGTATCCACACTTCATTGGCAGGTTCATTGTTAGTTCGCTGATGCCATTATGGTATGGCCTTTTTTCATAGTATTTTTTTTGGCATGTTTCCTTATTTTCCATCATGAAGTCAATAAAATCTTGTTCATTGATGTCTAATCGTGATAATGGTTCTGCTTCATACTCGGTAGTAAGATCAGAACCTATGTCTTTGGCCCACTTTTCATATTCTTTATCAGGCCGATTTTCTATAAAGTCCCAAAGTGTTACCTCTGGTTGTTTTGCCATTAGGCTGGTGTCAACATAAATTTTTGGATCGGCTGGAATGTCTTTATAATTAGACATTACCTGGCTAGGTCTAAGTCTTCTGGACGTTTCTCGAAATTTAATTTTTTGTTTTATCGACATAATTTATCTCCTAACAATTTAAGTGTAGCATAGAGCACAATAGGAGTCAAGTTATTGTTCCTATACTACACTTATGTTTTTGAGTTAGCGAGATACTCGCATACGGCGTGGCCTTTTTCTAAGCGGCTTTCCCTAAGTACTCACAGGTCACTTTTTTTGCCGACGTCATCAGGATGATGGCGCTACAGAACTATTTACCACTGCATCAATGACCTGTTGAATCTCCTGATCACTCATGTGAGGATTATTTGGTATGGTAAGACTTTGTTTTACAAATTTATCTGTTACAGGAGAGTCATTTAAATTGGATTTAATCCAGCCCAGTTTGGAAAAATTGTCTGGGTAATGTTGCTCGGTCTCGATCCCTAGATCAAGCAATTTTTTGTATGCTTCGAACTTGTCATCTACCATGATAGCATATTTGTGCCCGTTCCATTCAGAATAGTTTGGGCTAGGTCTAACTTCGACCTTCCCCTTAAACGCGGCATCATATATTTTTCCAATATCTTGCCTTCTCTTGATCCATTTACGGAAGTGTTTCATAGATGCTAGAATTTGTACTGCCTTGTGCTCTTCCGGATGACTGCTGTAACCAGCCGAAACAAATTTTTCAAGTCGTGATGGTTTTCCATTTTTCCTTAAACATCTCACTTGGTCGTAAACGATTTGATCATCTGTTAGCAAGGCACCGTAAGTGCCGGCAATGGGAATTGGTTTGTTGTCTGCAAAACTCATACAAACCGTATCACCTAGTTCCAGTGAGTTACGTCCGTTGTAAAGGGCAAACTGAGATTGTGCGGCATCATTGATATAAAAGATGTTATTTTTCTTACAAAAAACTTCGATGGTTTTATGTTCATGAACATCACCGTATAGTCCTGTGGCCAATACTGCCTTGGTGTTAGGGGTAAGACACTCTTGTAAACGATCAGTATCCATCATTCCGTATTCGTTTATCTCACACATCACTGGTGTGCAATCCGTTATTGCAACACTGCTTAAGGTTGCCTGACACGAGTAGTTTGGAATAATTACTTCGTCCTTAGGGCCAATTCCATAAGCCTTAATAGCCATCGATATGGCGTGTGATCCAGAGTGTAACAGCAAGGCAAATTTCCTATTCGACAGCTCTTTTAACTTTGATTCTACACTTCTGACAAAAAATCCATTTACTACTTTTTCGTTGGCGTGTAATTTTCCGTAGCCTTCGATAATGTCGTCTTTAATATCATCCCAACGTTTTGCAAAGTTTTGTGTGTTAATCATTTAGCACACCTGTGAAAGACACAGTGTATTGTGGATTCAGTCCGAAATTAGATGAGGCGTGTCCTAAACCAAATGGAATTTCGTAGACATCACCGGCTTTCCAGTGTGTAAGCACGGTTTTAGATATTTGGAATGCGTGTCCGTCTTTCCAATCCTGTACGGGAAACCATAATCTCTTCAGTCTATCAAGATTAAATTCAGAAAACTTTTTCTTGTATGAGCCAGCATCGTCATAGTGCCAGGCGATTCCGTGTCCTGGCAGTTTGACAATAAAACGTATCAAGACCGAATCGGGATTCACATTGAGCCTTGCTATGTTGTCTTCACCTAATAATTCTTTAAGTGCTTGGTTGGTGTCACCATTCATTCCGTAGTTTAACTCGTGGGTGTTGTGTTCATTCCTTCCTAGCAAATTATTAACAGAGGCTAACTCGTTACTGAATTCCGCGTAATGTTCTTTGGGCTTCTCCCATTTCTGTTGCACGTCTCTGAAATGGTCCAAAGTGAATTGTATCCAATCCTGTGTTTTAATATCTAAAGTAGTAATTAGATTTACGTCAGCAACAGGCAATGAATCAAAATGCTTTTCTACTTTCTCCCATGGTTTTGTGTCTATTAATTTTTTGTAATGTTCGTAGTTCATGCTGAAACTATTTAAGATTGGCTAATATCCTGGCCTCTTTTTGTGCGGCCTGTCTCTTCTCTTCCTGTAGTTCTTCTTGTGTTTTAACCTTTTCAGGTTCTAGCGTCATTGGTGTTTCAATAGGCATACCTGCATTGTCAAACCATCTGCCATCTGCAGTTACTCTACAAGGACTATAAAAGTTTTTCTTTTCTTTGGTTATTGGATCTTTGCTTATGATCAACCTTCTTTTAGAATAAAGTTTGCCTTTGTAAACGGTGCCATCTGCTTGTAATAACCTTTCTCCACCTTTAAAGATACTGCCATAGATCCTGTCTATCATTATGTACTCTTCACCGTCTTCGTCTTTTTTACGTTTTGCCTTGTCGTATTTTTTAGGCAGTTGATGAATCGGTACTGTCATGGATGTGTAAAATCTGTTCGTGTATGAATTGACCCTGTCTTCAGCATGATGCTTTGGTGCGGAATCGGTTATCTTTCCAAGTCCGGCTAGTAATTTTTTAGTTTTTTCGCTTGGCATAATATTAGCTCTCCACCAGTCCGTTATTGACTCCAACCTCGCCTTTCGGCTATACATCCATTCATCGACATAAAGTGTCTCCTAATAGAGTTTACAAATGAGAACTGGTACCTTACCGGCTCTGGTGGATTTGCTTTCATAATTATACAGCATTTAGGTAATTTCGTCAACCACACCAAGCATTTGGAAATGTTGCCATATGGTATGGGTTTCTAAATCGACAACATTTCCTTTCACATCTTTGATGGTTTTAGTAAATCCAGCACTCTTGTATCTACGGAATGGATATTCCCAATTCCCAGCCAGTTGCCAATCACCTTCCAATATGTGTTTGTCTGTGTCATCAATTAGGCACAAAGGCATTTGTAGCACCCAACGTGCCGAAAGTTTGTCGTGTAGATATGCATTAATGATCTTGTTCTGCGGAATCACATGTTCCAAATGTTGTTTGTCTTTGATGCCAACTGCTTTGTAATGGTAACCCATAGGCGCCAATTGCTTCTGCATTGACCTTATGTAAAGCACTAAAGAACTTTTGATGTGTTTTTTCGTACTTTGACTCCATCTGTCATCAAAAAGATCCTTTTTCATCCTGTCAATGTAGTTTGCCAGCTCTTCTAGGGCAGGCCTTTCCTTGCTCTTAAAATTAATTTCAGGTAAGTTGTTAAGGTCTTGGAAGTGTTTCATTAAATTGTTCCTTGTTGATTAATTCAAGTTCAACAGCATCGGCTCCCTCCGCATAATGCTTTTCAACTTCTGCCTGTACTTCTTTCCAAGTAAGTCCATAACCATACTCCTCTGTTTTATTGTTCTTGGTCACAAAACATCTGTAATAACAAAGTTTACTTGACATATTTGTTAAAGGCAGTTTGTGCCTCAGACTCAGAAGCAATGTCACCGTCCTCTAGTTTTAGTGTGACGTTAGGCATGTAACTAGGTTCAAAAGTACCATCCTCCATTAGGTAGACTTCTCGCAACATATGAGCCATTGCCACTGGTGCGTCCCAACCAACACCGTTTGCGTGTTGCCATTGCTTCTTTGTGGCAGTGTGCATTAGTGTTGCACTAGGACAGACTTTCTTTGCTGTCTCAAGCATCTTGGTCATCCAATCGTTTGGTAGCCTTTTAAGACGCTTTGCTTCTTGTCCCATTTGGTATTGCTTCATCAGGCCTATGAATAAGCCTTGATTGATCTCTCCACCTTCTTCTTCACCGTACACATTTTTAATCGATACAAGGGCGTCTGTCAATCCAATCGGACCCGCCATCTTTATTCCTTTGTATGCGTAATCGAAATGTGAGAAGTAATGCTTGTTTGGTCCACACTTGCCTGGACTCTTCCTCACACGTTTTGGCTCTAAATCTATCTCGCAAGAATCAAAAACCTGTTGTACAAGGTGGGCAGTCACAACTCTTTCCGTTTCAGTCTCACCCATCTTATACCTATGTAATAGGCACCTGTGTATTTCTTCTGTACCTGCTCGTAGGATTCCAGAATCATTAACAATCTCAAATGCTTCTGCATCAAAGGCCGGCTCGTCTGTTTCTACTATTGTTACCGGTATCTTAGTCCAACCCAGTAATGCCAATGCAACTGCTCTGTGTTGCCCATCGAATATGTAAAGTGTTTCACTGTCGGATCTTTTTACCGCTGACACAGGACAGCATACTCTGGGATCGAACTTCTTCATAATGTTCATGACATGTCCTGCCCTTACGTCTCTCTGCACTGAATAGTTGAATGCGAAATGTTCTAATGGGTGGTCTTCAACCCCCTTAGGCAATAATCTGCCTTTTGCTATTTGATTCTGTAGATTTACTTTTGCTTCTGCTAGTTTGGCGTTCCAGTTTGGAACATCTTCTGGTGCTTCTTTTTTGACTTCACGTACTACGTCAAGAAGCATTTTTACCTTGCTCATATTATCTCCTATGGTTAATGAGTGTAATAGAGGGCAAAGTTCCTACAATAGGATAAACCCAAATTACTTGTAAATTATAGCAGAATTATTTGTATAGTCAACCTTACTTATTATTGTTGCCTAGTGCCCAGCATTGTCCCTCAGATGCAGGTAGTCCGTTCTTTTTGTCATAAAACCAAACATAAGAATAACTGACGCTGTCACCATTTACCACACATTTTTTTCCAATAGATATGTTAGGATTGGATATACCGCAGGCACTTACAAATAAGAATGCAAATGCTAAAATGATAATATTCTTCATGCTTGTATTATATGACAGACGTCACTTATTAGTCAACCTATGTGGATTTTTCTGTGTCTATATATTGGCAGGCATAAGCCTCACTGTCAATAGTGTAACCAAAGTCAAACATTGTGTCAGCCATAGCTCTGGCCTTTTTCTCAGCCTGAACCAAGCACTCCTGCTCCGTATGGTAATACTTGATAGGATCCTCCAGGAACATGGTGCATGGATTTCCTAATGTACATATAACGATCAAAACCTTCCACATATACTTAATTACCTTGTTTTCATTTTACCCAACAGGTCCCGTACAGCGTCTTTGCAGGCATCGTGCCAGTACTTGCCAGAGTCACGTAATTTCTCATTGGCCTTACGCAGTTTCTCCATTTTACGTTCGACAGCTCTAAACTTACTTGCTTTGAACTCCCGGCCTATTTGTTTTTCAAGTTGATTTAGAATGTCATCAATCGCAGGGCACGTGATGTTAGGCACTTTCGGAGCCTTTTTCCGGATCTTACTCCAATAATTTGTTCGCTTCTGTGCTTTGTAAAACATAGACACCCCCTCGACAATAATATTTACTGTCCAATACCTGCGTATAGACTGCTACTATAAGTTAAGTGCTATGTGATTTGGACTACTTGATTCCGTGTCTTTTTTCGTGGTCCTTGTGTCCTTTTTGCCTGCCCATGTAATACTCACCAGGCTCGTAGTCCCATACTTTGCCGTGATGTCCACGCCAGTCTGCCCAGGCCATTCTAAGTTTCACAATTAATCTGACTAACGGGTTGTGACTTATTCTCATTATCTTCCTAACTTTTTCTTTCTACCTAATGGTAATTTTTGTTCTTTGACGAATTCTTCACCTGCCTTCGTCGTCCACTCAATAGTTACCATCTTGGCCTTAGAACCGCCTTGAAATGACTTCACGGCCTTCTTGAAAGAAAGAGCTTCGACCTCTTTGGTCTCTGTCCCGTCATTAAATTTGAAAATTCTATTTTTTGGCATATACATCTAATTATACACATTCTTGACAAAAGGTCAACTCTGTGCTTAAATATTGTGCAGACGTTGAAACATTTGAAATAAACGTTGCGGACGTCGGGGCAGTACCGACCACCTCCACCAATTTATTACTTGGTGGCTTATGTAATCCCTTCCGGGGGTGAACTAGGATCGACGGGCGTGTAAAGAGATGTGGAGTTTGTCCAGTTGGAACGAGGTAACGGCCAGTTTTTAAATGCAAACAAAAGAGCATTAGGGTTTGCTGACCTAACAGTTGGTATGCCTGCATTGAGATTAGCGGCGTAATAACCAATGATCTCAGGGGCGGCCCCTGCCTTGCAACAGAAGTGGGGCAGAAAATTATGTATAAATTATTTGCTATAATCTGTATTATGACCAGTGGTGAACTACAATGCACTTTCTACGACGACAGTGAAAAGCAGATCTTTAGAACGTTACAGGAATGTGACGCACAGGAT
>Ga0209348_1000138_pt1 | contig 45065 bp, 69 predicted proteins | sample ETNvirenome_2_30_FD_184065 | JGI IMG/M metagenome (GOLD analysis project Ga0209348, IMG submission 184065) | Marine viral communities from the Pacific Ocean - ETNP_2_30 (SPAdes) (version 2) | ecosystem: Environmental > Aquatic > Marine > Oceanic | place: Pacific Ocean | collected 2013-06-22 | reverse complement strand
CTATAACCATTTCTGATGTTACAAGTGCAACTGGAACAGAATTGTTAGAATTTTGTGTAGAGTTAGAATCTAAACTTGAAAGTGTTTTAGCTGTTTTAAGAACCTTTGGATTGATTGCTACTTAAAATTTAATTATAATAATAAATATACTTTTAAATATTATGGCTGTTACTTGGAATGTTGTGTCTTTAGATGCGACAAAAACTGTAGGAAGTTTATCTGATGTTGTAACCACTGTTCATTGGACTGCAAGTGACGCAGATGGAGATCATACAGGATCTTGTTATGGTGCAGCAGGACTTGCAGAAGCTGATTCTGGATCATTTACTGCCTATGCAGATATAACTAAAGACAATGCTATTGCATGGGCTAAAGCTGCTTTAGGATCTGATGAAGTTACAAGAATAGAAACATCTATTGCTGCACAAATTACAGAATCAAAAACACCTACCGTGACTTATGGTGTACCTTGGTAATATGTAAATAATATTATTAGTATCTAATGGCTGTCATCCCTGCAAAAAAAGATTTTACTGTACAACGCAGGGCAGATTTCCCCTTACGTTTAACTTTTAAAGATTCTACTGGTTCAGCAATAGATCTTACAGGTTATACAGTAGCAGCAATGGTTTATGATACATCTAGGTCTACAAAATATGCGGATTTTACTGTTACTTATACAAATAGATCAGGAGGAATTGTTGATATAGCTTTAACTGATACTGATACAACAAATTTTACGCCTAATATTCTAAAATATGATGTATTATTAACAGATGGATCGGGTAACAAAGAATATTATTTAGAAGGTACACTATTTGTAAGTGAAGGTTACACAGCATGAGCAATCCTAATCAAGTTGTTGTAAGTCAAGTATCTGACGTAACAACCGTTGAAATTACAACAGCAGGGCCACAAGGTGCAACAGGTGCGCAAGGTCCAGCAGTATCAGATGGTGACAAGGGTGATATAACAATCAGCAATAGCGGTGCAACTTTTACTATTGATAATGGGGTTATTTCAACCGCAAAAATAGCTGATGATGCTGTAACGGCTGATAAATTAGCTAACACTTCTGTAACTGCTGGATCTTATACAAATACAGATATAACAGTTGATGCGCAGGGAAGAATAACTTCTGCTTCTAGTGGATCAGGCGGTGGAAGTGGTGAAGCGAACCAAAATGCTTTTTCTACTATTGCTGTTTCTGGTCAATCTGATGTGGTTGCTGATAGTGCTACTGATACCTTTACACTGGTTGCTGGTACGAATGTCACGATTACAACTAATGCTACTAGCGATACTATTACTATTACTGCTGCTGATACAAATACACAATTAAGCACTGAAGAAGTACAAGATATTATTGGTGCGATGGTCAGTAGTAATACTGAAACTAATATTGCTGTTACTTATGATGATACAAATGGAAAGCTTAACTTTGCTTCTACCGATACAAATACTACATATAGCGTAGGTGATGGAGGTCTTACACAAAATAACTTTACTGATGCACTGAAAACAAAATTAGATGGAATAGAAGCTTCAGCTACCGCAGATCAAACTGATGAAGAGATACAAGATATTGTAGGTGCCATGGTTTCTGGCAATACAGAGTCAGGAATAACAGTTACTTATCAAGACAGTGATGGCACGTTAGATTTTTCTGTTGCAAGTCAAACTGATAATAATTTTACAAACGCAGATCACACGAAGCTTGATGGAATAGAAGCGTCAGCAACAGCAGATCAGACAGCAAGTGAAATTGTATCTTTACTATCAGGTCAAAATATAACTACAGGAGATTTTACAATATCAAGTACAACTCCTATTTTAAATTTAACAGATACTAATGCAAACCCAGATTATAGGTTATTAGTAGATGGCGGTGAATTTGTAATACAGAACGATCAAAGCGGTAGTTTTGCAACTAAATTTAAAATCAATGCGGACGGTCATATTGATATAGCTGAAAATGTAGATTTTGATGCTGGTATTGATGTGACAGGGGATGTTATAGGAACTGGAAAAATCTCAATAGATGGCGATGGGGGTTCTAATTTTTTTGCGGTTGGAGACAATGAAGATTTTAAAATATATCACGATGCTACTGGCCCTACAATTTTTAGTGATCCACATAATCAAGGATTAAAAATATCAGCTAAAAACTTGGATTTTACAGAATATACAGGTACTACTACTAGATTTAAAATTAATGATGATGGTCATGTTGATGTAACTGGCAATCTTGATGTTGGGGCTGGAATAGACGTTACTGGCAATGTAACAACAACTGGTGATATAACTATAACCAGTGCAACTCCAATAATAAATCTTACTGATAGTAATAATGACAGTGATTATCAAATAAAAAATGGTAATGGCGATTTTAATATTAAAGATGTAACTAATAGTGCAAATAGATTAACAATAGCTTCTGATGGAACTACGACTATTGCTCAAAATTTAGACGTTGGTGCTGGTATTGACGTTACAGGTAATGTAGTTGCATCTGGAACTCTTACAGGGGCTTCAACTTCTTCTGTACCAGCCTTAACAGCTAAAGGTGACGGCAGTTCTCAAGATGGATACATTCAACTTAATTGTTCTCAAAATAGTCATGGGGTAAAAATAAAAGCACCACCTCATAGTGCTGCTGCAAGTTATACCTTAACCTTGCCTGATACAGATGGTAGTGCTAACCAAGTTTTAAAAACAGATGGTAGTGGTGGTTTAAGTTGGGTGAATCAAGGTAGTGGTAGTGGTTTATTTGCTTCCTATGCAAGATTGTCTGATACAAAAGCATACAATACACAAGGTGGTACATCATTAGATGGTGATACTCAAACACGAACACTTAATACTGAAGATTTTGATCCAGACGGAATTGTAAGTTTGAGCAGTAATCAATTTACATTAGGTGCTGGTACATATTTTATAAAATATAAAACTAGGTATTTCCAAAGTGATCGAAGTTTAGCTTTTATATATGATATTACAGCTAGTTCTGCAATACAAATGTCTGTTTCGGGTGGATATTCGGCAAATTCTAGTGCTACTGATGGAGATAATTTAATAGGTTCGTGTCGTGTAACAATTAGTTCAAATAATGTATATGAACTTAGACATTATACCCAAACTGCAAGAGCAGATTATGGATTAGGTCTTGCTCATGGACGATCAGCTCTTTCATCAATAAATAATGTATATACAATAATAGAGATATTCAAAGAAAGTTAATTTGTTTTATCTGTTAGTTGCCTTGTCACTAGTCCTGATATTAAATATAAAGGGGCTATAGTTGGTATTATTAGTAGCATTGATATAATAAGGCTATGACTTATTGCACGGAGGATAGCTTCTTTTATCATGTTTCAAAAAATCGCAAACATTTTGAGTATTGTCTCATTTGTAATGGTAGCTTCCATGAGCGGTGGAGCGTACTTTGGTTACAAGTATGTAACTTCAGAACAGTTTAAATCTAAAGTAATGAATGAAATATTAGGTAACGTACAAGGTATGATGCCGAAGATGTTAGACCAAGGCTTACCTAAAGTAACAGGCCCATCTATGCCGATAATAAAATGAATGAATGGAAATACACGAAATAAGTATTCCTGAGATATACATTCCAGACGTTCCAGAAATATATACTCCTCATTATTTAACTATTACAAAGCCACCTGATATTGATGTCCTTGGTTGTACTTATCAGCATCGTGATATAAAAAATACTGGTAATCGTAATTTATTACTGGAAGATCCAAATGGAGTATTTACAACGTGTGATTTTCCGTTTCCTAGCTTTGTACCTCTTGACTATACACCTGAGAATATGGTCATTACAGAAGAACCGCTTATTAATAATGAATCACCGCCCTTGCCAGAAACAGAGCAGCCAAAGATTCCTGATTTACCTGAACCACCCCCACCAGATTTTCCTCCCTGCCCTCCTAAAAACCCACAATTCAGACTAGGCGATTACAGAAATGACCTTAGAATTGAAAGATTGTTAAAATGGGAAAGATCCCCTTCAGATGGTATTACTTGTGTCGGAGTCTGGGAAAAAGTACCATTCAGAGAAAGCATTACTGGTACACCTCAAGCACTCATTTCTACTGCTGTTATCGGTGTGGTTGCTGGTAGCTCTGCATTATTGGCTCCTGTAATAAAAAAGGTAATATCTGAAATATTTAAAAAGATTAAAAAACAACTGAAAAAAAATAAGGTAAAATAAAAATACCCTATTCGATATGGCAATGGATAGGGCGTCTAGGTAGGCAAGTCTAACCGTGCTTGTCTACTGCATAATTTAAAAAGAACGATCAAAAGAATTTTTAAAACTAGATTCAAATTCATGTTTATGCGGTATAACTTGGTTTGGGGGGATGTTAACAATAATATCTTCACAGGTAATTGCACTTGGTGTGCCAGATCGGAATTTAGTTCCCTCCCTCGCCATTTTTGAGCACATTTCCAAACGATATAAACTGATTTCCATTTTAGTTTTCTTTATTAGTAGTCTTTGAGCTTCAATATTTACTGCTGTTGCTTCATGGCAAAGTGCTGGTGATTTCCCCAATGGAATATTAAATTGAGCAGAAATACCATAATTTAAATTGTAATTATCTTTTTCAAATCTCGGAGTCTCTTGAACATACTTTATCTCTCCAGTATCTTCGTCGTATATATTTTGCCTAGTGACTTGTTCTATTGGTCTATTAAATGACCAAGCATCTGTTACATACGGAGTGATTGTTAGACTAGGTGAAGCACAGACTATACCCTGACTCATTCTATAAGATGGCATAGCTGAAGGGGTTATCATGGTAGCGTTATTGTTGACGACCCCTTGGGCATTTGAGGATGGCGATGCCACGGTTGTATTCGCAAAAACTTTTGTAGGACAAAGAAGTAAAGCTACTGCCCAAAGGTAGTCGTAGTTTCTGTGGTTGTGCTTGTATTTATTTGACGAGTTATTGTTGTTATTGTGTCTAGTGCTGGCGTAATCAATGTTTCTTGAAGAGAGAAAGCGGCACCATCTGTATGTATTGACCAACGAGGTATAGATTCTAAGTTTGGTGAAGTCCAACTAAAATTTACCCCTCCGACTGTTTGTTCATTCTTAGTCGTAGGAGTAGGGTTGATATATCCTGTTTCAGATTTAATATTATGTCCTGATGCTGAATAGCTGTAGCCTGTTCTGTATTGATAACTGGTAATCGTTTCATTTATGACTTGTTCAGATGTGCTTGAAGTTTGAGAACTGCCTGTACGGAATTGTGGCACAATAGGCACAGCAAAGAGTCTTACTGGTAATATTAATAAAACTAGCAGCCAAAGTCTAGTCAATCTATGGTTATGGTTACTTTAGTTGAACCTACGCAACTTGTACCTGACCCTCCAGCGGTACAGGTATGAATCCCTGAACTCAATGACGTAAGGGCAAGAGATCCAGCAGTACCGCCTGATCCAATAGTAGTCTGACCACCTAATACTGGTAATGCTGCTATACCACTAGAAGGTGTAACCGCAGATGGAGTAGCATCTCCCATTATCACGGATTCTGTTTTGCTAAAGGCAGATCCCGATGTTGTTACTGTAGTATCTGTCTGTATCATTGCTGGAACGCCATTAGTTAACGAACCAACATTGATCCCTCCAATTTTTCCTGCTGTTGTGGTATCTCCTACAGTTACAGAAGGTGTAATATTATTTCCGCTAAGACTATATGTAGTTCCTACCTTGTTAGTTACTACATAAGGCATATCAACTGTAATTTGTGCTGAAGTAACAAACTCCTGTTTTATATCTGCAAATGCAGCCGATGGTACGAATAGAAGTAAAGCAAACAGTTTTTTCATTTAATTCCTACGTTTGTGTCTTTATTATCTACTATCTTAGCAGTATTATTAGGTTTCTTTTTGTTTACGCTTATACCATAGCTGCCTAAAACTCCACTGGTCAAGCCAGCTAAAAAAGCGCCATCATTCCTAATTTTGTCCATATATCCTAAAGTCATCATTGCTAACGACCATACTAAAATCATAAAGCGTACACCATGACCAAAAATTTCTGCCCAATCCGTACCCTCTTTTTCTTCTTGTTCTTCTGCCATAAAAATAACAACTCTTGTTTAATACTAGCAATTTAGCTATGTTTGGAAAGTAACAAATAAATTTATGCTTAGAATTCTTAAACCTATTCTTATGACATTCGTAAAAACGAATGCAGTAAAAAATTTAATTCTTGACTTATTAAAAGCATTAGTAAAAACCACAGACAATACAATAGACGATCAAATAGTTGATTATGTGGAGGTGCATTTATGGCCAGAAGACAAGTAAAAAATATTGTAAATATCTTGACTAACAGACCTAGTCTTGAATCTGAGTTTGCCGTAGAAAGTGCTATAAAAGAATTATCTACAATAAACAATATTAACGAGTTAAGAGAATTAGCTAGTCAATTAGCGCGAGCAAATCATAAACAATCTCATTTTATTGCTAATGCCCTCGAGATAATGTGTACGCAGCAAGAGTGCATACAATTTTATGAAAGAAAAGTAAAAAAAAAAGCGCCTCTAATGAAGCGCCTTAAATACATTTTGTTTGGTAAAAATTAAACTTCTTTACTAATATCAACCCACTCAAAAAGTGTTTTGTGTAGGTTAATCATTCGATTTAAAGGGTCTCTACATTGACATTCAAAAGTTCTGTCTGTGTCAGGGTCGTAGAATGTTTGACCCTCATAAGGGTCGCTAGGGAATCTAGAAGGGAAGGTCATCTACGCTAATCGTTTCTTCTGGCTCTGGCTTGCTCTGTGATGAGTCTTTTGGAGGCAATGGGGCTAGTTTGCCACTATTACCCCACATACCGCCCCAAAGCGTAAATCCAGCTTCTTCATGATACTCTTTTTTGTCTGTATAGACTCTAATTGTTGTACCTTCCTTCTCTGCTTTGTCATGCATTTTCATAAAAAACTCTGCAGCTTTTAATGCATTTTCACAAGTGAAATCAAAGATTACATTTTTTTCTGGTGCATAATCATTGACAGGGTTTGGATTGTCAAGGATTCTAAATTTTGCAGTAAATGCTGGTTGAACTTTGGCCATTTTAAAAAGGGTTTTTAGGTGTAATGTTGTTTTCTTTTTCCCATTTAAGGATTTTGCCAAGTTCATAGCGAACTTTGGCAGAGCCTGACGACACCGCATATTTGGGAAGTGTGTAATATTCGGGTCCACGGTCTTTACGTCTCCAATCAGCAATAGTTGCAGGGCTTAATCCATATCTTTCAGCTAACTGGTCAGATGTTAAAAATTGCTGTTCGATTTGGTTCATGGTGTTAATGCTTTCCTCCTAGCTTTGATTAGGTCGATAAGTTTATTATATTGGTCTTGGCTGATTTTCCCCTCAAGTAGCCTTGATTCGAGAGTAACTAAGTGTTGGTCCAATTGTTCATCAGTGGTTGATTTCACAATAGCGTCACGCGCCAAAACTGCTATGTTCTGTTTGGGTTGAACATTAGCTTGTCTTTTAGATGGGGTAACAGGCTCTGAAGCTTTTACAATCTCATTACCTGTCCATAATTCACTGCCTAGATTAAATTCTTTAGCCGCACAAAAACAAAAGCCGCGTCTATGTGAGTCGGTAATGTCTCTTGCTGAAATCTTATCTAGTTTCATTGGGTCGTTTTTATAGTCCATAATTGAATATGGATAAACAGCACCTTTTTTGCCTTCTGGATCTGTGAAGTAACCCATAAGATAACCTGTTCCATCAGGTGCAGCCCAAACTACACCAGTTGCTTCATAAGTTGGTGGCATTTCTAAATGAAACTCCCAACCCGCTGCTAGTTCATTAAGATACTCAGATGTTCTAGCCCATGACACATAACTGTATTTACCTTTTTTGTAAATATCCTGTGGTTGAATAGTGCCTTTTAAATTAGGTTTTTTCATTACAAAATCCCCTCCATTTGGTCTAGTCTTGGATCTTGTATAGTAAGAACGTTCCCTACATCAGAAGCTGGGGCCATAAATCTAGTTTTTTTAACTTTGTTGATGTGAAAATTAAACAACCTTATAAAAGCGTTTAGTTGGTACCTTTGATAAAAAGAACCTCTTAATCTAAAACCTTTTTGCATGAGTTGATTTCTAAAAGATAAAATAGGGTTATCTATCTCTAAATTAACCCCTTCAGAAAACTGAGTTAAAAATTCAGTCAGAATTTCTTGTTTGTATTTTTTCTCTTGTACAAGTTTATAAAAAGGAATTCCCGCACTTAGATGAAAACAATGAAATTTTCTGTGATAAATACCCATTTCATAAATGATTTTGTCCCAATCTTCTTTTTGTCTTTCGTATTCATTATGAATCTCCATATGAGTTGGTACTGTTACATTGCGCCAAGTACCTTTAGGATAAGTTTTGTACAGTAAATAAACTTTTATACCAGCCGCCAGATGTTTTGATGCTGCACTACCTTTAATGTAAAGGCCGTCAGCAGCAGTTCTAGCTGTACCTGTATCGACACAATGGAATATTTTTGGATCCATGTTTCTAGCAACCATAATTGGCAATGTTTTACCAGTTTTTACGATTGCTAAAAGTCTGTGCTGACCATCTAATAAATTGCCTTCTTTATCGAACGCAATACCTTGATTAGTTAAAATCCATTCTCCATTATCAATAGAAGTAATAAGTCTTTTTAAATTAGCTGGTTTAACTTTTCTGTTTTTAGTGTTTTTTTCTTCTAATACACGTTCTGCAAAGTCAGGGGTAATCTGTTCAATGCCAAATGTAGGTAAAGTAGTTTCAGTCATAGTTGTTAAGCCAATAGGGTTTTTCGAGAGTTTGGATTCCGTTTGGTTCGGTATCGGTGTAACCAAGCCATTTTCCAGATTGAGTAGCTTCAAATATTTTAAGAAGTGCTTGTTCCTGAATTTCATAGCCATAGTCTAAAAATTCGTTTTCTAATTTGTATACACCTATGTTGTAGGGGAATACTTTTTCTATTACTACAAAAATAAAATTTGTAGCGCCTGTACCTTGCAAATAATGTGCTGCTTGAAGGTGGTAGTTAAGATTTGTAATTGTTTTTGTGAACACATCTGGCGATGCGCCACCCTCTCCTGTAGTTTTTAGATCTACAATAGTGTCTCCATTAATTTTGTCGCAGCGACATTTAAGGTCTAAACCTGTTGCACTATGTGACCACCAGAAACTTTGTTCTGATTTACCTTTGTCTAACAGTTCCCACGCTACAGGGTTGTTGCATATTGATTGCATCATATTTGAAGCTAATGCAGCATCTTGAGGTGTGATTACTGTTATGCCTTTTTTCTCATATTCGAGAGCTTGTTCTTTGCCTTTCTTTGTGCGCTTATCTTCTACAACTTTAAATTTAGCTGTAAATTCTTCAGGCTCTAAGCACATAGCATGGAACAAGGTGCCAAACTTCATGGCGGGTGTTGGAAGTTTTGGAGGTGCCAGTTCATTAAACTTTGCGTGCCATAGCGCTCTAGCATTTTGTTTTGTAATAATCTTTAGATCGCTGGCGCTAAAAGCAGGGTCTGCTCGATAGCTTGCAAAATCAACTGTTACTGGCTCGATTTCGTTAATAATCATGGTTATAATAAATTAGACCGCTTGGTCTTGGAGGGAATACTGGTATTGGAGTTAAAAGGGTCTCCTCTACCAGTTTTTTTTATGGTTAACAGCAAATTTGTATATGCTGCTACGACTAATAAAGTTAGGCAGATAGCGTTATACATTGTTTTTTTCTGCCTCTATAAGAGCTTTTAAGTCTTTAAGTATTTTTCTGCGCTCTTGATAAATTGCTGAAGTTTTTGCTTCTAACTGGATTAATTTAACTGGATTTTTTTCTTTTACTTCTGCAACAATTAATTTTTTATATTCTTTGTCTAATTCTTTATATCTAGTCTCTAGCTCTTCAGTCTTTTCTCCAAGTGTTAAACCATAATATTGAAAATTTACTGCACATTCTGCAATAGGAATTTCAACTACTAGTCGAACTTCTTTTTTATTAACTGGTTTAGTGCTAAAAACTAATTGTTCTAGATTTCTTATTTTGTATGGACACGCTTCAAGCCATTGCTGAAGTTTTAAGTTTGTGAAATCTAATTTTTTTTCAATTAGGCTCATTTTTCTACCTCCTTAGTAGCTTGTTGATCTTTGTAAAATTGTGTTCTAAATTGTTTTCTTAGCTCTTCTTCTAAATTTTCAATACAACCAGACATAAGGTTAATATCTTCAATTAATTTATAAATCTGTTTAGCTAAGTTACCGATGGCCATAGCACAGCTAAGTTGTCCATCAAAAACAACTTCACTTGCTTCTTGCCAATCTCCGTCCCAACATTCATGGCATTGTCCAGTAATTTGTTCTAAATACTGTTCCTCTTCATTTGTTGGTGGGTCTATACAAATTTTTTCAATTACAGCTGTTTTAGCTAAATACAAGCCGTGCATTTTTTCAATATGCATACGTGCTGATTTTTTTAAAGTTTCAATCTTTTTACGTGCTGATGATTTTTGTTCGCGAAGTTTAGCTACTTCAGGGTCAGCGCTAACATAATCATTCATTTTCTGATAATCAAAATCAGCCATTGTAAGTTTCCTCCAATTGTTTTTCAGTAAGGTGTGCTTGGATTGCTCTTTCACACGCATTCTGCGCGTCTTGGCGTGTTATTTCTGAATCCATTAGCATGACGCATAGCATCTGGCCAACTTCTTCTTGATGCTTGGCTGTTGGTGCAGCAAATAAAATATAGAAACCTTGAAACAGATTTTCTTTTTTGTCCTTAGTAGCTTCAAATTTCATCTGGCGATCTCCTCACAAGCAGCAACAACACCAGCGTTACAATCTGCTATTGTCATGTCGTAAAGAGTGCCAGATAGGGTCGTATAGAACAAACCTGACATTGCGATCATTAGAAATAAATTTCTCATTGGTGTGCCTCGATAAATTTACCCATTGTATCTAGCAAGTTTTGTGAAACTTTTTCAGCTCCTTTAACAACGTCAGAACCGCCCAAAAAATCACTGATGTGTCGGCTGGTGGTCTTGCTATGATATTTTTTAGTGACTAAGTGCATATAGTCTTTAGCCTTAAAAGCAACAAATGTGTCATAAGACTTGAGTAGTGTGCCAGCTTCACAAACGTAAGTAGTAATATTCTTAGACATCACTAAACCTCACAGTTCATGTAATCAGAAGTAGCATAACCTCTGTTAGTCTGCTTAGCCATCTGTTCTAGCACCTCTCGAATGGTACCAGCAGGGCTATCTTCATGTGCTGCTTGAAACTCTTCTTCATCATCTGGAAGGCTGTGTTTAGCCTCTAGCAGTACGTTTTCAAAGTTCTCAAGCTGTTCATCGTTGAGAGAAAGTGTGATTGTTTGTTCCATAAAACTGGCGAGATAAAAAAGCGGGTACTTACCGCATTATTATTCTGACGCATCTATGCACAGATGTAAACCCCACTGCACATAAAGTTACAATATCTGAATATTACTGATGTTTACAGTTGCGATATTACTATTAATGAGTAATAATTAATGCATGGCGGAAGCGCCAGTTCTTTACATTCTCTCGCAAATGAAATTCGAAACACCAGAACACATTAAACAGCACCTAGTTGAGACAATCACTAGCGCATTCATCGCTGAAGTTCAAGCTACTTGTAAGACAAAAAATGAGCAAGTAGATCATCACAAAGCTGTTGGCATTAGATGGCCATATTGCAGCACTGGCCACTACATCAAAGAAGTTGACAGAAGATTAGAAAATAAGTCTACTGTCTTTGGTTGGGACGAGCCACGTTACTATCCACATTACGCAAACATTGTCAAAGATGCACAGGCTCAAGCTGATGCAGCAGTTGGTTTACTTGAGTCAAGAATTGGTCAGCACATGACCGATCAAGAGTACATCTGGAAAGTAGATTTAAACGTCAACTATTCAAATCAGCTTATTGAAGGCCGTGTATATGGTCACATCTACGACTACATTGCACCTGAAGCTGACATTGTTAAGCGTAGAGAAGAGACCAAGTTTGAGATTTATGTTCGCATGATCTGGAATTACAGATATGGCGAGAACTCAGCTAATGGCCATCTTACTCAGTACACACAGTTCAGATCAGAAAGACATGGCGCTGAGATGATCGGCAAGAGCAAAGTTCAGAGAGCTACAGACGAAGAGAAAGCTAAGAAAGCTGCAGAGAAAAAAGCAGCAGCAGATGCTAAACAGCAAGCTAAGTGGGAAAGATTCCTTAAGTTACCAGTTCAGTTAGAGAAGTGGTTGACTAAAGAGATACACGATGAGGCTGCACTTATTACTGATGAGGGTCTAGCTAACGCTCAAAAACAATGCGATGCAATGGAGTGTAAGTTTGACAGAGATTGGTACATTAATCGCTCTCAGCAGAGGATTGAAAAAAACAACGCTATGAGAAACGATTGCAGAAAATGGCAAAACAACAAAAACGAATTGAAAAGATTATTCGATGAAGGTGTTGACACTAGGCAAAAGCTAAAGGATCTATACGGAGTCTGGTAAAGACTCCCTTTTTCTCTTTATTAAATTTATTTCTTAAAAATCATGTTCGACAAAAAAATTGATTGCAAATTTGTTTCTACAAGTCCAGATCACACAGTTGCACAACTATTAGCTTTAAAACTTAAGCAAGATAGTGAGTGGCTTACAGATGACTACTTACCAACCTACCTAGAGCCATTCTTAAACTCTGATGAAGTCAGACTAGGTATCAACTGTCATGGAATGGTTCATGCCATTTTTGAAAATGGTGAGACTACTGGCAGATTTATCAAGATGAAAGTCAATGGAGAAAACAATGCTTGAATACAATCCTATTCCAACAAACAAAAGACAATTCGATTCTGGTGTTCAAATGACTAGAAAAAGAAAAAGAAACAAGAAACATAAAAATGTTTTCACAGAAATTAAAACACTAAAAACAGGAGAAAACGATGCCTAAGAAAATGACTAAAGCTGAAGCACTCAAACAGTTCAGAGTATTCTATAAAACTCTACCAACTGCTTTAAGAGGCGATGCAATCGCTAAAAGAGAAGACTGGAACAATTACACCGATCAGCTTTGTAAAGATGGTCTAATCACATTAAAACAATATGAAAACTGGGGGCAGCCATTCTAATGACACTTAATCAAAAAGAACAAAGATTCCTAAGAATGTTTCCACCGCGTATGAAACAGCTTGATAATCAAATTAGGCTAGTTCAAAACTGTTCTAGAAAAGATGGCTATGAATGGGATTTTACAGATACAGTTCCTACTTTTTTTATTGTAGTTTTTCATAACCTGACATTATGTGCTAAGAAGTTTGGCTTAGATGTTGATGTAAGGATTGAAGGGCGCGATATTAAAGAAGTCTATGAAGACGCCAATGACAAATTTCAAGATAGTTTAAATGTCGATTGAACAATCACTAGCTTATGAGTTCAAACAGCATTTTTGTTACCATGAGCTTCAAAAGTGGAAACATTACCTTTGTCAAAAAAGAAGTATAGAAGAGGTGGAAGTTGCCATTGCTGCGACCACTTCTCTGGTTACTGAGATTAAAAATCTTGAGGACAAAATTTATGATGAAAATATTCCACCATGTGATGATATTTTAAATTAGGGTGTATGATCGGCTTGTAAGAAGTTACATTCTCTCGCTATCCAAACGTATAGATGAACATTTTCATGTATCTCAGAGCGGAAGATGGCGTAGCTCTAAGGGACTTTCTAAAAAAGAACCCAACTGTAAAAGGAATCGAGAAAGAAAAAGAATATTTAGATGCTGGATTGATCGCGCGGGTCTGCTACTCTTTGGAAGTGGAGCTTAACAAACTTTAGTCGGGGAGCCTGATGACCTATTGCAAAGCTAGGTCTGAAAGTTTAGCAAAATTGTAGTAACCCAGATGTGTTCATTCCGCTGGTATTATTACAAAAGACAGGGAGGTCTACGCGAGGTGGCTTACTTATCCCCCGACTCTTTAAATGTTTGTATCGTTATCATTGAGTGAGGCCGCAGGGTCTCTTTTTTGTTGCAATAATATTTTCGGGCTTGCAAACTTACCACTTGCGAATCGTCAGCAATCGCTGATAATGTCAAAGCATCTAAAGTGCTACGGCATAGTTTGTCTATATCTCCTTGTCTCCTATTAGGATATTTAGGCGCTGATTGCTTAGGCTCTCCTTTCGCGTTTAAATGAGATACTGGCCTACTAAACCAGAAAACTATTTCAACGTGAACTGGTTCTATAATTATTTCCTTCACAACTTTCCTTGCTTCCTTCCCAACTGCTTTTTTCCATGCACCTACCCTTTTACACGCTTCAATCATTATTCCGTTTCCAACGTGCCTTTTACTGCCCTGTGGTGCAGCTTCAATACCTTCAATAGTAATTACATATTTCATAGAAAATGAGTTTTATACCAGAAAATACTCCTTTCGTATCTTTGCCAACTGCCCTTAAAGGAAGAATAGACCCACACCAATTAGCGGTGTTATGGGTGCTGCAAAGCTACTACCCGAATATATGGCCTAGTTATAGCACAATCGCAAAAGATGCAGGTATGTGTAGAACTAAGGTTATTCATACTGTTGAACAATTATGCTCGCTTGGCTGGTTACAAAAAGTTTCCAGAGTCGACGAACATGGCCAAAAGACTAATGCATATCGAGTTACAGTTTGGCATGAATGCAGAGTCCCAACACCTCAACTATCCAGTAGTGAACCGCAGTCCATTTCAGCAACTAGTACACCAGATGAACTACCCCAGTGTATCTCAGCAACTAGGGGTGGTGTATCAGATGAACCCGAAGTAAAACAAGTTAAACTAAAACAAAAAACTAAAAAGAAGGGATATTCTGAAAAATTTGAATCTTTTTGGAAAAAGTACCAATCTCAAAATAACAAGTGTGTTTCACAATCTAAGAAACCAGCCTATCGAGAATGGGAACAGCTTGATAAAAAAACACAGGAAAAATTAGAAGATGCACTAGAGGCAGATTCTAGACTCAGAGTCAAACTTATTAGAGATGGGAAATTTGTACCAATGTGGCCTGACTGTTTTCGTTGGATTAAGAATGGACAATATGAACAGTTTTTAGAGTTGCGCAAGCGCCAAACTAAGTCAAGATTAAATCCTATGCTTGCAAACAAACCAAGTAATCAACCCTTTTAACACCATGAAAAACAATTTTTTTGTTGATGGAGTGACTGAACTCCTTAGACCTTTTGCTTCGAGAGATAAAATTTTAAGAAAAAGAAATAAAAAGCATAAAACTATTCTTTCTGAGATAAAAACTATCAAGGAAAAGTAATGAAAAACTATAAAAGATCAGCGATAGATCGCGATGTTACATTCAGACCACCAGTTCACAATTGCTACGCTTGCAATGATACTGGAATCGTACACAACTCAGATGGACTAATTAACAATTACCTTGCAGATTATGATATTACAGAGTCTGGAAAAAGAGTTGCAGGCAGTGATTTAGCTATAATTTGTTATTGTGAAGCCGTCTACCCTAAATATAATGACGAAGCACAACTTACTGGCCATGGTTTTCGAGATGGCGAAGGTAATATAAGAAATAGTGTAGGTATTGATGTAGATAAAGATATAATTAGGCAGCTACATAATATAAGAAAAGATGCTTGGAAAGATACTGCTACATTAATGAGTCGACTAATTCAAAAGAACTTAAAAAATAAAAAAACAGAATTACCCGCAGAAATGCAAGAAATAAAAGATCAATTAGTAAATTTTAAGTTTAAATCGTTAAATTCTTAATTTTACTCTCCTCAGATTGCACTCTGAGGCCTTTGTAATTATTCCCCTATACGTTTCTACCCTTGAAAAAACTACATATGCGCGGGTTATCTTACCGCACCTCCAAAGATTACATTGCCTACGACCCACTACAAAAATGTAATTATAGAATTCTAAACGGAAAGCGTATATGGCTACAGCCGAGACCTAAAGAAGTGTACCTGTCAAAAAGTGAGCTAGACTCAGGGCAGTTACATATCTCGCTATGACCAAAACACCTGAATATCCAGTGTTTCAACCAAAGGATATTAAAGAATCTAGAATAATAGATTTAACTTTATATAAAGATAACCCTAGACTTCATAGTGATGTGCAAATAGAAAGACTTGCGTTATCTCTTACTGAATTTGGGTTTACTAATCCTGTATTAATTGATGACACAGGCAATGTTATATGCGGTCATGGTCGTATTGCAGCTGCAAAAAAAATAGGACTAGAGACAGTTCCTACTATTACACTTTCACATTTAGACGAAGATCAGCGCAGGGCGTACATAATTGCAGATAATCAGCTAGCTCTAAACTCTAGTTGGGACGATGACATTTTGAAACATGAATTAGAGCAATTAATGGAACATGGATTCGACCTATCCTTACTTGGTTGGGGTGACGATGTGCCAACCTTTGCAGACGAGCCTGATTATGGTTCTTTAGACGATTTTGACGACCCTACTAGTGAACTTGCTAATGATGTAATGAAAGCAATACAAATAGAATTTAGACCAGAAGATTATGAAGAGGCAAAAGAAATAGTAGCAGAATCAAGAAAAAAAGGTATATACATAGGCCAAGAGCTTGTAAACGCGCTTAAAAAGTTGAGATAATGAAGTTAACTAAAACTTCTTTAAACGGAGTTAAGTTCTTTTACAGGGAAGGCTACTCAGATATTAAGACTTTCATAGAGGTACTTTCTAACCAATCGTATTTAAAAAAAGGCATGGAAGTCCTTAATAATGAAACTTGGCTCGATTGCGGTGGTAATGTAGGTGCATTTTCACTATTAGCAGCATCAAAAGGTGCGAGCGTAATTACATATGAGCCTGACCCATTTAACTGCGATTTAATCGAAAAAAATGCTAAATTAAATGGTTTTCAGAATGCAATAACAGTTAAACAAGCTGCTTTAGTGCATGATTTTAGGAAAGATACGACATTGTCAATAGCTCAAAATGGTAATGTCTGGCGCAATACCATAATGAAAAAGAAGAGCAACAAGGCTATAAGAGTGCCTTGTCTCAACTTTGATGAACAAGCTGTATTAGCTGATAACTGCAAGATGGATATAGAAGGCGCAGAGATACCGATACTTACACATACAAAAAGTATCTTTAATAAGTTGGTTTATGAATGGAGTTTCGATATTGACCCAATGCTGCCAAAAATATGGAAAGTTATAGAAAAGCAAAAGCTAAAGTACAAAGTTGAAGCACCATATAAAACAATACACTATGAGGAGAGAGATATACAGATTTGGGGTGAAAGCTGGTTTCCACCTTGTATAATGGTTTACTGTTTTAAAAGGTATTAAGAAGGTGTAAGTAGAGTAAATCCTACATTTACACCTTTTACACACAATTACTTTGTGTAAATCGGACTTTACTACTTTTACACCTAGTTACTATGAAGTAAATCAGAGTAAATGAAGCAAAATGACGTCTTACACTCTTTTACACCCAAATAATGAGAGTAAATGAGAGTAAAAAGAGTAAAAAACACAATTAATTCAAATGAACCTGCCTGAACTCATCTTGAACCCTGTAACGTCACCGCTAAAGATAGGCGATAGCGTAAGCGGTATTGAGCCTAACATTCACGAAGATTGCATTCTGATAGATCCTGATGGCACTCCTGTTGGTTTGTTTATAAAAACATTGCCAGACGACTTGCAGAACCTTGTGAATATAGCTGACAGAGAAATACATACTAAGCGCGTGCCAAAATCAGAAATGAAAAGGTCTAGCGGTCTACACAATAAAAAAGCTGAAGTATTGCAATATTCAACTATTCTAGGTTCATGTCCACCTAAACCACATATGCGAAGGCCATACGCTAGTAGATCATCTGTTCACTCAGTTAAGAGCGCTAATACTTTCGTAAAAGCAATGTATGCAGCAGGTATCAAATCTTTTGAAATAGTAAAAAAATATATTCCAACAGTTGCTGAAAGTCATTTGTTCAAGATTAGGCAAAGAATACCAGATAACTGGCGTTTCGCTAATAATTTCAGTTCTACAATCTCTAATTGCAATATATCCGCACCAGTTCATCAAGATCACGCAAACGTAAAAGGTGCTATAAATATGATTATTACCAAACGACGTAATAGTAAAGGAGGTAACTTACACGTACCAGATTACAATGCTACGTTTGACCAGACCGATAACTCATTATTGGTTTATCCAGCTTGGCGCAATAGGCACGGAGTTACACCAATTATACCTACTCATCAAGGAGGCTATAGAAACTCTCACGTATGGTACGCGCTTGACTCTTTCCATAATTTAGAAAAATAGTGAAAAAGAAAGCAAATTCAACTGAAAAAGAATATAGAACGCTAAGAATTGCAGCTTTAATTGGTAAAGGTGCGACTAGGTCAGAATTATTGCGATATACCGCAAACGAATGGGGGTTGAAAGAAAGGCAATCAGACCAGTACATCCAAGACGCCAGAATAGTTCTCAAGAAAGATTTTGATATTGATAGAAGGCAATTTACCGCAGAAGTTTTAAGCCAGCTTTCTAGCCTACAAAAAGAAGCTAGAAGTAACAACCAATTACACGTTGCATTAGGTTGTATTAACTCAATGGCTAAGATCGCACAAATATCTACATGAGCATATTAACTAGAGAAGGATCAGTACTAGATAGAGCTGGCAGTAGTGGTGTTTCTATTAGTACACCCGAACTACTAGAAAAGATAAGAAACGATTTACACGAGCCACAGAGATTGTTCTTTGATAACAGCAGTGTTGAGATATTAGGCTTGTCAGCTGGTTATGGTGCAGGCAAAACTAGAGCATTATGTGCAGTTTGTGTTAAGTTAGCAGCTTTAAACGTAGGTTTTACAGGTGCAGTTATGGAGCCAACTGGTCCATTAATTAGAGATATTTGGCAAAATGATTTCGAGCAATTTTTAGAATATTACGAGATTCCATATACACACAGAGCTAGTCCATTACCTGAATACATATTGCATTTACCTGAAGGCGATACGAAGATACTATGCAGAAGTTTTGAAAACTGGTCTAGAATAATTGGTCTGAACTTGGCCTTTGTATTAGCAGATGAAATAGACACTGTTTCGCCATCTGTTTGCGATAGAGCCTTTCCTAAGATTTTGGGAAGATTAAGAGCTGGTAATGTCAGGCAGTTTTGCGCAGCGAGCACACCAGAGGGTTTTAGATGGATGTGGAATACCTTTGGATCAGAAGCAGCGCAAGAGAGAACGGATAGAATGTTAATCAAGATGAAAACACAAGACAACCCGCACTTACCAGAAGATTTTATAGAACGAATGCAAGCTAACTACGACCCTAGTATGTTGCAGGCGTATCTCAACGGAGAGTTTACTAACCTTACAACTGGTCAGGTTTATGACAGATTTGTTAGAGAAGATAACATTGTAGATACGATTCCAGATATTAGTAACGAGCCATTGAGAATAGGAGTTGACTTCAATATTGGCAATATGAGCGCGATTATCGGAGTAAAGCTAGGAGAAAAACTGTTAGTAATTGATGAAATAGCGTCAGCTCACGATACAGACGCACTTGCACAGGAAATACAGCGTAGATACCCTAATCGTAGGGTTTACGTTTACCCAGACGCTACAGGAGGAAATCGAAGTACTAATGCTACAAAGACAGACATACAAATACTCGAGACCTATGGGTACTCGAACCTTTCCGCTAAAAGCAACCCGCCAATACGAGACAGGGTTTCTGCCGTACAGGGTTTGTTATGTAACGGAAAAGGACAAGTACGTCTACACATATATGCCAGTTGCAAACGCTTAATTGAGTGTCTTGAACTACAAAGTTATACTGAAAAAGGAGAACCAGATAAAGAAGCTGGCTACGATCACATGAATGACGCACTAGGTTACCTAATTTGGCGAGAGTTTAACCCACTTTATGCAAGATCAGGTAAACGAACTGGTGTTAGATTGTATTAATGGATTACACTATGTTTAAAAGATTGGAGTTCTATTGTGTATAGCGCTTACGGAAGAAAATTTACTAGAGAAAGGACAGGATACACAACTGACGTTAACGACCCATCTTTGACTTGGTTTAATCAAGAACCACACTGGCTAATGATTGAGGATTTAGCAGGCGGTACATACGAAATTAGAATGAAACACCGCAGATATTTACCTCAGGAGCCTAGAGAGCAAGACGATGCATACGAAAATAGATTAGCTAGAAGCACTTGTCCACCTTATTTCCAAAGATTAGAGAGAATGCTTGCGGGTATGTTGACTAGAAAGCCTGTAAAACTACAAGATGTCGGCGACGCGCAAAGAGAACAATTATTCGATGTAGATTTGCAGGGCAACGATTTAAACGTATGGACTTACGAAGCTGCACGTAAAATGATTCGTTATGGTCATGTTGGAGTCTTAGTTGATGTACCGCAAGATGGTAACGGCAGGCCATATTGGGTAACTTATACTCCAAGAGAAATACTAGGCTATAGAACTGAATTAATAGATGGCAAGACTACCTTCACACAATTAAGGTTACTAGAGAAGATAATCGAGCCTGAAGGTGATTATGGTGAAAAAGAAGTAGTGCAAGTAAGAGTGCTATATCAAGGTAGGTACGAAATCCACAGAAAAAACGATAATGGCAAGTTTGTCGTAGTAGATGAAGGCGAAACAACATTATCCGAGATACCTTTCTCTGTTGCTTATGCTAATAGATTAACTTTAATGGAATCTAGACCGCCACTAGAAGATATTGCAGAGCTAAATATTAAAGCGTATCAAGTTCAAAGTGATTTAGATAACCAGTTACATATATCTGCAGTTCCTTTACTTGGTTTCTTTGGCTTTCCACAAAGTTCTGAAGAAGTTACAGCTGGACCAAATGAAGCAATAGCTTTTCCAGCAGAAGGCAGGGCAGAATATATAGAGCCAACTGGCAGATCGTTTGATTCTCAGTTCCAAAGGCTAGAACAGCTAGAAAAACAAATCAATGAATTAGGTTTAGCTGCAGTACTAGGTCAAAAGCTAAGTGCAGAGACAGCAGAATCTAAAAAGATAGACAGGTCACAAGGAGACTCAACAATGATGGTAGTTGCGCAACAAATGCAAGATTTAATAGACAACTGCTTAGTATTCCACGCGCAGTTACTTAATACAACAGAGATTGGTAGTAGTTTTGTTAATAGAGACTTCTTAAGCACTAGATTAGAGCCTAAAGAAATCCAATCATTGTTACAACTTTATACAGCTGGAACTATCACACAAAAAACATTATTAGAGCAATTAACACAAGGCGAAGTACTAGGAGATGAGTTTGACGTTGAGGAGGAGATAGAAGCAACTCAGATGGGCGGTTTGATTGATACGGAGGCAGAAACACCAGAGCCTGAAGAAGAGCAAGCTGCAGAGCAAGAGGAAGAATGATAGATGGCTTTGCCAGATGCAATATTTAGAAATGCCTTAGACCTCAATAGGTATAGTAATAAGGTTTCTAAAGACATAGCGCGTAGATTTGTAGATATATGTGTAGATTCTGTTCAACAAATAGCTTCATTAGAAAGAGTAGGACTAGGAGATTCGTACAGAGCTAATAGATTGCGGTCTATAGTGGCGCAGATGGAAAGAAGTCTTAGCGGTTGGAAAAAGTATGCCAATAAGCACGTAATTGGAGAGTTGCAAGAACTAGCTAAAGTAGAAGCTGGTTTTATAGAGAATCAACTAGAAAAATTAGTACCAAGCGCTGCAAAAGCTAATTTACAGATCAATGGAATACAAATTAGCCCTAAGTTTGCAGAAAGTATTGTAACTATTGACCCTACTAAGATTAAATCTAGAGCCGTAGGCCAACAACTAGCTAGATTCTTAGGCGAAACTACATTATCTGATGCTCTAGGAGCAAATATAACTCTGCCTAATGGAAACATAATGCAGCAAGCGTTTAACAGAATCGCTGAAAACTCTGTTCAATTATTCCGAAGTAGCGTAGAAGATGGTTTGCTCGTTGGAGAATCTACTGCACAAATAACACGTAGATTGCTAGGTAATAGCAAGGCCAAAGATACTGCAAATATCTTACAGATGGCACAAAAAGGAGGAATATTAACGACTCCACCTATTAATCAGGTTAGAACCCTAGTCAGAACTAGCATTAATCAAGTCTCTAACACTGCAGCGTTAAATGTGTATAAAGCTAATAGCAATGTAACGAAGAAATATAGATATGTAGCAACTCTAGATAGTAGAACGTCTGCTGTCTGTAGTGCTTTAGATGGAAGGATATTTACCTACGAAGATGGACCAAAACCTCCACAACACTTTAATTGTAGGTCTACTATTGTTCCTGAAATCGACTATGACAACTTGCCTTTTGACCCACCTAAAGGAATTGTAAGGAGAACGTCTGCAGATGGGCTGATGCCAGCCAGCATGAACTATGGCGAATGGCTATTAGCGCAGCCAAATAAGATACAAGCGCAAATATTAGGAGGAAAACTTAATAAAGTCACGAATAAATACGAAGGTGCATTTAGATATTTTCAACGATTAGCTGGCAAAGAAAACGACCCAAGACAAGCACTAGCTAAGTTTGTTAGAGCCGATGGTAGTCGAATAACACTAACTCAACTTAAGGCTAGATATGGTAAACCTGAAAATATCCCGATTGTAACTACTCCTGTACCTAAACCAGCTAAAGTTGCACCTAGAAAAGCACCTAAAGACACATATGCACCTACTGTACAGCCAAAAATTGCAATATCTCGCGGAAAAGATATAGTAGCTGGCAGATTAGCTTCACTAGATGGTTTTAGAAAAGAATATAAGGGTTTATTAAGACAGCACACAGAAGTAAGAGGCGAGATAAGAAAAATATCAGATAAAATGGATACACTTGCTAGAAAGATGAATAGGACAAGAACAAGGGCAGCGTGGCTAGAATTAGACGAGCAAAGAGATATATTAAAAGAATCTCAAAGACCATTTATAAAAAGAAAATTAGAAATAAGACGAGAGTTAGCAGCAATAGAAAAACAGGGGACTTTGCAAATGTTTGAGTTGCGTAAAGAGGCTATAGCCAATTCAACAATAACTAGAGCTGAAGCTAAAGAGGCAATAAAAAATATGAAATTTATAGGTAAGAAAGACAATAGAGACATTATAAAAACTGACCTTGAAGAATTTGCATTAATGTTTAATGGCGGTGGTATTACAAAACGTGGTAGACCAATAAAGTACAGGCCTAATCAGATTGACACTGTGCAAATCGCTAATGGTAGAGCGCATAATACAAGTTCTGGTAGAGGAGGTAGTTTAATAAAAGTACCACCTGAAAGTACAGGATATTTTGGAGAAAATGATGTAAAAGCTACATTATTCCACGAAGCTGCGCATAGTCTCGAAGGTTTCAATGAAAAAAATGCATCATTAGCTATTGCTTTTAGAAATAACAGAGTTAAAAGTCTTACACCAGTTAGTCCAAAAAAACTTAAAGGTACTATTAGTGACGGATATTATTTAAGAGAGGCAGTTTTAGAAGATAGCTTTATTTCTCCTTATGTCGGCAGGCCATATAGGACTTCATCAATGGATACTAACCTTATCCCTAAAGGTGTAAAAGCAGGCGAGATATTTGACGAGGCAACAGAAGTTATTAGTATGGGTGCAGAACATTTCAGCGATCCTGAAAATATGTTTAAGCTATACCAAGCTGACCCTGATCATTTTTATATGATTTTATCCCTTACTCGCACTACTTACTAATGGCTACAGTTATAAAAATCAACGAAGGCGAAGAGACAGCAACAATAACTTTACAATCTAGTCCTAGCTTTGTACGTTTTTCTGGTAGTGAAGAATTAAAGTCAGATATAGAGTTTGAATCTAAGTTCGCATATAACTCTGTAGGTCACATAATGAATCTAGGAAATATACATGCACAAGATTTATACATATTTCTAGTCGATCTTTATGGTGCAGAAAAGATAGAAGTTTTAGAGGGGAAAGATGAAATTAAATCTGATGACGAAGAATTAGCTATACTAGAAAAAAATGGAGTAACCTAATGCCAGCTTCTATGTACAAAATGGGTGGAAAGAAAAAGAAGAAAAAGAAGAAGGGAGGCAAAAAGTAATGTATCAGTTCAATACTGGCAAACCAGAGCCAGTTAATTGTCCAATGCCTACAAAACCTAAATTTAGTTCGATGTCAAAGATTGAATTAGAAGAATATGGTCGTACAATAGGCTTGGAGTTAGATAGACGTCTAACGAAAGCAAAACTAATCGAACAATTAGAAAAGCAATGAAGAAAAAAAAGAAAGGCGCAGGCTTATATGCCAACATTCACGCTAAAAGAAAACGTATTGCAGCTGGTAGTGGTGAAAAAATGAGAAAAAAAGGTGCTAAAGGCGCACCAACTGCAGCACAGTTTAGAGAAGCAGCAAAAACTGCAAAGAAACCTAAGAAAAAGAAAAAATAATGGCTATTACCTACAGAGGGGAAACTTTTAGCGGATATAACAGACCGAAAAGAACATCAAAACACCCGCGAAGTAGTCACGCTGTATTAGCTAAGGAAGGCGATAAAGTTAGATTAATAAGATTTGGCCAGCAAGGTGTAAGCGGTGCAGGTGCTAATCCTAAAACAGAGAAAGGCAAAGATAGACAAAAAAAATTTAAGGCAAGAATGGCTAAACATATAGCTAAAGGTAAGATGAGTGCAGCTTATTGGGCTGACAAAGTTAAATGGTAGGCTAGTATAGTATTAAATTTACCTTGCGGGTATGTCTGAAGAACAAAAGCAAGAGGCTGCGCCAACTGCTAACAATGACGAGCTATTAAATCAAATTAAGGCTCTAGAAAGCCGTGTTCAATCAATGGACGCGAAAAACAAACAGCTACTAGACGAAAAGAAAAAGTATCAACAGCTAGAGCAAACATTACAATCAATGCCAGACGGCACAGATGTACAAAAACTTCTAGAGTTTAAACAAAAAGCAGAACAAGCTGAACTTGAAGCCAAAGGCAAATATGCTGAAGCGCTACAGGCTAGAGATCAACAGTTTAGAGATGCAAGTGCAACGAAAGATCAACAAATACAACAATTAGAGGCGCGTGTTAAAGAACTAGAGCTAATCACACCAACTGTCTCAGCATTAGCAGAAATAGTACACGACCCTGACATGGTCTTAAAAACAAAACTAAGCACTGAGCAAATAAAAAGAAAAGAAGATGGCACAGTTGTTGTTGTCGATGGCTATGAAGAAACACCAGTGGCTAAGTGGGCTGAGAGCTTACCAGATTGGTTGAAGAAATCAGATTCTGCTAGAGGTTCAGGCGCACCAGTTGCAAGAAAAACATCTGGAAGTATGCCTATAGGTATGGATAAAAACCCATTTGAGAATGGTGGCAACCTTACAGAACAGATGCGATTATTTAGAACAAATAAAGCGTTATACGACCAATTAAAGGCACAAGCTAAAAAATAGTTGTTTATTTTATAGTTTTCTGGTTATTATAAACTGTAACTAGGTCTTGGCTGCGCTAGGGTCTGTAGGGCTGCGCCCGCAATATTGTAAACATTATTCAAAAGGTTTTTTTTCATGGCCACTCTCAGGAGTGATGTGATTATCCCAGAGGTATTTACACCATACGTCATAGAGCAAACTACATTGAGAGACTCGTTTCTTGCAAGTGGTGTTGTTCAACCTATGGCAGAACTAAATGCTACTGAGGGTGGTGATCTCATCAACGTACCTTTCTTTTCTGCAAACTTAACAGGAAATTTTGAGGTTTTATCTGATTCTAGTTCTCTAACTCCATCAAAGATTACAACTGACAAGCAAGTTGGAGTAATCCTACATAGAGGTCGAGCATTTGAATCTAGAGATTTAGCTGCACTAGCTGCAGGCTCAGATCCAATGGCTGCAATCGGTCAAAAGATTGGTGCATACATTGCCCATCAAAGACAGAAAGATTTACTTTCATGTCTATCTGGTGTTTTTGGTTCAGTTAATACAACTGATTCCAACGCTGCATTTTTTGGTTTAACAATAGATGGTGGATCAGGCGATACACCAACAGTTCTTAGCCCAAGACATGTTGCAAAGGCTAAATCACTTCTTGGAGATCAGGGAGACAAACTAACAGCGGTTTGTATGCATAGCGCTGTCTATTATGACTTGGTAGAGCGCAAGTTAGTTGATTATGTTCTTGCTGGTGACGGCAATGGCGGTTCAGCTACTGCATCAGGTGGAACAATCGCACCAGCTTATGGCGGTGGTAATGATACTGTTCCTACATATTGCGGTTTACGCGTTATCGTTTCAGACGACGTGGCAACTACTGGTTCAGGCTCTAGCACTGAATACTCTACTTACTTCTTTACAGCTGGTGCTGTAGCAAGTGGTGAGCAAGCAGGGCTACAGACAGAGACAGATAGAGATATTCTTGCAAAGTCAGATGCTATGTCTATTGACTTGCATTATTGCTACCACCCAGTTGGGTCTAAGTGGGCTGTTACTACAACAAACCCAACACCAACTCAATTAGAAACTGTAAGCAACTGGTCGAAGGTTTACGAAACTAAAAACATTGGGATAGTTAGGGCAACTAACATATCTACAATGGATTAACTGAGGTAATTTATTATGCCAAGTTTATTTGAAGCTGCTGCAGGCTCTGCACTCGGAGTTGTAACAGCACAGACAGGTTCTGTGACTCAAGCAAGTAGTAAATCTACAGGTGTGACATTAAATAATGTTGCTGGTGCGATCACAATGAACAATGCTGCATTAGCTGCTGCAGCTGAAGTTACTTTTACTGTTACTAACTCAAAAGTTAGCGCAGGCGACGTAGTTTTAGTCAATCATGGTTCTGCTGGTACAGCTGGAACTTATGTTGTACAAGCTAATACTATTGCTGATGGTTCTTTTAAGATTTCCGTTGGTAACGTATCTGGCAGTAGTGCATCAGAGGCTATTGTCTTGAACTTTATGATTTTCAAGGCTGGTTAATGGGAATATTTGCGTTTAAACGTAAAAGAGAACAAGAGGCTGCAAAAGTGGCCTCTGTTCCCATTAAAACTAAAAAAGTTAAACGAACTAAAGTAAATGGCGATCACAATAGTCGAAACAGTATCAAGCGCAACGGCAAATAGTTATCAGACTCTGGCAGCTGCACAGGCCATTATTGATGGTCTTGTAGAAGATGATGACGTTGTTGCATGGTCTAGCGCTACAACAGACCAAAAAAATAGAGCTTTAGTTACAGCGACAAAAAGAATTGATAGAGAAAGGTTTATTGGAGCAAGGGCAAAACAAGATCAAGCACTTCAATGGCCAAGACAAGGAGTACGTAAGCCAGATACATTTACCAGCACTTATACAAGCGGGTTTCCATATCGTATTACGACTGATTACTATACAGAAACAGAAATACCACCAGAGGTAAAAGAAGCACAAGCAATATTAGCGGTTTATTTGAACAATAATAAAGATGGGCTAGGTTTATCAGGTTTAGAAGATTATAAAAATATCAAGATTGGTAATATAGATGCAACACCTAATTTCTATGGTGCTGTCGGTGCAGATCGAGTACCACCACTGTTTGAGCGCTATTTTACAGGCCTCAGAATTAGTGGACCAGCAAACGTATCTATTAAAAGGAGTTAATTATGAGCTACTACCCAGCAGCAGTTATTATCAACGACACAAGCACAGTTACAGGCCGTTTTGGCTGTATTAAAGCGCTTAAAGATTCTGAAATAGCAACTTTAGTTGCAGAAAATATAACTGGAGATCTTACAAGCATTGAGTTTAAGTCTAACTGCGCTATTGAAGGTGTAATTACTAGCATTACATTAACTAGCGGTACAGTTATTGCTTATAGGCTCTAATGGGTTTAGCAAAATTTCTTAGAAAAGCTGCCTCTAAACCGATCAATAAACTCGGTGGTGATGTAACTATAAAAAGGTTTACTAATGGAATCTATGATGCAAGTTCTGGGACTTTTTTTAAAAATGAAAGCTCTGTTACAATTAAAGGTGTTTTATCGAATGTATCTAGAAATCAAGTAAATGATTTGATTGAGTCACAAGATAAAATTTTAACTATATCTGCTGCGGATCTAACATTTGTACCAACAACAAAAGACACAGTAATAATTAATAGTGTGAAATTTAAAATTATACAAACTAGAACAAATGAGCAAAATAATACACCAATAAGTTTTGATCTTATCTTAAGGTAAAGATGGCAAGAAAAATTAGGCTAGATCAAATAGATGATGTTATGAGGGAAGCGGTAGAAAAATTAGTTGCCTCCACTACATTGCAATGGACAGCTAGAGTAAAACTAGCAACTCCTGTTGATACTGGAAGATTAAGAGCAGCATGGCAGACTGATATAAAACCACTTGAAGGCACAGTAACCAATAATGTTGTTTATGCAGAGCCTGTATGTTTTGGTGTTAACTTGCCATCATCATGGGGAGGAACATATAGGACAAGACAAGGAACTGTTGCTGGTTTTCCAGAACTTATTGGAAAAGAACTTGAACAATACGCCAGAAAAGAGTATGAAAGAATTAAAAGAGGTATTTAATGGCTGCAACTGATTTAAACACAGTACGATCTACTATTGAAGGCAGGCTTGCAACAGAATTAGCATCAAGTCCTGTTATTCCTGTCGTATTCAATAACATGAATTTTGACTCTACTAGTGAAGATACTTTTGTTCAGTGTATAACAAGTTTTGGTGTTGGTGAATATTTAACGATGGGAGGAACAACTGATTCAGATAATAATGTTGTTGGTTTAGTGCTTTTGAATGTTTTTACAGAGGAAGGTTTAGGGGCAGGGTCGAACTTTACAATTTGCAAAAGGCTCAGAGACTTATACAATAGAGTGACCGTATCTAATGTAATCTTTGATTCACCTGTAGGGCCTGAAATACTCACATCAAGTCCAGAAGGTAAGTTTCAAACACAAATTAGAATCACTTTTAACATTTTTGAAGAACTTTAATCATGCCAAAACTTGTAATCACTGAAGAAATGCTTGATGCTATAGAAGCTGTTAAGGGATCAAGAGATCCACAATTATGGGATCCAAATTGTAAAAGATTTATGCAAAATCAACAAAATTCTGAAAAAGATGTAAAAAAGTCTGAAAAGAGTTAATATATTTATAAATATTTCTTTTTTTTGTTATGGCTGCTCTTAAAGGTGATGTAGGTAAAATAATGTTCCATAATGCTGCTGGAACAGAAGCTGATATATCAGGTCTTAGAAATTGGTCTTTATCAATTACGAAAGACACTCAAGAAACCACAGTTCAAGGTAATACTTCAAAAACTTTTATTGGTGGTCTCATTTCTGGAGAAGGTTCAGCAACTCTTATTTATGACAATGCTGGTAACTCTGATTATCTAGCATTCGTTGAAGATGTTTTAACAACTGGTGATGCAGCTGATGCGTTGTTTGAGTTATTTCCAGATAGTGCAGCAAGTTCTAAAAAGTTTGGTTTTTCTGGTATCATTACAGGTGCTGAATATGGAGCAACACTTGGTGAAATTCAAGAAATAAATATCACCTTCCAGACTTCAGGTGCCATAACTTCAGATATATAGTAAATTTAAAATACTTCGCACTTAATTTATGCCAAACAAAAGAACTATTGACCTGTTAACTGATTCTTACAAAGATCAGATGACAGCAAGACGTAAATATGAATTTAAAAACTCTAAAGGTGAAAAAGTTGTTGATTTATACTTTAAGCCATTAACTAGATACGATAGGCAACGTGCGCAGGGCGTAGCAGGTACTGATGAGGCTCTTACAGTATCAACTCAATTACTTTGCCAAATGGCAGAATTAGAAGATGGAACTAAGGCTTTCGCTCTAGCTGATGCACCAAATTTACAGAGAGAGTTACCAGAAAATATTTTAAACGAGATAGAGTTATTTCTGTTCGATATAAAGCTTGATGTAGACTCAGCAAAAAAAGATTAAAGCGAGATAACTGGTTAAATTTTGAGTTTTTTCTCGCAACAGAATTAGGCAAATCAGTAGAAGAATTAAGAAAATCCATGACTGAAGAAGAGTTAATATATTGGGCTGGATATTATGAAAATAAATTTGACGAAGAAAAAAAAGCAGCACAACGACAAAAACACAATTCAAGGTAATATATAATAAAGACTTTTTTTATTTGTGGCACAGGCAAATGTAAAACTTACAGTTGATGCTTCGCAAGCCACTAGAGCATTACAAGGCGTACAAAATAAAACAACAAAATTACAGTCAGCTTTTGGAGGATTAAAAACAGCGATTGCTGGAATTGGAATTGGGGTTTTAGTAAAAGGAACAATTCAAGCTGCAACTAATTTTGAAAAATTAAACCAGCGCTTGAAAATACTTACTAAAGATAATGGAACTTATGGGGAATCTCTTAAGTTAGCAGAACAAGCACAAACAAAATTTGGCTTAAGTTCGATTGACGCTTTAGAAGGGGTTACAAATTTACAAGCAAGACTTGGCCCATTAGGTTCAAGCATGGAGGAAATATCAGCAATATTCAATGGATTTAATACAGCAGCTATCCTGTCAGGTGCTTCCACTCAAGAACAGGCAGGGGCGATGCGTCAATTAACACAGGCATTGGGTTCTGGAGTCTTAAGAGGTGATGAATTTAACAGTATTTCCGAACAGATGTCAGCAGTATTGAAACCTATTGCAGATCAGTTAGGAGTAAATGTTGGTGAATTAAGAAAATTTGCGGCTGAAGGAAAAATAACAAAAGATGTAGTTGTTGGTGCATTTAAAGAAATAGAAAAAGAAGGAAGTAAAGCACTTAAAGAATTAATAAAAAATGACCCAACAATGGTGTTTAAAGTTTTAAGTAATGAAACGGAAAAATTATCAATCGCTGTCGGTACTTTATTAGCTCCAGCGGTTTTAGATACGGTTTCTGCACTTACAAAACTTGTTAAAGGTGCTTCAGATTTTGTTAATTCACCAATAGTTCAAACAGCAGCAATATTTACTGGGATAGCTTTTGCTGTAAAAGGAGTAACCACTGCAACAACTCTCTTGTCTGCGGCTCAAGCAATTTTATTAGCAAAGTTTAAATTAACTACAGCAGGGGCTATTGCTTATGCAAAAGCAACATCTACAGCTTCGATAGCTACAAAAACATTAGCTATTTCTACAGGTGCATTAACATTAGCTTTTAAAGCATTACCACTTGTTGCGGTAGCTACAGGAATCGGAGCTATTGTTACACAACTGATAAAACAAAAAAAAGCACAGGATAAAGTTACTGATGCAATAAAAAAAGGTGAACTGGCACAGCTTAGAGCTTTAGAGTCTGATCTAAGCATAAAAATGGCAAAAGAATTTGGAATTATAAATAGTTCTAATGATAAAAGGTCAATAGCAGCAGCAGAAAAAAGGCTTGCTTTATTACGAAAACAGTTTAAACCTATCAGAGACAGAATTAATGAAGTTATAAAAGAAAATGCAGAAATTGATAAGACAAATAAAAAATTAAAAGAAAAAAAAGATTTATTAGATAAAAACGCAGAAGCAGCAAAAAAATTAAAAGAGAAATTCGATGAGATCGGCAAGTCTATTGAACAAAACTTAGTGCAAAACTTAACTGACGCTGTAATGGGTGCACAGACGCTTGGACAGGCTTTATCTAATGTTTTAAGAGGAATACAGCGACAACTGGTAGAAATGGCGGTGCAGAGCGCAGTAGGCGGTATAGGTGGCCTATTTAGTAATGTCTTAAGTGGAATATTTGGTGCTAATCCTACACCAAAAGCAATGGGCGGCCCTGTCTCTGCTGGCGGCTCTTTTTTAGTTGGTGAAAAAGGCCCTGAGTTGTTTGTACCACAAAAAAGCGGTACTATAGTTCCAAATCATGCTCTTGCTGGCACAACTAACGTAGTAGTAAATGTAGATGCCTCTGGCTCTGCTGTTCAAGGTAATGATGATAGTGCTGCTAAACTAGGTGAAGTTATAGCATCAGCAGTACAAGCAGAAATAGTTAATCAACAAATGGCTGGAGGTTTATTAAGCTAATGGCTAGTTTTCCAACAACAGTTAATCCATCTTATGGTGCGGTCAAAAATTCTGAGCCAAATGTTCGTATTGCACAGTTTGGTTCTGGATATTCTCAACGCTCAACTTTTGGGATTAACCAAAACTTAAAAATTTATAATTTTAATTGGAGAAATATATCTGAAACAGATGCAGATGAAATAGAAACTTTTCTTGATGCAAGGGCAGGGGTAGAAAATTTTGATTACACACCAGCAGGGGAATCAGCTTCTAAAAAATTTATATGTCCTCAATGGAGAAAAACTATACCTTACTTAAATAGAGCTTCAATATCAGCTACGTTTGTAGAGGTGGCTGAAGCATGACAAGCGCACAAATAGTTCCAGCTTCTTCAAAAATTAGTGAAGAAATACAAAAACTTGAACCATCTGCACTGATTACTTTATTTGAACTCAAATTAACTCTTGACATTAATGGTGTAAATCAAACTTATTATTATCATGCTGGAACTAATGAGTTAAAAAGTAATATTGTATTTAATGGTATTACTTACGTTGCCGCACCTGTAGAAGTAAAGGGTTTTGATAAAACTACAAAAGGAACATTACCCAGACCTACTTTTACTGTTGCAAATGCTGATAATGCAATTACAAACTTAATGCTTTTGTATAATCCTTTGAATGCAGAACTAAAAAGAATACAAACACATAAAAAATTTTTAGATGCTGTAAATTTTTCTAGTGGTACAAATGCAACCGCAGATCCCACCGCAATAGCACAGACTGATGATATTTGGTATATAGATAGAGTTGCAGCAGAAACACCTCAATCAGTTTCATTTGAACTTACTGGAAAAATTAATATGCAAAATCTAAGACTACCTAAAAGACAAATTGTTGAGCATTGTCCATGGCTTTATAAAGGAACACAATGCGGATATAATGGTTCAAAATGTTTCGATGTTAATGATGTAGAGTTAACAGGTGCAAATAAACAAGATTTAGATAAATGTGGTCATAAATATTCAAGTTGTTTAGTACGTTTTTCTGGTAAAAATGATCTTGTACCTTTCGGAGGATTTTTAAATGCAAGACTGCAGATGTGATGTTATTTAAAGAAGAAGCAAAAAAACACGCTATAGAAGAGGCCCCAAGTGAATGTTGTGGAATTGTTGTTGATGATATTTATTATCGCTGCAATAATATTTCAGATACACCTAAAAATAATTTTGCAATACACCCTAAAGATTTTTTAAAAGCCAGATCAAAAGGTAAATTACAATATATTATTCATAGTCATCCAGAAGGAGGTAATGCAAGTGAAGCTGACAAAAAAGCTTGTAAAGCAACAAAAATACCTTGGTACGTTTATCTTTTACCAGAGGACACATGGCAAATTATAAATCCTTAATCGGCAGACAATGGCAGTATGGAGTTTTTGATTGTTACTCTATAGTGCGTGATTATTATGCCTTGCTTGGAATAAATTTACCTGATTATGAAAGGCCGAAAAGTTTTGAAACCTGTAAAAGTATATTTTTAAGGGATGCAAACAAATTAAATTTTAAAGAAGTAAATATAGATCAAAGAGAACCAAATGATGTTTTAATTATGAAGATATGGACTAAAGAACCAATGCATGGTGCTGTTCTTTTAAAAAATGATATGATACTACACCAAAAATTTGAGTCTGTAAGTTGTTCAGAGTACTTAAACCATTATTATAGAAAAAGAACTGTAGGGTGTTTTAGATATGCAGCATAAAATTCTGCTGCTAGATGAATTAGGAGATAAGTGGGGTAAAACTCATGTCTATCATAATTTAAAATCACCTAGTGAAGCATTAAAGTTGCTTTATATTAATTACCCTGATTTACAAAAATATTTTGCTACTGCTCACGAAGATGGAATAGGTTTTACAGTCGTCCAAGCTGGTGAGTTTTTAGGTTATGAGGATTTAGGCTTACCATTAGGCAAAAATGATTTAGTAATAACACCTGTCATTACTGGTAGTGGTGGAGTTGGTAAGGTATTAGCTGGTGTTGCCATGATTGGTTTGGTTGCTCTTTCGGCTGGTGGTTTAGGTCCTGCTTTAACAGGTATTTTTACTAAAACTGGATTTACTGCTGCTACTGGTGGGTTTTTAGGGGCTACAGGGTCAGCAATCATTGGAAAGCTCGGTGTTGCTCTTGTTCTTAGCGGTGTTTCAGAAATGATCTCTCCTCAACCACAATTACCTGATTTTGATTTTGAAGCACCTGTATCTGGATTTACAGGTGGTGCTGGTGGTATCACAAGAGGTTCTGATGGTTCTCAAAGTTATGCTTATACAGGCGCAGCTAATACTGTAGGTTTGGGTAAAACTATTCCTGTAGTTTATGGTAAAGCCTTAGTCGGAGGTCATATATTAAGCACAAATATAGAGGTGTCTAATCAGTCTGACCCTTTAATGAAATATATAAGACCACCTAATTTTAATACTGTTCTTTTAAATGGTGAAAAATTAGAGACACATTATACAAATGCTGGTGGTGTGATGGCAAGAAGATACAATGACACAACAAGCAATGCAAGTGGAACACAAAGCTATTTAACTTCAAATAAGGTTATAGATTTACAAAACGAAAGTGAACAAAAAATTGCAGATATAACAGGAGATTCTAGTGGTAATACTGATGTTAAAAAATTTCAAATATTGTTTCAGGTAGGTGGCTTAATTGATTTTGTTGGAGAAGATGGAACAACCAAAATTGATGGTTTTATTACATACAGAATTAAAATAAAGGAAATAGATGATGCAACTTTAGTTCTTAATAGTCAGTCAACGATTCAAGGCTTAACTACAAAAAATCAAAACTATAGTTATATAACTAAATTGCCTTATCAAAAAATATCTGGAAAAAGTAATTATGAAGTATTAGTAGAAGTTATTGATACAGGAGTAGATTTTAATAAAGCATCTTTTACTATAAAGCAAGTAGGTTATAACTTAAAAGAAAATTAATTATGCCTTTAAATTCAACATCGGTAATAAAAGTAATAGACCTACTATGTGAAGGAGAAATTGAAGGTATTGTAGAAGGCAAAAAAGGTATATTTCTAGACGAAACACCAGTTAAAACAGGTACAACTTTAAATATATCAAAAGAACAATTTAATTTTGATGAAAGAAAAGGAACAAAAACTCAAACTAAATTAAATGATTATCAAAAAGGAGGGGCATCGAATCTTACTAATATTGCAGAAGAAATAGGTTCAAATTACAGTGAAAGTGTTAATGCAGAAAATAAAGTAACACAAAGAGATTATGGTGCAGGAACAAAAATAATTCAGATAACAGATTTAGAAACAACTTCTGTTCAATTTCTTTTTACAATTCCATCTTTGTTTTGCACTGCAATGGAAGGTATTGCAAGAGGTCAATTATTTAACGCAAAAGTAAGAATTAAAATTTTTCTAAAATCGAGTGGATCTGGATTTAATGAAGTCTACGATAAAACTTTTGAGGGAATATCAACTTCTGATTTTCAATTTAAAACCCCACCGATTGATTTAACAGAAGATCAGGCGGGAAATGAATTAACAGCACCTTTTTTATTAAAAATTGAAAAAATAACAAACAATGAAAATGATTATGAAGTCAAGAAAACTGATTTTGAAGATATAAGTGAAGATACAGCATTAGAAAATACAAGAGGTAATCGTATATTTCTTACATCAATGATTGAAAGGCAGGATTTTCAAAGTCGTTATCCTTTTACAGCTTGTGTAGGTTTATCTTTATCAACTGAAGCCTTTTCTTCCCTACCCACAAGAGCATATTTAGTAAAAGGACTTAAAGTAGCTATTCCACACAACGCAACAGTTAGAGATGATGGTAGTTTGGAATTTAATGGTTCTTTTGATGGAAGTCTTTTACAGGATGATAATGGCGAAATTTTAAAACAATGGACAACTTGTCCTGTCTGTATTTTTTTCGATATGCTTACAAGTGATAAACATGGGGCAGGGGATTTTGTAACAGCATCAAATATAAGTTGGGTCGATTTGTACCCACTTGCTCAATATGCAAATCAGCTTGTATCAACCCCTGATGGTGACGAACCACGTTTTGCAATAAATACTGTCATTGGAGCGCAAAATTCAGCTTATAAAGTTTTACAAAACCTTGCAAGTGCATTTAGGGGTATGACTTATTGGGCCGCAAATACAGTAAATGTAGGAGCAGATCATGGTAATTTAGACGGTTCTGATGTTGACCCTGTTCATCTCTATAATAATTCAAATGTTGTTGGAGGTGTTTTTAATTACTCTGGATCTTCATTAAAAACAAGATCAACTTCAATAAGAGTAAGATATAACGACCCAGATAATTTATATAAACCTAATGTAGTGGTAGTTGAGGATTACGATTTAATTACAAAATATGGCTATCAAACTAAAGATTTAGTTGCTTTTGGCTGTTCTTCTAAATATCAGGCGCAAAGATTAGGAACTTGGATGTTGAAATCAGAAGAATTAGATGCGGATGTCGTAGTATTTCAAACAGGTTTAGATGGTTTAGCTGTATTACCTAGTCAAGTTTTTGCAATAGCAGATGAGATGAGACAAGGTGTACAAAGGGCTGGAAGGATTGCTACTGGTGCAACAACAACAGCAATAGTTTTAGATAAAGATTTATCCTCTACTTTAAGTAGCAACCCCACTTCTTTCACTTTAAATTGCACATTGTCAGATGGAACAGTTCAATCAAGAACAATTAGTGGAGTTTCTACAACAACTGTAACTGTCAGTAGTGCTTTTTCATCCGCACCACAGTCACAATCTATTTATACTATTACCTCCAGTACTTTGGAGCATCAAAAGTTTAGATGTATTGATGTTATAGATAATAATGACGGTACCTATACGATAGAAGGAGTACAGTTTAATGATTCAATTTATGCAGCTGCTGATAATAATACAGATTTAAGTTTTACAGATATTACCGCATTTGATGAGACTCCAACACCTCCTGTTAATTTACATCATACAGTTATTACAACTAACACACCTTAACCATGTCCAGTAAAGCAATTTTTAGTTGGTCTAGAGGTACAAATGGGCCTAGTGTGAATTTTGAGGTTAGATATCAAATTGGTAACGGTGATTTTATAGATGCAAGAACAAATAAAACTAGTTTTGAAATAAATGATTTAAAACCTGATGCACAAGTGACTTTTCAAGTTAGGGCTGTTGGGATTGCTCCAAACAATAAAAGATCAAGTTATACAGAAACAACAATTACAATACCAAAACCATCTATTCCTTCAACAACTTCACCTGTCAAGCCAGTAGTATTATTACCTCCAGATCCTACAAATGTTTCGGTTGAGGCTACAACAAAAAACGAAGCTATTATTAAATGGAAAATACCTGATAGCTATAGAGGAAATAAAGAGGAATTAGTTGCAATCATAAGGCACTCAGCATTAACAGACGGTAGTGGGGTATGGCCTAACAGTAGTTTTTTAAGAGAAGTTGCTGCTGTGACTGATTATTTAATTGTTCCTTTAATGAACGGAGAATACCTTGTTAAATTTAAAGATAAGGAAAATAATAAATCCGCAAATGCTACAAGTGCTGTAATAAATTTACCTGATGAGGTTCCAAAATTATTAGTACAGACAGTAAGAGAAGATCAAGGTTTAGCTCCTTTTGTTGGTCAACGTAATGATTGCTTTTACTCTGATGAATATGATGCACTTGTTTTAGATACTGATGATCTTATAGATGATAAAACTGATTTTGATGCAGGATATGAGCAAAATATAGATTTTGGTGGTACGTTAAAAACATCAGGTGAATATTTTTTTGAGAATGTTGTTGATTTAGGTGGCATATTTTCTGTTCAATTTAATAGAATTTTAAAAATTAGAGGTTTATACCCAAACGATACTATTGATTTACATTTTACAAATATTGACCAATGGAGTGACTTTGATGGTAATTTACCAGATGAAACAAATGGTATATTAAAATTTAGAAAAAGCAATGACGCTGCAACTGATGATGAAATACAGGATGAAAATACTGAATTTTTATTATTAGAGGATGGTAATAAATTTGATCAGGAAGATTCAACAACGTATGGTGATTTCGTGCCAATGGAAAATGGTAGATATACAGGAAGAGTTTTTCAATTTAAATTAGATTTAAGTTCTGAATATAATGATCAAACACCTCTTGTGGACGAATTAGGTTATGAATTATTGTTTGAAAATAGAACAGAAAGTAACTCATTTGATAGCGGTGAAGGCGCAAAAGCGGTAACTTTTAGTAAAGCCTTTTACCAAACTCCTAAATTAGGCATCACTGCTAGTAATATGGCTTCAGGTGACTATTATGTAATTAGTAGTGAAAGTCGAACTGGATTTTCCATTACTTTTTTTAATAGTTCAAATGCAGCTATTGATCGCACTTTTGCATATCAAGCTAACGGCTTTGGTGCGGAAGGTGCTTAAACTCTCAAATCCACTGGTATGACTGACTTATGAGTACACATGATTATAATATAGCCAATGCCTCAGGCGCCAGCGTGAGACAAGACATAAATAATGCTCTAGCTGCCATTCTTTCTAATAACAGTAACGCTTCATCTCCCTCAACTACTGTGGCCTATATGTTATGGGCTGATACTACCAGCGCAACATTAAAAATAAGAAACTCAGCAAATGACGATTGGGTAGAACTTTTCCAGCTTGACGGTACGTTAACTCTTGAAGATGGTTCTGCAAGCACACCAGCCTTAGCGTTCAGGGATGATTTAAACACAGGTATATTTTCAGCAGCAGCAGATGAATTTAATATTGCCACTGGAGGTGTTGAAAGAGTAACACTATCGTCTGGTGCTACTGTATTCAATCAAGGTGGATCTGATACAGATTTTAGAATTGAAGGCGATACAAATGCTAATTTATTTTATGTAGATGCTGGAAATAATCGCGTTGCTATCGGTACCTCAAGTCCTACTAGATTTTTTCATGTCGCTGGAAATACTACTGACGACATTGCCACGTTTATAAATGCAGATACTACTGATGGTTATGGAGTTAATATTCAAGGTGGAGGTAGTGCTTCTACAAGGTATATCTTACGATTAGCTGAAGCTGGAGGTACTGAAAAACTTAGAGTAAGTTCGGCGGGTAAGGTGGGAATCGGATCTTCAAGCCCAACTTATAATTTAGAAGTTAAGGGCAGTGGTGCTCAAGCTATATTGGTTGGGTCAACAAATGCTGCCAGTGCAACTTTAATTCTTGATGGTGATTCTAATGGTGATGGATCAGGTTCAGATTACGCATCAATACAACATACTGTTGATGGGAATATAGAAATTAATAATAGAAAAGCTGCGGCAACTATATTTAAACATAATATTTCTTCTACTGAAACAGAAATAGCTAGGTTTAGTAATGCTGGTAATCTAGGTATTGGTACAACAAATCCACAAACTAAACTTCATTTAGATATGGGGGCTGGTGGTTTACCAAAAATACGTTTACAACATAGTAGTACAGGTAATGATGTTTTTGAAATTACAGGTGGACTTACTGGTGTAAGTAATAGTGGATTTGGTATTTATGATGTTGATGAAACTGCTTATAGATTTGTCATAAATAGCTCTGGAAATGTAGGTATAGGCACAACAACCCCAGATGCACTTTTGCATCTAAAGGCTGACGACCCAGTAATACGTTTACATGATACAAGTAGCGATAGATTTGGGCAAATTGTTGGTATAGATGGAAACTTAAGATTTGATGCTGATAATAATAATGCTCAAAGTAATACAAATATCTCTTTCAGAACTGATGGTACAGAACGGATGCGTATAACAGGCGATGGGCCCCATTTACTATTAGGTGGCACTTCAGATGTAAACGAGATTACAGAAACTTCTTCTAATGCTGGCATGGTTATTGGAGGCACTGGTTTTGGAAATGGTGGAATTGCAATCATAAATAGTACTTCTGGAACAGGCAGGATATATTTTGGTGATGCTATTGGTTCTGATTCTGCAAGAAATAGGGGTCAAATTAATTATCAGCACAGTTCCGACAGTATGGTTATTGCAACTGCTGGCACACCACGTATCACAATTAATTCTTCTGGACTTGTAACGATAGCTGGTGGAGCAGCTTTAGATACTGGTGAGTTTGGGATGACAACTGCAAGTGGTACTCCACAAGCTAGATTTATGGATTTTGGATTTTTAAATAATAGTTTAAATATGAGAAGGACAGATGGTGGTGAGACTAATCATATTAACTTTTTAACTGTTGCTTCTTCGCTAATTGTATCTGGTGATTTAAATGATACTTCTGATGAAAAACTAAAGAAAAATATTGCATCAATAGCTGATGGAGCTATTGCAATAATAAAACAATTAAGGCCAGTAACTTTTGATTGGATAGATGAAAATAGAAATAATAATGTTAGTGGTTTTATTGCTCAAGAAATAAAAAGCGTATTGCCAAATCTTGTTTATGGAACAGAATATGATCCAACTTTAGTTGACGAAACAAAAGGTAGTAAAGGTGGAATAAAAAGTGAGGGATACTCAGTTAACACAGTTGGTATAACTGCACATCTTACAAAAGCATTGCAAGAAGCTATTGCTAAAATAGAAATTTTAGAAACAAAAGTTGCAGCTTTAGAAGCTGCTTAGTAAAATATAAAAAACATTTTGAACATGACAAACCCTGTTGATCTTATCAAAAAAGAAATTAAAACTTTGCAAGAACAGTTAGATATTGATATTAAAAAAGTATCTTTATTACAGCAAGAAATTAAAGAAATACAAGATCAGGCGCAGAAAGCTATTAATGAAAAACAAACACAAATTAATAATGCAACACAGCCAATAATAGAAAATCAAGGATCATTAAAAAAATTAACTCAGTTGTTAGACAAATTAGAAGGTAAGATAGAAGCAACAACTGATAAATAAATGGCAGATAGAAAAATTACAGCACTTACTGAATTAACTGCGCCAGTAGCTGCTGATGTTTTTCCTATCATTGATGTTAGTGAATCCGCGAATGCCAATAAAAATAAAAAAATACAGTTAACAACGATATTAAAAGGCATACCAAATGGAACAGTATCATCTCCTAGTGTGGGCTTTATTGATGATAATGGTGCTACTGGATTTTTTAGAGTTGCTAGTAATGAAATAGGAATATCAGCAAATCAGGGATTAATCGGTTCGTTTACAACAACAGGATTTCAATTAGGTTCTGGAACCCCTGCTGCACAGTTGCATTTATTCAGTTCTGATACAACAGATCAAGTAATAATAGAAAATACTGATACTGGTGCGGACAATGCACCTGATCTTGTTTTGTTTAGAAATTCTGCCTCACCAGCAGCAGATGACAACTTAGGAAATCTTGTTTATAGAGGGGAAGATTCAGCTGGTAATACTCACGACTATGCAAGTATTGTTGCTTCTATACAAGACACAACAAATGCTTCAGAAGATGGCATCTTAGATATTATGTCAAGTGCTTCTGGCACGTTAGCTTCAAGAATAAGAATTAAAAATAATAAGGTAGGAATTGGCGAAACTGACCCAATATATCCGCTTCATTTGACAACAACCCTTACAGGACAAGCATTACAACTACAATGTGATGCCAATGATGCTGCTAGTGGAGCAAACCTTATGTTGTATCACAGAAGGGGGTCTAGTGGTGCTGGTCAAGATAATGACATAATATCGACAATATTTTATAGAGGAAAAAATGATAATGGAACACCAGAGGAAATTGATTATGCAGCGATTCAATCTGTAATCATTGATGCTAGTGATGGTACAGAAGATGGGCAATTAAATTTACAGGTAATGGATGCTGGTACTTTGACAACTCAAATATCAGTTGATGCTAATGCCATAACTCTTGGTGATGCTGTTAACTTTGTTTTTAATACCTCTACAGGAACAAAAATAGGAACTGCCACAACACAGAAACTAGCATTTTTCAATGCAACACCTGTTGTACAGCAAAGTGCTATTGCAAATATTACAACAACTGCAAGTTCTGGTACGCTTCCAACTGCAACTGGATCTATAACCATTTCTGATGTTACAAGTGCAACTGGAACAGAATTGTTAGAATTTTGTGTAGAGTTAGAATCTAAACTTGAAAGTGTTTTAGCTGTTTTAAGAACCTTTGGATTGATTGCTACTTAAATTTTATTATAATGATAAATATACTTTTAATTATTATGGCTGCAACTACTACTTGGGCATTAAATAATGTTGGTTTTGATACCAGCGATGGCTTTTGTCATACGGCACACTGGGGAGTTACTAGAGTTGATGGAGACTACAATTCATACCGTTATGGCACGGCTGCACTTAACAGACCAAGTTCATTAACAACAAGAACAGATTTAAAAGCAGCCGATATTATTGCTGATGTAAAAGCAGTTCTTGGAACAGATCAAGTAACAGATATTGAAAATGCGTTAATTGCTGATATAACTGAACAAAAAACACCTACGCAGGGCTTGTTTGTACCTGCTAGTTAGTCTTATTTGTTACTTATGGTGTACCTTGGTAATATGTAAATAATACTATTAGTATCTAATGGCTGTTATACCTGGGAAAAAAGATTTCACTGTACAACGCAGGGCAGATTTCCCCTTACGTTTAACTTTTAAGGATTCTACTGGTTCAGCAATAAATCTTACAGGTTATACAGTAGCAGCAATGGTTTATGATACATCTAGGTCTACAAAATATGCGGATTTTACTGTTACTTATACAAATAGAACAGGAGGAATTGTTGATATAGCTTTAACTGATACTGATACAACAAATTTTACACCAAATATTTTAAAATATGATGTATTACTAACAGATGGATCGGGTAACAAAGAATATTATTTAGAAGGTACACTATTTGTAAATGAAGGTTACACAGCATGACAAGTCCAAATACAGTTACAGTTTCACAAGTTTCTGACGTAACAACCGTTGAAATTACAACAGCAGGGCCACAAGGTGCAACAGGTGCGCAAGGTGCAACAGGAGCGCAAGGGCCAGCAGTATCAGATGGTGATAAGGGTGATATAACAGTCAGCAATAGTGGCGATACTTTTACAATAGATAATGGAGTTGTATCAACTTCAAAAATAGCTGATGATGCTGTAACGGCTGATAAATTAGCTAACACTTCTGTAACTGCTGGATCTTATACAAGTACAGATATAACAGTTGATGCGCAGGGAAGAATAACTTCTGCTTCTAATGGATCAGGCGGTGGAAGTGGTGAAGCGAACCAAAATGCTTTTTCTACTATTGCTGTTTCTGGTCAATCTGATGTAGTTGCTGATAGTGCTACTGATACTTTTACACTAGTTGCTGGTACGAATGTCACAATAACAACTAATGCTAGTAGCGATACTATTACTATTACTGCTGCTGATACAAATACACAATTAAGTACTGAAGAAGTACAAGATATTATTGGAGCGATGGTCAGTAGTAATACTGAAACTAATATTACTGTTACTTATGATGATACAAATGGAAAGCTTAACTTTGCTTCTACCGATACAAATACCACATATAGCGTGGGAGATGGAGGTCTTACACAAAACAACTTTACTGATGCACTAAAAACAAAATTAGATGGCATTACTGCTGGTGCAAATGTAGGTATTACTGATGTTGTAGGTGATACTTCACCGCAACTTGGAGGATCACTTGATGTTAACGGTCAAGATATTGTTTCTACATCTAATGGGGATATTGATTTAGATCCAAATGGATCTGGAGTTATTGTTTCTAAAGGTAACTCAACTAGAGGTTCTGGACAGTTAAAACTTAATTGCGAACAGAATACACATGGAATAGTTATAAAAGGGCCGCCTCATAGTGCTGCTGCAGGTTATACATTTACACTCCCAAATGATATACAAAATGGAAAATATTTAACCACAGATGCCAATGGAAATACTTCTTGGGGTACACCTACAGATACAAACACTACATATAGTGTTGGTGATGGTGGACTAACTACAAATGATTTTACTGATGCGGATCATACAAAACTTAATGGCATAGAAGCAAATGCAGATGTTACTGACGCAACCAATGTTGATGCTGCTGGTGCAGTAATGAATAGTGATTTAGCTACAAAAGGCCAGATATTAGTTGGAGATGGATCTGGAGATCCTACAGCCTTAAGTGTTGGTACTAATAATTATGTTTTAACTGCTGACAACAGTGAGGCTACAGGAGTAAAATGGGCGGCTGTTTCTGGTGGAGGAGGTAGTGGTTTATTTGCTTCCTATGCAAGAATATCTGATACAAAAGCATACAATGTACAAGGTGGTGCATCAACTGATACAACTACTTTTACACGAACACTTAATACTGAAGATTTTGATCCAGACGGAATTGTAAGTATAAGCAGTAATCAATTTACATTAGGTGCTGGTTCATATTTTATAAAATATAGAACTACTTATATGCAAACTGATCGAAGTTTAGCTTATATATATGATATTACAGCTAGTTCTGTAATACAAAGTTCTGTCTCACATGGATACTCAATTGATAGTAGTGCTGATGATGGAGATAATTTAATTGGCTCGTGTCGTATAACAATCAGTTCAAATAATGTATATGAACTTAGACATTATACCCAAACTGCAAGAGCAGATTATGGATTAGGTCTTGCTCATGGTGTATCAGGAATTAGTAATGTTTATTCATTTGTAGAAATATTTAAGGAAAGTTAATTTGTTTTATCTGTTAGTTGCCTTGTCACTAGTCCTGATATTAAATATAAAGGGGCTATAGTTGGTATTATTAGTAGCATTGATATAATAAGGCTATGACTTATTGCACGGAGGATAG
>Ga0209348_1000137_pt1 | contig 45109 bp, 64 predicted proteins | sample ETNvirenome_2_30_FD_184065 | JGI IMG/M metagenome (GOLD analysis project Ga0209348, IMG submission 184065) | Marine viral communities from the Pacific Ocean - ETNP_2_30 (SPAdes) (version 2) | ecosystem: Environmental > Aquatic > Marine > Oceanic | place: Pacific Ocean | collected 2013-06-22 | reverse complement strand
ATCTCCAATGGTTCAATATTATGTTCGACAAAGGCTTTAAGGTCAGCACACTTAAAACGCCAAACATCGTAGATTATATTTCTATACATGCCATCATGATAATTTACATCTCTTTTAGCCATGATCAAACCACTACCAACATCTTTTACAATAGCATCAGCATATAATTCATACCATTTCACTAAATCACCCACTTTTGCTGACATTAAAAAGTCTCCTTAAGTCTTCATCATACATCATTTGAGCTAATTCTTTAAATTTAACTTTAGGCTCCCAATCAAGTACCTTCTTGGCCTTGGTCGCGTCACCTAATAATAGAGGTACCTCATGAGGCCTAAATAATCTTTTATCAGTTTCAAGATGCTTTTCTACACTAAGGCCAGCATAATCAAAAACTTCGTGAAGAAACTCTTCAACAGTGTGTGTTTCTCCGGTAGCAATTACATAATCGTCAGGATTTTCTTGCTGTAACATAAGCCACATAGCTTCGACATAATCACCTGCAAAGCCCCAATCTCTCTTAGCACTTAAATTACCAAGATGAATTTTATCTTGTAAGCCCATCTTAATCTTTGCCGCGGCCATTGTAATTTTTCTAGTTACAAACGTTTCGCCACGTCGTGGAGACTCGTGATTAAATAAAATACCGCAAGAGGCGTGAAGCCCATAACTTTCTCGATAATTCCTAACTAAATTGTGAGCAAATACTTTAGAGCATGCGTAAGGTGATGCAGGCATCAATATCGATTCTTCAGTAAAAGGCACATCAGGATTATCACCAAACATTTCTGAAGATGATGCTTGATATAATTTAATCTGAGGGTTGACATTTCGGATCGCCTCAAGTAATCTCAAAGTACCCATACCGACAGCTTCGGCAGTTTCTTCCGGTGTCTCAAAAGATACACGTACATGTGATTGAGCAGCTAAATTATATATTTCATCGGGCTTATATTCTAGAAGTAATCTGTGTATATTACCTGAATCATTCATATTACCATAAACCAGTGAAAAATCTACCACTTTGTCGACATCACTGAACAAATGATCAATACGATCAGTGGCTAAAATCGAAGTTCTTCGCTTAACACCAATCACGTGATATCCTTTACTAAACAACAGATCAGCCAGATAAGAACCATCTTGCCCTGTAATTCCGGTAATTAATGCTCTTTTTTGTTTCATGTAACACCCCTAACATTTGGAAAATTTTGTGTGTACCACTCACAAGTCATTTTTAATCCTTTTTCAAAATCAGTATAATCATTTTTATTCCATCCAAGTTCCAATAATTTTTTATTACAACTTGGCTTGCGGTATTGGCCGCTTGGTCGGTTAGTGTCCCAAGTTACAGCACCATTATAATTCATAAACTTACAAATTAAATCCACAACTGATTTAATGGTTCTCTCTTCTGTGGTGCCGATATTAACTGGCAAATCTCCGCTATAATTTTCCATTAAAAACAATAAAATTTTTGAAATATCAGATGCAAACGTAAACTCTCTTAAATTTTCACCGCTTCCCCAGAAAACAGGAATATCACCAGTAATTTTAGCACCATGTACTTTTCTAATAATTGCAGGAATCACATGCCCATCTTCAAGGTGAAAATTGTCATGTAAGCCGTAAAGATTATTAGGAACTGCGCAAATAAAATTACAACCATATTGTTGTCTGAGGGCTCTAGAATAAACATCTACCATTCTTTTAGCGTATGCATATCCAAAATTACTGTCATGAGGTGGGCCATCATTAAATTGTTCAGGTGTGAGAGGGTATTTAGCATCATCTGGATATACACACGTTGACAATAGTGAGACAACTTTTTTGGTATTATACTTTCTAGCAGAATCTAGCAGATTAGTATTCATTAAAATGTTATCTTTAAAAAAATCTGCGATATACTTGGAATTACTATGAACACCACCAACTCTTGCAGCAAGGTTAATAATCGCATCTGGTTCTGTATCCTTAACCATAGCGTCGGTTTGAGATGAGTCCCTAAGATCATAATCGTTAGAACCTAAAAGAGTAAAATCATATTTATTACTTAACTGTTGAAAAGATTTTCCAACCATTCCGGTGCCACCAGTGACTAATATTTTTTTCATTACCATATCTTAAGTTTACCTAAAATAATATCGCGAAACATCATCCAATCAGAAATTTTAGCTTTTATTGGTGCAGAAAAAGCAGCAGGTTCATTTTTTTCAAAAAAATAGTGACCAGACCAAGCAAAAGGATAAACTATGAACGGAGCAGCGAGCAATAAAAGCCACGCTTGATGAAAAATAGCAGTTGTTACATATACTATTGTAACACATTGCCCTAAGAAGTGTAGGGCTCTGTTCGTTTTATTCTGATGCAAAGTTAAATAATGTTGATAATATTCTTTTAAGTCCATTTAAACCATCCTTTTAAATTAATATCGCTCAAATTTTTGTTTGATGTACCTTTCCATGGTCTCCATGGGCCATAAACACCAACTTTGTTAGCTTCACTAAGAACTGCAGCCCACCAAGCCAAGGTACCATGTTGAAATAATATGTTATTGAAACTCCTAATAAGGCTAAAATCTTGTGCGACTGTATTTTTACTGTGAATTGGCTGATATTGTGCAAGACCGTCAACTATAGAATTGAAATAATCAACAGATTGTTGAGGGCTAACTCTAACCTCTGGTGGAACATTTACATGAAATTTCATGTGCTCTAAATCTTGAACAGTAATTTTTTTCCATTCGGGCATATCAGTAACGATATATAAATTATTAAATTCGAATTGATTTATAGCATTTATAAAATTTGAAGCTTGTGGCTTACTATGAAATTCATTGGCATAAAATAATCTGTCGCCGGCGCGGAGATGCAAAATTAAATCGCTGCTATTACGTTCGGTGACTTTCGGGAACCATGATTTAATTAAATCGATATTGTTTTTGAAATATTTATAATTTTCAAAGTATCCAGAAACTAGCAGATTTGAATCTTTGTATCTTTCATTAAAATAGTGGGTGTAATTTGCGTCATTAACAAACTGACAATTTAGCAACTCAACACTTTCTAAATTGATACCAATTTTTTTAAATTCTTCAACACCATAATAATCAGACGAGGGCGGTATAGCTATGACTTCTTGACCATGAAACGTAGCAAGCAAGCGGGCAGCGTTATATTGAAATAAATTATTGCCAAAACCATTTGTTAGTTTGACATAAACCATTATCTCTGCTCCACAAGATTACCATCAGCATCAATCAATTTTTCATTTGCTTGCCTGAATGGAAAGTCGGTGACGGGTTGTGTTTTATCATACTGATAGAAGGGAAGGCATATACTTTGAACAAAAAGAGGCTGGATACCAATACCATGTAAATGTCTCTCAAGAGCAATCTCTGGGCATTCAAAATTGTTATCAGTGCGTGATTCATCAGCATCCTTTTGATATACAAACGAACAGTACCTATCGAATGTTTTAGGCTCCGAGAAGGAAAAGAACCATGGATCTTTATGTCCGCTTGGATATATTGTAGTATAAACCTGATTTGGCTGAACATTAAACTGAGAAAGATCGACCAATCTCAGAAACATAGAGTTATCTGGTCGACAGCGGACTATTACATCATATTCAAACTCATTTTCTTTGGCATACTTTTGAGCCATCAAAAAACCATTTCTAATATTTTGCATTTGGTTATTCATTCGTTTTTTAAAATAACCTAGAGTTCCAAAATTTGTTTCATCAAGTGCCTCATTTTCATCAATCACAAGACCTTTTAGATAATCACCATAAATATCACTCACATCAACCTCAATCTGTTGAACAGAGTCAGAAGTAGTAATTTTATAATTTTGAGTTATGTTAGCGCCCGTAGTATGTAAAGTGTTTTTACTACATGCATACACGAATACATCAGCATTGTTAGGCTTTATAATGTGCTCTAGATGATTGACACAATTAATTTTGTAATCTCTTAGCTGACCAGTAATCACAACCGCGACTCTCATACAACTCTCACCTCTGGGAAATATTTTATGAATGACAGTTCTGAATTAGTAATTTTATTTGCTCTTTTGCTAATTTCATCAAAAAAATTCCAAGCTAACGGCACAACCACAAGTTTCTGTGGATCTTCTTCTGCTAAAGCTTCCGAATCTTTAATGGGTATGTTTCTGCCGGGTGTCAGTAAATTCCATTTTAAATCATTATCATCAACAATATAATCTAAATCAGCTTGAGCAAAATTTAAAAACGTGTTGCCCTTTGCAGCTGCACCGTAGCCAACGACTTTGTAATTCTGGTCTTTGAAGTTGGCCAGTTCTTTCTTAAAGTCTTCTGTGACCTTTTTACACTTCTTAGCATATTCCACATAAGTTTCAAGGTTATAAAGGCCAGCAAGATTTTCTTTGCCCATTTCTTTATAGGCCTTAAATTCATCATGGTCTCCTTTTCTGAGGATAAACACATAACTACCACCATGAATATCAGCTTTTAGTACATTAACAAGCGAAAAACCATTTAAGTTAGCACAAATTTTCATAGATTTTGTATTAAAAAATGATAAATGCTCATGATAAATTGTGTCAAATTCGTTGTTAACAATCATTTCTGCTTGCGATGTTTGTATAAATACATTAGTGTTTTCGTGCGCTACCGTGGCACAAGCTTTCAGAAATGTGTGGATATCGTGCGTGTGAGCAAAAACATTTTGAGCAATGATGGTATCAAATGTTTCGTTCATGTTTGAAGCTACTTCTTCACTCCAGTAATCACAAATAATTTTGTGTTTTTTGCTACTGATTGGGTAAAGATTTTCCGCAGGGTCTACGCCATATGTTTTCCAGCCTAATTTTCTAAATTTATCAAGTTGTGTTCCATCATTACAAGCAATATCTAAAACTTTTTGGTTGCCACGACTATAATGTTCACAAAGACTAGCAAATTCTTTAAAATATTTATGTAACGTATTACTAGTACCGCTTACATAAATGTAATCTTTGAACATAAGATCAGGATCGACAACAACACTGAGTTGAACATGAAAACATTTTGAGCAAACATTAATTTTTAAAGGAAATTCTTCCTGTTCCTCATCTCCCTTGTGGTAACTATTAGCTAAAGGTTGATTATTCAAATCTAAAACTTCTACTAGATGTTCATTTCCACATACTCTACACTCTGTAATTTCAGTATAATTTTGCATTTGATCTGTTTCCTTTGTTAATATTATCAAATTGTTCAACAATTGATTTAACAATTGTAGTGGGCGTTTCTTTAAAATCAAAGTCAAACACCTCTTCAAACTTTGTTGAATCAATTAAGAAATTATAAGCCTTTGTTTGCAGCTTAACATTTGTAATTGTTTCAGGCAATTCTTCAACTATTTCTAATTCGGCGCCTGTACACTCAGCTACAGCTTCAGAAATCTGTCTAGCTGTAGAATTGAAAGACGCGAGGTTGTAGAGACCTTTATTGTCATGAGAACCTTTTTCGACAATAGTAGCCACAGCCCTGCATAAATCTTCGATACCCAATATTGGTCGATGCACTTCTGGATTAAAGCAAAATACTTTACCATTCTGTAGTGCGTTGTATGTCATTGCATTAATCATGATGTCATTTCTAAGATTAGGTGACGCACCGTTTACAGTGCCAAACCTTAAACCAAAGTATTTCTTATCAGACAACACAGCATAAGAGTCTATTTCGTGCTTTGATAAGTCGTAATAATTATTTGGTTCAAATCTATTATATGTTTCATTTACAATATAGCTTTTAGTGTCACCATAAACAGACGACGAGCTGGCATATATAAACGTTTGTTCAGGACTCAATAATTCTATTAATTTAGCAAAATTGAGGACATTGTTCTTTAGTGTAGGGACCATATTGTCAACACACATTTTGACACTTGAATGACCAGCTAAAAGAATAACAACGTCATAATACTCAACTTCTTCTTTGGTCAGTTCCCCAAAGTCTTTTACAATGTTAAATCTGCTAGTAAAGTTGCCGTACCACTCAGTGTCAACTGAATCTACGGCATGATTTTCATTTAAAACTTGATACAGTCTGCTGCCGATATAGCCACAGCCGCCAATTAATAATACATTAGCCATTCTTATACTTCTTATTATCCATTTGTACGATAGGAAACACTCTCAGAAGCTCGTCAATGCCTTCATCAACACTAATAGTGGTGTCATAGCCTAAACCATTAATCTTGTCGTAGGAGACAACGTAGTCGCGCTTATCAGCATCTCCATCGAAGTCAGCATAATGCACATAGCAATCAGTCTTTTCTTGAATTAACTTGCATACATCGCCCTTTGAATGATTCATTGAATTCGAACCAACGTTGTATACTTCTCCAGACATTTCTTCAGGGTGTTCAATAGCAAACTTGAAAACTTTAGCAATATCCTTAACATGAATGAAGGTTCTCATAAAGTGTGATTCATAAACCGCAATATATTTTTGGTTATATGCCGAATAAGACAAATCATTTACCAAGAGATCCAACCGTAAGCGCGGGCTAACACCAAAAGCAGTCGCAAATCTAAATGCGATGCCCTTGGGATACTTCATCACTTCTTGTTCGCCAAGAGTTTTGCTACGTCCATAAATACTAAGAGGATTGAGTGGCGTTTCTTCAGTACATATACCATCTACAGTTCCATAGTTAGAGCCTGTGGAACCATACAATAATAATTGTTCACCATCTAGGCCATCAACAACATTCATAGTACCTTGATGATTTACTCTATAAGAATTTTGTTCATCAATTCTGCAGGCTGTATATCCAACTATAGCAGCAAGGTGTACAACAACATCATGACCCTTCATGGATTGATGTAAAAACTCTTTGTTTAGAATATCACCTTTAATAAATGTAAAATTCTTATGTGAGAAATTGTGTATCAAGCCATGACCTCCATACATCAAACTATCGTAGACAGTTACCTCATATCCATTTTCAAGCAACATAGGCACCAAAGTACACCCAATGTATCCAGCACCTCCAGTAATAAACACCTTTTTCATAATTTTTACATACTCCTATTACGTATTATAATCTCAAATAATTGTTTTGTCAAGCTAAATTTAAATCAACTTCATAATTGTGAGATGATTCGTGGCGCCAATAATTAAATAATTCATCACCAAGTTTTTGTTTGCAATACTGGATTGTTTCGTCAGATAATAACGAAAATAATTCTTCAGTATGACAATTATTAATTCTCTCAATTCTAATTTCTTCAGAAGGGTCAAAATTTCCGGCAAAGGTCCGGCCAACTTGATGACTATTTTGGAAATATAAGCTACCTATATTTCGTGAATTTACAGGCACTGCGCTGTTATCAGCCCAATTAATTAATTTTGGCAGTTCAGCTTCAAAATTGCTAATAAAATATTCTAAACCTATAAAACTATCAATCTGTGCATTTTTAATCTCTGATATTCTATCGCTTGTCCAGTTAACTACACTTATCAAAAGATCGTTCTGTATTTCCGACGCAATGTCATCCCTACATCTTCTACATAGAATACCTTCAGTGGCGGCAGGCTCTACAAACCACTTTAAATACGAAGATATAGTTACTCTAAAAGGATTTCTTAATATACACAAAATTTTGTCATATTCATAATCATAATAATCATATACAAATGACGCATAATTATCAATATTTGGATTAACTGTTTCTCTTGGCATTTTTTGTACAATATTATTAACTTTGTCAATTTTTTTGTGATTATCCGCTACGTGAAAAATAGAACTATTTTGCAAATGTAGCCACTCAACAAGTTTTACATCATCTTTTTCAACTGGCTTGGTGCCGCGGTGGGAGGCCGGAATCATGGCCTTCTCCCACATAGGATCAGCAAACAAAGGATAGTCTTCAGGCTTAGTAGTATCAAAAGTAACTTTTTCTGATAATGAAAAGAACTCGTCGTGATAATGAAAGAGTGCAAGAAGTAAATTACTTCCACCCCTATCAATTGCTTTTATGCCTATTCTATTATAATTTATTTTCATAGTATTTAACAGTGTTCAAAATGCCTTTTTCGTGATCAAAAAACTCAAAATTTGGCAGTATATCATTTAATTTACTCTTGCCTAAAATCTTTACAGGATCACCATCGGGGTATTTAGTGTCAAAAACAATTTTACCTTCAAAACCACAAGCTTTTTTAATTAAATGTGCTGACTCAGCTATAGAATATCCTTTTTCTTGACCAATATTAACTGGGTATTCCATATCTTCAAAACTAGTGGCTTGTACCATAGCATCCACAAAATCGTCCACATAGCACCATTCTCTCACGGGGGAACCAGTGCCCCAAACAACAAACTCGCTGTCACCGGCTTTTTTAGCCTGAAGCATGCGAATGATCATACCATTCAGTGCATGAGTTTTATTTGGGTCTGTAGAGTCACCGGGCCCATACGTATTTGGCAAGAGTAAGTTTACAGTGCTGATTTCGTGTTCCTGTTTATAGCAACCGGCCAAATAATACAAAGCTCTCTTTGAGTTGCCAAACGAAAAAATAGAAGGATGCACACCACCATTTAACCAATTTTCTTCGTTCTGCACTGAGCTATTACCGGGATAAGAACAGTTTGAAAATGGTTGAACAATCTTAGCTGCTGAATCATGTTCAACAAGAGCACGATATAAATTCAAACCCATTTGTAAATTATCAGAATAAACTGATGCTGCATACTTTTTGACATAATGTAAACTACCACCATGAGAGGCAACATTGTAAATAACATCAGGCCTAACTGATGCAATACAATCGCTAACCTGTTTGTAATCAAGCAAGTCAACACCTGTAGAGCGGGATACCCCAGTAACCTTTACTGGCTCTTTCTCTAATCTTTTCATGAGGCTCTTACCGATAAAACCAGTAGAACCTAAAACAAGTACACTCATTTTTACTCCTTATAATATCTAAATTCATGTCCATGCAACTTAAGCCTAGGTCCAAATTTACCAATGGCTGTTGCTCTTATAATTTTTTGTAATTCTTCTTGTGATGTATTTTCATCTACTATTTGTAAATTATCAATATCTCTAATTCGGCCAACCTTTGTAGACCATTTAATATTGCCATTTATAATTTGTTTTTTATAATTTTCAAGTACATCAAGGCCACCAGTTGCCAAACTATCAGCTATCTGACAAATGGCTATAAGCTGGTGCATATGAACTCTTGGTAGTAAGCTCTCAATGGAATCATTTTTAGCAATAGGTATCCAAAAAACCTTAATAATCTCACCGTTATCAATGTGTTCATTTAAGTGGTGTACAGTGATACCAGTTCTTGCTTCGTTATTATAAAGAGCCCAATTAACACATCCAGATCCGGGGTATTTAGGTGACCCGGGATGAAAATTAATCGCTGCCTTAGAAGCTCTATCTAATAAAACTTTAGGCAATATATAATATGATTTCATATGAAAAATATAATCCCCCTGCCAGTCTCTGTATTTTTCTGGTAATTTATCTTTTCTATTTTTAGAGGCCTTTAGCCAATCAACATCAAAACCTGAAAGTTCTAAGAATTGATTAGCTAAAATACAATATTCGCAGTCTGCAAAGCCAATAAATAAGACACGCTCTTTCATTTTCTTACAAATCTACCCTGCTTAAAAACATCCAATGTAGTTAAATCAACCCAGTCAGTGTAAACCCACTTCTTAGGTGGCGTTTCAATAGCAGCAGGTAATTTTTGCAATCCTAATTCTGCAGTCTCTGGTGTCATATAGTAGTGATATCCAACAGTCTGTATATTTTGCACAGACCAAGAAACATCTGGACTTCTGCCATCATAAGACATTCTCTTAAGGATATCATAATCACTCTTATTGTCAAATAAAATAATACCACCGCGACCAAGACTTAGATGTTTTCTAAACTGAAAACTAACACACATATAAGTACCGGGTATGTAGCTGTTTGGTTCCCAATGTACAGCAGCGTCCACAATTCTGTCAGTCATATAATAATAATTTTGCCACTTATCATCAGTCCATTCAATTTCTAAATCTAGTTTTTCAGCCAACATAGGCACAGAAAGGTATGTGTGCTTCGGCACGGTAATCTTTTGTTCCCCACGCATACGTAAACAAAGTTCAAGACCATGAGTGCAGCAATCAACCGCAACAGCGTATGGTGCTCCAAAAAACTTAGCAATTTCTTTCTCGAAATCAGCAATTATTTCAAACGACATTACAACTCCTTAATTTGTTCTATAAGCTTCTTAGCCATATGATGCCATGTATAGTTATTGATAGCTGTGTCATATGCTGTTTCAATGATTCGACTCATTTCACTTTCATTACTTAAGTAATAATCAAGCTTTTTATCAAAATCACTTAAATCATTATTAAAGATAACACAATTCACGCCATCTGTAAAGTAATCTTCGTACTGCTCAGGCATATTGTTACAAAGCAATAAAGTTTTTGAAAGCATAACCTCAAAGTATCGAGGACTAACATCCAGCACTGGGCCTGTTGTGCCAAGCCACATTTTACACTCATTAATCTTGGTAGCGTATTCCTCAACTGAATGTATCCTGTACTCCATTGTGTTACTAGAATTCCAAAAAGTGTTCCGCTCTCTTGCTACTAACTTATCATAGACTCTTTCACGCAGATTAGCGGTGGGTCCAAAAATCTTTTGTCTACCATCGTTCTCTTTACCATGTAAAGCACCACTAAAACCAACGTCAAACTTCTTTTCTACCTCACGGGGATAGAAGACCTTGGGGGTCGCTGTAAAAGGCACCCTAATTGATTTAATGCCAGTTTTTGCCTCATAGTCTTTGTAGGTACATTGAGAATCTACAATCAAATTAACATTATTAATTTTACAAAACTCAAGCTTTTTATCTAGCATTGTCTGTGGCTTGTGTATCATACAAACTACAGGAATATCTAGTGTGTCTAGTCCTTCAATCTTGTTGAAAAACTGCTGGTCGCTTTGCGCAAAATACCCAAGACCAAAAATAACACAATCTACCCCACCTTGTATTTGTGATAATATATCGTTTATATTAGTCGGAACTCCTTGCAATAAATAAATTTGTGACAACAATTTTAATTCTCTAAATAGATCTCCATAATACTGATAAGTGTGATTATCAGATACTACATTACCAAAATCTATGTAAAGTATTTTCATCTAGAATTATCTTTTACGCCCGGGGCATAATCTTGCAAATGGCGAAGTGCTCCTTGAGCGTGGTATCCTTCGTCAACAGTTTTAAAATCATATATATCATCAGCATAATGAATAAGATAAAACAAACTGTTAACATCATTATCACCCCAGCGATATTTGTAAATACCGCCATACTTGTTTACAGCGTTAATCCATTGCTTCCATTCTGGAGACTCAAACATGTTTAGTCTTATAATGTAAGAATCTGCGCAGGGGTAAAAATGAAAGTTTTCATCTGCGTTTGGATCATTCATTAAATCTTGCATAAATTTTGATTTAGGTGTAATATCATAATGCTTAAGATATACCTTAATAAAATTCCAAAGATTAATTCTTGTGTCAAAGTTGCCTTGGTGTGGCTTTTTAATATTTTGATCGTATACCTTCATAGCGGCCATATCAACTTCTGGCATTTGCTCCATTCTTTCAAAAAAATCATATGGAACATCTTCTGTAAACTGTGATTCATCATCAATATGTAATGAATAATCATAGAGGTGATAATCTGTGTTTGGGTATCCATGAAAATTACACATAAAATGACACATATGCAAATAACCTTTTCGGCTTATTGGAAATTGTGTTGCTGCATACCACACATCTTTCCTATTATAAAACATTTCTTTTTCATCTATATGCTTTGGTGTCTCATAAGGTATTGACCTAAAAATGACATTCTGTCCTGTATCACCAACAATTTCTTTTTGTAATTCTTCTGAATCATATATATCATCAAAATAATACACATATACTGGGTAATTGTGTTTATGGTTATATTTTTCCCACACTGATTCAAGACACGGTTTTAAACAAACCGCTCTTGAAGAAATTACATTAATGCACGCTTTCATTATTTTCTCCTTCTACATAACTTAAAGCTAATCCGGCCGTCTCACCATCACATAATGAGCCTTTGTTACCGGTTTTTAAATATTTTACAAACGCTGATAATTGATCTGACAAGGCATCGGTCTTATCAATCATAATACTTTCAACTACAAAACTACCTATTTCATTTTCAGTATATACTGTCGCTTGTTTATTAAGCAAATCAACAACGTAATATTTATCTTTAGCTAAAAGTTTTATTTTTCTTTCACGATAAGGAAAAAGCCATGATGTTCTAATTGTTGCCAATGCTCCATTGTAAAATTTGATTATAAAAACAGCATCATCATCATTTTTATCAATATTAACACTATCAAGGCAGTAGCATTCTTTTATGTTACTAGGGCTTAATAAAGACATCAAATCTACGTCATGTATACTAAGATCAAGTTTGACACCAACATCTGTAATTCTGTTAGGATAACCACTGAAACGTGAAGCCTCAAAATGTACAATTGTTTCACCGGATAGCCTTGGCAGCACAGCTTGTATAGCTGGATTAAATCTTTCAATGTGTCCAACTATGAGTTTGCAATTATTTTTATGTGCAATTTTTACCATTTCTTTTGCTTCTTTACTATTTTTAGCAATCGGTTTTTCTACTAATAGATCAATACCTTTACATAAAAGCTTTTTTGCGATCTCTAGATGAGTTGAAGTTGGTGTAGCAATAATAGCAAAATCAATTTGTTCATTTTCAAGTAAAGAATCAACATCACGATAGTGGTTAATTTTTATATCCTGTGATAAATCATTATTTGGTTCAACAACGCCGACAAAATTTAATGACTCATTTTTTAAAATAGTATTGTAGTGATTTCGACCCATTGAACCCATACCAATTAGAGCACAATTCATTTGCCCTCCAATACATCAATAACCCTATTGATTTCTTCATCTGTTAATTCTGGGTAGATTGGAAGTGCTAGGACTTCCTTGCATGCCTTCTCTGTATTTGGAAAATCACCTTCTTTATAACCCAAAGCGGCAACACAGCCTTGTGTATGTATAGGGTAGGGATAATATACATTACAACCAATTTTATTCATTTGTAATTTTCTTTTCAAATTATCTCTTTTATTGCTACGAATCACATATTGATTAAAAACATGATAAGCTTTCGAATCTGTATAGGGTGGGGTTGGCGCATCATATAATCCTGAAAGGTTTTTTCTCAGTCTAGAGTTGTAAACCTGCGCATTTTCGTTTCTTTGTCTAGTCCACCATTCAATGTATCTTAATTTAATACTTAAAATACCAGCCTGAATGGCATCAAGCCTAAAATTACCACCGATATGATCGTAATGATACGGATTTTTCATATCAATACCATGTTGTCTAGTTCTTAGCATCTTTTGATAAAGCTCTTCATCATTAGTAGTCACCATTCCGCCATCACCATAAGCGCCTAAATTTTTTGCTGGGAAAAAGCTAAAGCACCCTAAATCTCCCATTGAACCGGCGCGTTGACCACCCCATTCAGCAGCCACTGCTTGTGCAGCATCCTCAATAACTTTAAGATTATATTTTTTTGCAATACGATTAATTTCATCCATGTTGGAGCATTGCCCAAAAAGATGCACTGGGATTATGGCTTTTGTTTTTTCTGTAATCGCTGCTTCAATTTTACTTGTATCAATATTGTAAGTTCTTTCATCAATATCAACAAATACAGGTGTCCCACCCATTCTAATTACAGCTTCAGCAGTTGCAAAAAACGTAAAAGGGGTAGTAATTACTTCATCCCCACAGCCGATGTTTAAAGCGATTAAGGACATAATTAGTGCATCTGTACCAGAGCTGCATCCAACAGCAAATTTAGTTCCGCAGAAGTCAGCAAATTTTTCTTCAAATCTCTCGACTACTGGGCCATTAACAAATCTTTGAGACTCTAATATCTCAAGAACAACAGGTATTACTTCTTCTTTTATAATTCCATATTGTCGTGTCAAATCTAATAGCTTAATTTCATCCATCTAAGTCATCCTTTATAAAATTGTAATATTTTTTTGATACTGAATCCATATCATAATCATCATTAACATGCCACTTGTTTCTTGTTTTATTAGCAAAATTAAGAGGTGGTGGTTCATAAAGTTTAATTGGACTAAAATCCCAATCATCTTCTTGAACAATAGTGGCATTACTGCCGGCAATCTCCTTGGTTCCTCCAGCGCTAGAGCAAATAATTTCACAACCGCAAGCCATTGCATCAACCACAACGTTTGGGCAATGATCTAGCCAAGCTAAGTGAATAAAATATTTAGAAGCTTTGTACAGAGAAAAAAGTTTATCAATACCTAAATTACCAACATAATGAATTCGTTCATGTTGAATTTTGTCTTGAACATCGCCGGCAATTATTAAGCCATCGTTTTTCCCAGAATGCTCTAAAAAATACCTGATATTTTCACTTAATCTTTTGTGAGGTCGCCATGAGGAAGCACATGACCAAACATTCTCATACTTGCTAATGATTACGTTTTGAATAGAATTTATTAAATTTAAATCTGCTCCATTGTGAATAATGGTATAATTATTATGAGGTCCAAAATAATTAAAAGTTAATTCTTTATTAAATTGAGACTGAAATATTACGCCTTTTGCCAATTCATATGTTCTTTTAATATTTGAGTTTTGAGTTTTGTAATCAAATTCGCTGTTAAAGTATATGCCATCGAGCCGTTGATATAGGGGGGCATTGTATGTGGGCCTACCAGACTCTATAAAACAAAGGTAGGCATCTGGCTCGGGGTTATTATTAAACGAAACCCCTAAAGATGGCATATACTTAAACAGCTTCTGTCCAAATGAATTTGGTCCAGAATTCGAATTTAAATTAACATTTTCTAAAACTAGTTTCAATCTAATCTCTGATATGGTTTTTTAGCTCTTACTTCTTGAGCTGTTTCAAACTGTTCTTGTTGCTTAGTTTTATCAACATTCAAAGGATTAGTTCTGTTATAAACATGCATAATCTCAGGTATGTAGACTGCCCTTTCCGCTGCCATTTCTAGCAGTGGTAACATTATAGCTTGGTCGTATGCAACTTTGTAGTATTTATCGTTGTTTTTTAAATCATCATGATTAAGGTGCTTCCATAATTTATATTTAAAAGTTCTAAGATGGGAAGCTCTCCATTTATCAGTTCTAAACGAATTGTTTTTAATTACTTCATCAGGATAAGCAGATGGTTCAACACCCTTTTCACCATTCGGAGAGTAAACATAGCTTCCATATGTCATTAAACAATTGGTTGAGTTGTAAACCTTTTCAAGATGACTAAGTGTACTGTCTGACGGCAGCCAATCGTCTCCATCAAGCAAAATAATTACATCTTCATCATCAATATCTTCAATAGATTCTATAGTTTCAGCAATATTCTGCAACGCATATTTTTTATCTAGATTTTGAATTAATTTAAACCTTTTATCACCGGCAGTAGATAATGATGCTACAGTAGCACTGGTATCAGTGGAACAATCATCAATCATATAACACATAAAATTTTTATTGTTTTGTCTTTGTAGGCTGTAAGTTGTTCTGCCAATAAATCCTTCTGTATTGTAAAAAGGCGTAATAATTCTAAAAGTTTGAGAATCATTCTGAACAGCAGTTTTAGGTGTTTCAAGGTTCCATAAATTTTCTGTTATTGACCAAAACACATCAGGTCTGTCATACATGTATTCTAAGCACTTATCACGTGTCTGAAACCAATCTTCATCTTTATGCTGAACGTTATCATTTAAAATTAAATCACAACCTAAAATTTTTGCTTCAATGGTGAACCTTGGACATGTATCACCACCTTTCGGCATAAATATAATACCCTTTGCAGCTGCCAATTTATCCAAAACTTTTTTATATTCTAAATTTTTAATCAATTCAAATTCTAGATTGTTTTGTTTAGCATAATTAATGCAATCTGTAGTTCCTTTAATCCATGACATTGAGTCAATGATTAAATATTTGTTGTTTTTTGGTGTATTCTTTAACGAATCTATGTAATTTAGCGTCTGATGAGTAAAAAGAGAACTCAAAACAACATTATTAGCTTTTTCTAAAAATGGAAATTTGTCCATGTACCTTTGTTTTTGATTCTCGCTCATCCACATCACTGATTTTGAATGTAGCATAAACATAGTTACAGCTTTTGCAAGCTGACCTTTTTCACAATTGCATGCGCCGTCTTCAAGTATATGTTTTTCAGGAGAACGATAAACACAAAATTTATAATCATATTCAATAACTGTATATGAAAGATTTTTTATAGCATAAACTAAACAGTCAAGAGAAACCTGAGTAAAGTTTCCAAACACCCAATGTGCATTTTTGTTGGCCTTCATTATTTCTACTGTTAAATGCTGAGAATTAACCTGAGCGACTGGGACTAGACACGTCTCAATTAACGCTTGTGTTGAGAGTTCACCACCACCAACATAATCTTTTACAAAAAGATCAGAAACAAATACAACCATTTTTACAAGGCCTCTGAAAATAACTTCTCAATTTCGTCCATATCATTTAAAACCGTCTCAGCTGGAGCATGTTTTTCAATCAACTGAATAAATTTTTCATACATTTTTTCTTTGCTAAATCTTTGCTTTAATTGATTGCTATATTCTAAAGATTTTGAATAATTATCAGAAGTGACATCATTATAACATAATCTCATCTGCTCCTTTGCAGACTGTTCACGTGGGAAAGACCACATTGCATCTTTAGTAATTACGCCTTCCCACAATACATGTTCTGGTACGGTGCCTATATCAAAGGCAACATTATAAAAATGATCATTGCCATCCTCATCACACAAAAAGTCAAGCTGGCCAGACCACCCTGTAGCCACTACTGGTAGACCGCTATACGCTGCCTCAAACAAAGGAAGCCCGAAACCCTCACCGTGTGCAAATGAAATACAAGCTTTAATTTTTGGATGCTTATATAACGAATGCATTTCAGCTTCAGTCATATCTCCATGTAACAAATATAATTTACACTTTTTATTAGGATATTTTTGTAATACATTTTCTTTCATTTTTTCAAACATACCTATACGATCCATAACACAATTTTTAGCCATATTAGTTTTGACAACAAGACCGACTTCTTCATCATGAAATTCTTCTATAAACCAATTTACAGTGGCATCCATATTCTTACGCGGGCCCCATTGTGCAACAGCAACAAAGTTTGTATCATACTCCAAATCAATATCCAAAGGCTCTACATGGTCATAATCTTTTACTGGATAATTTACAAAATCAATCGGCTTTTCCAGACCTAATGTTGCCGGCGTACCATTAATCTCGCCATTGTAAACAGTATTTTTGAATGCTGTTGTTGAAAAACTAGAAACGACAATCACAGAATCAGTCACTTCGTTAATTTTTTGTAACCATTGTGGAGCAACCACTGTGGTTTCAATACCAGCTGTATAGCCGATATTAACATTTGCCATATTTTCAAACTCATTTGGAATTGTAGTTTGTAACGACATATCAAACTTACCACCTTGTTGTATAAATGCAATTGTTTTTTTGATGCAATTATCAATAAATTCTCTCTCTTCATCTTGCTGTGAAAGCCAAGATGTCCTGCCCCACTGAAGTGGCTGAATGTAAATATCATATAGATCCTCCCTACTGCGTAGAGCACGCAAGGCAAATCGCGACTGCTCACCATAGCCACTTCTCGTAAGAACAGGACCTTTTAAAATAATTTTCTTTTTCATGCAACCTCCAAAAGACACCATGGCTGAAAGTTCTTTCTGTTCTCCCAAGAGCCATTTTTTTCAATAAAATCATCCATAATTTGTACCCATTGTTTCTCATAATTTTCAAAATTATAGTTATCTAAAACATGTTGACGACCCAACTTAGCCATATTGTCGTAACGTTTTTTTGTTAATTTTAAAGCTTTGTCTAAACAATTTTCAAAATCTTTTTGATCAATTCTATCTTCGTAAATATAAGGGACTTGGAGAGAACCAATTACAGCCTTAGAACATGGTTGAATACCCCAACCAAACCAGTTTTTACCGTCTGTTACTTGTTCTTGAAGACCTCCTGTCATATTTACAATAATTGGTGTTCCACAGGATAAAGATTCCAAAGTTGCCAAACCAAACCCTTCAGCATCAGAAATATTAATTGTAAAGTCACTAGCTCTATAAAGATTGGCTAATTCTTCAGGGCTGACTTTATTAGTTGAAATTAAAATCTGCCCATCTTCAATACCTAAGTGTTGAATAAGGTGTGGTAAGTCTTGGCCATGTGGGTCACGCGCATCTGTATGCATCAAGAGCACGGCTTTGTCGTGACCGACTTTATCAAGCCATTCCTTAAACCACCAAAGAACCGTACCACTTTGTTTTCTTCTAGCATTTCTATTGTTCCAAAAGAATATTTTTTTGTTAGGGTTGTAAGTTTCTGATTTTTGTAAAATAGCATCTCTGACTTCTTTTGTTGTTGCTAACTCATTCTGATTTGTAGCCGGCTTAAAAATATTTGAGTGTACAGCATGAGGCAGGTAGCAATTTTCAACTTCTGGTGCAACATTTTGTAAAATTTCATGTGTAACTTTTGAAATGCAAACAACCTTGTCATTTGATTTATAAAATCTACCATTAAACTGGGGATATGGAAAGTTATCCCAAACATGGTAATACATCATGGGAACATTTGGTCTAATTTCATTTTCAATTTCCCAAAGCCACTCATAAAATCTAGGATCTGTCATAAACCAAAGTGCATCTGGTCGTTCCTTTTGCAAAATAGAACGTATAATTTCATGAGTTCCATAGCCATCAACAGGATAAATTATCCAGTCTTCGTCCCAGCCCTGAACTTTTATAGGATTATAATCGTTGTGTTTAATAGCACCTCCTAAGCAAACAAACTGATACCTACCAGTTTTTAGAAGTGCTTCAATCATGTATTTTGTTTGTGTGCCAACACCGGAGGGTGAGAGCGGGTGGTCAGATAAGACCAAAATTTTCTTTTTTGTCATTTATACCTCAAGGACAATGTTTTGTATTATGAAACTTGCAACCGTAGCCACCGGTACAAGACAAACGATTCTTAATATATCGTTTATTTTTAATATTATACAATGCTGTATTCAAAAGTTTAAGCGCATTTTCAGTTTTTATATTTCCACTTGTTACCCTAAAAAACTCCACATTGTTATTTTTAGCTGTACGTTTAAGTAGTGCGAAGTGAGTTTCTACGTTTTTTGGGTCAATATTCATTTTTTGGCAAAAGAAATGTTTGTACAAAGTAAGCTGGTACGTTATCATGGGTTCGGAACGTTTTTTGGCATTCCAGCCCCATGAACATGTTTTCCAATCAAAAATGTGAATTTTTCCATCAGGAGTAGATACTACAGCGTCGATGTAACCCTTAAAATGATAATCTTCTGTATTTGAAATAGGTTCAAAGAGTGGCATTTCTACAGCCATAACTTCGAATTCATCAAAATAATCTTCAAGAGCAGATTCAATCTCAGGTATAATTCTCTTACCCTGACCAATCATGTCCAAAACTAACTTTTTATTAATTTCGTGCTCTTCATCAAGTTCAGAAATATTCTTTTTTAATTCTTTAACAAAAAAATCATCTTCAATTGTTTCATTAAGAAGTTTTTTCTCACACACTGAGTGAATTGCTGAACCAAAAGCTGTGTACTCATTACCGGTAAAGCCGTCAATCTTGTCTACACGAGTCAATTTGTGATAAAATGGACAAAACTTCCAATCTTTTAATTCAGAATAAGATATATGTGACATGTTTTCTCTCTTTTATATAATGTAACACACAAATTATTGATTGTCAAGCGACTCAATGTTATTAACTCTTTCAAGTTTAGAGTAAAGCACTGGTGATATTTTCTTAAGATATGAATGATCGTTAGGGTGCATATAAAACTCTGTAAACCCAGTAGCAAAATATTCACGGAGTGATGTTGGAGAATATGGACTTATAAAAAGGCCGTTAACTATACTTGATAATTTTGCATATCCAACATCTTTATATAGAAATTGGTCAAACTCATAATCGTATTCAGTTTGTTGAAATAATTTTTTTGGAGCTTTAAATTCGTTACTCCATAGCAAATTATATAAGTGCATTCTTTTATCTAAAAATTCATTTTTTATTTTAGAATCAGCATAAATTTCATACCCGTAAGCAACCTCAACAGCATGAGCTGTTTCGTGTATCAAGTCATCCAATAAATCATTTTCATCGCTTTGAATGTTTGATACGTGTATTGCACCATCTTTGTAAAAAGCGTTTATATCTCTTTCTTCAAACTCATCAAAATGACCTATAATAATCATTTCAACTTCACTTAATAATTGTGTTGGTATTAACGACTCTAATTTAGAAATTATTTTTTCAACATCAATAGTATCATTATATAAATGATCTTTGAAATACACGTGAATACCAGTAGAAGTATAAAAGTTATTTACTTGTTCATTCAGTCGTTTCTGGGAATGTTTTATGCAATCCTTGAGCATCGTCTAATCCTTGTTGATATCCTCTTAAATAGTTTTCTTCAGCATAAGCAAAAGCAAACTCTGGAAAATCAGCGGCTAGAACTTCAGCTATCATATTAACGGTGACCTCTTCTTGTTCCAATTTTGTACCGACATATTCTACTAAATACTCTTTCAGTTTTGTATCTGTATTAACTCTCATTGAAAGCATTGGATTGGTGTGAATTTGTTCTTCTGTAATTACTTTGTTGTTTTCCATTATTAAATCCTTTTAGTTATAATACTTTTGACGCTAATGTCGCCAATTCAGAGCGCTCGCCTTTTCTAAATGTTACGTGACCAGAAATATGATAATCTTTGAAATTTTCAACCGCATGGGCTAAGCCATTTGATGTTTCGTTTACATAAACATTATCAATTTGTTCAATATCACCAGTTAAAACAATTTTGGTTCCTTCTCCGATACGAGTAATTATAGTCTTAATTTCATGTTTTGTTAAGTTTTGTGCCTCATCAATAATTATAAAAGCATTGGCAATTGAGCGGCCGCGTATGTATGTTAAAGCTTCAAGTTCGATTTTGCCCTTTTCCATATACATTTCTAAAGATGTCCTATCACCCATTAAAAATTTAAGATTATCTTGAATAGGCATTAACCATGGAAGCATTTTTTCTTCCATAGTACCCGGAAGAAAACCAATATCTTTCCCCAAAGGTTGTACAGGACGAGACACTATTAAACGGTCATAATGGTTGTTCTCGCTTCTTAACCCTATCGTCTGCTGTAGACCCGCTGCTATAGCCATCAAAGTCTTTCCAGAGCCAGCACGGCCGATTAAAGACACTATTTTAATTTCTGGATTTAAAAGTAAATCAATGGCAAATGCTTGCTCTTTATTTCTAGCATCAATTTTCCAATCAGGTATATTTTTGTGAATTACATTATGTAATGGTTCATGGTGTGAGGTAAATCTTGCTAAGGCTGATTTTTTTTCATTTGAATTAGAAACTAACATAATATACTGATTTGGAGACCATTTACAATCAATTTCGTCTTCTAAAATAGTTATTTCTTCACCAGCATAGTATCTATCAATTATTTGTTCATCGACTAATTGCGTAACAAATCCTGCGTATAATTCATCAGAGCTTATCACTGCTCTTTCTGAAATAAAATCTTCTGCTTGTATGCCAATAGAATCACAAATTACACGCATATTTATGTCACGTGAAACCATGATAGTTTTTCTATTTTCATTGGAGGATTGTACAGCCATAGCTGTAGCAATAATTGTGTGATCCGGGTGTCTTATGTCTAGGTCAGGTGGAAATATAACATTGTTTAATGAAGAATATGAAACAACTTTAAGAACACCTTTTCCCTTATCAATCCGTACACCTTTTTCAAGATTACCTTTAGATCGTAATTCATCTAATGTTCTGATAAAAACTCTAGCATTAGATCCAACCGAATCCTGTCTTTTTTTGTGACCGTCTACTTCTTCTAATACTTTTAGTGGAATAAAAATATCGTGATTGTCAAATTTGTATATTGAATCAGCGTCTGTCAAATAAACACTAGTGTCAAGTACGTAATTTTTTTTAGCCATAAGCTCTTTGGGTTTCTAGAATATATAGTTTGATTACTAACATTTCTTAATGATTTGCCAATCAGCAACAAAAACTATTGGTTTTTCATTTCTATTATATGGTACACCATGTTTGCGAAGTTTTTCAACATCTTTAATTAAAAAAATTTGAGCATCCCAGCCATCAACTCCTAATTTAGATTTTGATTTATTTACAATATATCTTTTCAATAACTTAACACAAACATCAGGACCAGCATAACTTTTTACTAATACTTTATCATTTTTATGGTATGATTTTTTGTATTTCATTTACATTTTCTATATTAAACTTTTCGCAGGGGGCAGCAAAATAACACGTAAACAAAAAAATGCTGCCAAGAACATAACCATTGCTAAAACTAAAAGTTCCGTTATTGTTTCCACAATAATAACTATTGTGATTTATTTTTTCACCATATATAATCTTTCCAGATTTTTTGATTATTAGAAATTGAATCAACAATATTATTTTTAGGTTTTTTAGGGATTTTCAATAATTTCATTCCTGCTTCATCAGGCGTTTTATCTCCCTTTCTCTGATTACATTTTTTACATGATGCTACAAGATTTGTCCAACTTTTATCACCACCACGTGATTTAGGTAAAACATGGTCAAGAGTTAGTTCTTTTTCGCCAAAAGATTTGTGGCAATATTGACAAATGTGACCATCTCTTTTAAAAACACTTTTACGATTGCAATGCAAAGCATTAAATCTAAATTTTACAACACGCGCTAAAACAATAACAGATGGTATTTTGAATATGTTGTTAGTTGATCTAATAACTGCATCATAAGTTTCAATACTACGTGCTTTTCCTATTAAACACATTACAAGCGCATCTGTGCCATTTATAACTTCAATAGGACGATAGGCAGCGTCGAGCTTTAGTGTTTTAAATTCAAAGGGGTTGATCACATTATTATCTTGTTTATTGTACATAATATAAAACTTTTTTTGAATGTTGTCAACCTTTTTAAATTATTTAGCCAGCTGGCCTCCGTTTTGTGCCTAAAACATCAACAACATTTTTGACCAATTCAGATGAAGCAGCTACTTTCTCATCACCACCAATGCTCCACAGCATTTGAATCCCTAATTCATCGCAAACATTTTGTTCTGGGGTATTGTGTTTCCCCCTGTCACCACCGTTGGCAAAATAATCAGGCTTTAACCTTTTTATAGCTTCGCATACAGTACCATCTGAATCATCAACGTGACTAACCAAAATTACACCTTTGATAGAATTAAGAATTTCTGATCTTTGTTCAAAATCCATAAAAACAAAACCTTTCTTATCATTCAACCACTTATCAGAATTTGCTACAACGATAACATCACCATACTTAGCTGCAGCCCTTATCATTCTAATATGACCAGCATGAACTGGGTCAAAACCACCTGAAACCATAATTGTTGGCTTGTTTGAAGGTTCATCAAACATTTTTTTGTGTATAACCATTTTCAATCCTATATTTGTTCCTAACTATATCACAATTTTATTCAAAATTAAAAGTTTTTATCCAGAATCACCAGTATCTTCATTAACGTATAAATACCCAATTTCTACAAGCTGGCCAGCGGTTGGCAAAACAGTAAAATATACTGTATTTTCTGATTCAACATAATACCAGTCATGATTTAAAGAACCATTTATAAAAACTCTTACAGTGTCAATTTCTGGTTTGTGTGTTAATTTTACAGATTCAATTGGCTCAATTGAATGTGTTGCATCAGTTACTCCGGGCGACCAGTCTGTATCACATATATCAACCACAACGCCACCAAGCATCCCAGTTGCTTCCATATATCTTTCGCCAACATCAATCATACTTGGAGGCATGCTACACAAAGTAGTAGAAGGATCTTGGTTAACAACACTAGCCATGAAAACTGAACCCATTCTCAAAGATTGATACCAACTCATAAAATCTGGTACTGTAGGGTATTCAACATCACTTTGTTCTTCTTCATCGGATACAAATACTACTAATAAACCAGCATCCGGACGCATCCACGTAGTAGAATAAGGATTGCTATTCATATATTGGTATACAGAATTAAAACCTTCTTCATATGGGGCTGTTGTCAATGTTGCCAGCATGGCAGCTGCATCATCTATATCATCACCGGGTACTAGAGGAAATTCATTGCTTGTTACAGCTCTATCTGGATCAGCGCTAATCATCACAAGTCTCCAGTCTGAAACTGGCAAAGCCAACAACATAGCCTCAACACCTGCCAACAACTCTGCATTAAATCTCGTCATAGAACCAGATCGATCAACGACCCACAAAATATCAATACCATCAATTGACATATGCTGAGTAAATGAATCAATCCAAATTTCACCTTCGTTTACAGGCACTTCAACTTCTATGTAAACTGGTACCTCAATTTCTACTTCTATAGTTTCTGTTTCTGTAACAGTTTCGGTTATAACAATTGTTTCAGGCTCTTTGGAATTTATAACAGAGTAATCTTGTGTACAACTAACGCCAAAACCAGCCACTAAAAGTAAAAACTTTTTAAGCATATTCGTGCCATCCCTATAACTACGTAGGTTGTGGCATTGAAAAAAGTTGTTGTTCTCTAACTTTTTTTATTTTGCCGGTTTTCTCAATATAAATTTTGTAATCATAAAATAAATCATTTTTTAAAACGGCCAATATTAGCGCAGGTTGCAAGTCATTTTTAAAATATTCAACATCAGGCATTACACAGTAGTTCACCCACTCATCTACTTTGAATTTCATTTGTAATTTGGTTTATAACTTTTTAAAACTTCATACAATTTGCCGGGTGATAAATTTGGTGTTCTATAAATATGTAAATCATCCCACATTACAATTCTAGCTTTAACAAGAGCATGTGCTATCCATTCAGAGCAATACCACTTATCTCTATGTTTAATCAAGTATGGAAATATTTGTGACAATATCATCCCAGTCCAATCATATTTTGCTCCGTTAGTCTCCTTTATAAAACTATGTAGCTGCTTAAGCTGATAATCACGTACTGGCTGTCTCCAACTTAATTCAAAACTTAAAAAATCCCAATCTTGTAAATTTTTTACTTCGTAAATTGAGCGTGCTGAGACTTTTCCACTAAGAAGTGGTGAGATACTAATCCACGTTATATCATTAGGTAAAACTAACTCAGCGTGGCTGTACTGACTTTTAGTCCACCATCTGATAATTTTATTTTTCCAATCGCCTTTACCCTTATAAAAAGCAACTTTTACAATCATATAACGAAATAAACTCCTAATTTAATTATATCATCAAAAATGTTCATCGTGAAAATAAATTAACAAAATCTGATGGGAGATATTCTATACGTTTTGTTTGGAACCACCAAACTGCTAGTTGATCTTGATAAATTTCGTAATCATCTTCACCAAGAAAATACACATGTCTTTTTACATCTAACACTAAGCCCATTAATGGCTCTTCACCATTATAAACAACTGATATGTCTTCCATTACAATGTCGCCAATATCAAACTTTGTGTAATATTTATCATCTTCGTGCACTAACTAATTAGATTTCACGCTTTAATGTTTTTCTCATGTAGTCAAGTTTTTGTCTTTTATCTAATACAGTTCTATGAACTTCTTCGGTTTCCAAATCAAACTGCTCCTTAACATCCCACAAAGCTTCTTCTATTTGATCTTCAATATCTAAATTATTTGAATCTTTAACTTCAACCTTTTTTTCTTTTTTAAACCAATTAAACATTTTTGTCCCTATAAATAAACCCCCAAAAGGGGGCATATTAAATATGGTGTTAATCGAAAAACACACTTTTTATGGTGGAGGCGGCGGGAATCGAACCCGCGTCCGCAATAAATCCAAAATTAAGTCATTCACAAGCTTAGCCAGTTAATGTCACTTACTGACAAGTTAGGAAGTTATAAAACAACGCTTACTTCCCTGTTGCGCTGAGTTTTTTGATTTTAACAACTTATCTGTTGTTTTGATTAGATTGAATAGAAGGCCCTAATCTGCCTCCCTACTAAGCGGCTAAGCGCTGTTCGAAGTGTAAGTTGTTATTTGCAACTAAATTATTTGAACTGTTAAGGTCGTATCTAACCTGCTTGCACTCAATAACTTCAAAACCACGTCGAAGCCTGATCACCCCCATTTAATGTTCGCAGCATGTGCATTCACATTCTGCCGGTACACAACCGCAGCATTCACAGTTAGTCATTTTTGTTCCCCCTTTGTTTTTTGACGATTACGCCTAAAGGTATATAGTTCTTATCATCAAGCCAAATCAATGTTTCATTGTTTCTTTTAACTTTTTCAGAAAAACAAAAATTGATTACTTTCTTAGCTTTTTTTATGGCAGCACTTTCAGTAGTGTGTTTACTAATTAAATCACCCTGTATGTAGTGCCCATTATATTTGTATACTTTCCACATTATAACAATTGTTCTATTATTTGTCTTGAATAATCTTCCGAAAAACCTGAATGGCCATGGTATAGAATCATTTCTCTATCAATATAGAAATAACTCGGAAACCCAGATATAGAATAACCATTAATACCACTATTGTCAAGCATTTTCTCTCTAGAGCCAAATAAAACAGGCGAGCTTGTTATACTATGAGACGTAACCCACTCTTGTAATTCTTCTTCTGTTGGCTCTATACCTGAATAGTATCCATCAAGCAAAACTGTAACCAAAACAAAACCTTGTTCTTCGTAATCATCTTGTAATTTTTGTGCCACAGCTCCGCCGGCTTGGCAAGGCCCACACCACATCGCTGATAAATCTAAAACAATTACTTTTCCTTTATGACTGTATAAATCCCAAACATTCCCAGCTTGATCTAAAAGTCTGAAGTTACAAGGTGTGTCTCCGACTTGCACGTGTTGACAATTATCATCAGCCATAATACCAACTGGTTCTAAAATTTCTTCAGGTTCAGGTGGGTCTCCTAGATTGTCGCTGGTTTTTAAATCCGCAGCGCATCCAAATAACATTGCAACTAAAAAAAATATATTTTTCATATTTATACCCCTAAAATAACTAGGGTTTTTTGACTTAAAAGCTCAGTTTATCAAAATATTTCTGAATTTCATATTTTTTTGTAAGTTTTAAAAATGTGTGGTAATTTAAACCTAGAAATCTAGCAGCATCTTTTTTAGACTCTGTGGCAGAAATTGCAAATTTTAATATTGCTTCTTGCACAATGTATTTTGAATTTCTCCAAATGTCAAAACCATAAAATCTATTTTTTACAATTTTACTTGACAGTTCTAATTTTAGTGCTATAATATCTTCTAATGACATAATATTAATTAATACTAACAGATCATCACTAACAAGATTATTATCTCTTAATTTATTTAAAACACTTTTATGTTTAGTTTTAGATTTCATTATAAATTAAAATCAATTTCATCATCACCACCAGCACTGTCATTACCATCAGGTTGTGATTTTTTAGCAGTATCATATGCTTGATTTGTAGGCTCTTCACCTGATACTTCTAATTCGCTTTCAAACTTATCAAAATATAATTTTAAGTTTGCAATCAAATATTCATAAAATAATTCTTGGTCTTCAGAATTTGAAAGTAGGTCATAAGCATCAACAATCGAGCTTTCAATTTTTTTGAAACTAGCATATGCCATATTGCGACCTGTAACATCAGCTCCCTCGATACCAAAATCATCTCGTGGGTCAGATTCTTCCTCGTCTTCAGGTGGTGATTCTGGATTAATATCAATAAATTTAGATTCGTCGTCAACAACATCGATGTCAATTTCTTCATCTAGTCCTGCAGTTTCAACTCCACCACCATCTTCTTCTGCATCATTATTTGCTTCTACAGGAGTCAAAGCACCCACCACAGCGTTTACAATGTGAGATCTAAAGGACTCTCTCTGTTCTAAACTTGTAGTCAAAAGCTTATAATCTGTTTCCAAAATTGGTACAATTTTCTTTAATAAATCTTCTAAAACGTTAATTCCAGTATTACCATGAGGCGCCGGATCATTGTCGGGTGTACTAGCTTCAGAAACTAATTTACCTTCAATATCAATAAGCTTGCGAATTACTTCTCGCAGTCTAGATTCTTCTGATTTTATTTTCTGCTCAGCAAGCGATCTATTTTTCTTGACAATTCTGATTGCCTGTCTTATACTGTTTCTGAGAGTTTCTTCATTCATTGTGATATGCCTTTTTCAATAATTAGTTTCATAACTTCATCTATCAAACTTAAATCTACATTTTCTGTTTTATTTGTTTTTAGTCTGCTTTGTCTTTCTTGTTCAGCATTTTCTTCTTCTACATCGAGCCCGGGCCAGTTTGGCTTTGCAGCTGGTGCACCTTGGACAGCTCCACTGCTCATTGACGTTGCTTCATTTACCTCATTTTGTCGAGGACCCATTCCAAATATAGCAAGTAATTCGAACACATTATCCTCACCAACAAATTCTTCCAATTCATCTATCGCATTTACATCAGTAGCAGCATCTGAGATTAAATCACGCATGTCTCTACCTTTGAATGGTGTGCCTCCTTGACGATCGAAAGCCTTAACAGCGTTGGATTCTAAATCTAATACTTGAACCCCGGGCTTCACATCTTTAGGTTTTACTGATAGCCAACGATGCCAATCGGGTATACCAGAGTCATCTGGCTTATCACTTGCTCCTAATATAATTCTGTCACCTTCACTTAAGGGTCCATTAGGACCAATAATATCAAAAGTAGCAGATACAGAAGAAGGTTGTTTTGAAATTCTTAAATCAATTTTTGACGAATCAATAGTGTCGAGTAACAAGTTCCAAACTTCTGCAGAATGTTCAGCAGTAACAACCGTACCATCTTTTAAAGTTCTTTGATTTCTAAGCGGTGAGGATATTAGCACTATAACTTTATCAACATCAGGTCTATCAGCATACTGTTGAACCATCTTAAGATGACCCATATGGGGCAGTTTAAAAGCGCCGGGAACGATGGCTACAGTTTGGCCACTGTACTCTTGATCTACAACAGGATCATCGTCCTCGTCTTCAATTTCTTTAACAGGTTTTAACTTATATCCTACAAAATCTTCCTCATCTTCGTTTAATGAAGTATCATCTTGAAATGCTGATCCCATGCCGCCAAGGATAAATTCACCGGTAATTTTTACAGGATTAGGGCCGAACATTTTTTCATCTCGCAGCACAACACCTTCATGGTTCATAACATCGCCCATAGGACTTGTGAGACCACGTAAAATATCATTTCCTAACATTCTTGTTGCATGCATAAAAACAGCACCATAGATCGCAGCCTCAGCATCGGCGTCTTCAATGAGATCAACAATGGCTGGAGAACCGTTGAGAATTGCTTTGTACAGCTCTTTGTGTAATGGGTGGGTCTTCTTGCCATTCTTGAGTTTAACGGTCTTGTAACGTGGATTAGAAGCTTCTGACAGCCAGTCTTTTAAAGGTTTTGTAATTTCACGATCATCTGATATTTGAACAGTAAATGGTTGAGACAATGTTGACGAAAAATCAATATCTGAATCTTCTAATCGTTGTGTCGGAACTGAGCCGTATACTTGAAATCCATAGTCTTCTGCCACAACATTTAGTTTTTTTATTAATTTAGCCATAACTTTAGGATCGTATGGAACCTCTGTTGATGGGGCTTTTATTCCCTCTGGTCGAGAGGCGCCGGGTCTCATGTTGCCTTTGCTAGCACCAGATTTAGCTGTTCGTTCATAGAACTGATTTAATCCATGAATTGCTAAAAAGTTTTCATCATATTTTGTTACATTAGTTGTGCCGGCTACATATTCAGTATTCAAGAACAGTGAAGGATTATCCCACATTCCCAATTCTTCTAATTCACCTTTAATATTTCTTAGCGATTTATTTAAAATCATCAACAATGTTTTAATAGCCGGCCGCATTCCATGACCTTCTGGAAATCTTTGATCTACGCGACCCATGGTGATGCCGCCAATGTCTATTTCTTTCATTGAACCACGATCAACAGCAAACTGGTGCACACCATCTGCTTCTACAACTTTAAATGAAACATTGACACCATCAATTTTAACGGCACCTGCATCCTTTTTTTCTACAAACTTCTTTGCTTTTTCAAAAAAATCAAGTAGATCGTTCCCTGTATCAACAGAGTTCAAATCAAAAGGATGATTCATGTGGCCGGCAGCACCACCCATTATTCATCACCCATTGATTCTTCTAAAATACTTACCTTTTCTTGAAGCACAGTCATTTCGTTTTGCATTTTTCTAGCGTAACGTTTAACTTCACGAAGATGTTGCTTAGTGAGGGCAAGACGTCGCTGTTCCGTCATGGTTCTAGGTTTAAACTTAGATATTAACTCTTGGAGACCTTGAATATAAGTGAAGATGTTTTTTTCATTAATATCTTCGTTTAAAAAATTTCTCCATTCAGATTCATACGACATATCTTGTTCCTCGTTTCTGGATAATACTAAAAGTTTATAGACAAACTTATTTTGAATTTTTTTAAGTTCAATATTATGTCTAACTTTTATATTTACCAGTCACAGCACTAATCCTTTTTGGCTGCTTTGTTGTTTTCTTGCACAATTTGAATTGCTTTCTTGAGAATCTCTCTGATTTTAGCTTCAGGCAATCGTGCTCTTTCATCGTCATGACGACCTTGAGCGCTTGCAGCAGTTTTACGGCCGCGGGCTCTTCTTTCGTCCAACTCTTCATCCTTGTCTTCGCCTTCTTCTAATTCTTCAGCGTCTACTTCTTCATTAACGTCGTCTTTATCATCATCTCTGTTGCCGGCACAGTGCGCTTCATCAAGCTCTTCTGCATCTTCAGCTTCATCGATTTTTTTATCGTCGTCTTTGTCTTCATGAGCAGCTTCTTCCATTTTCTTCTCATCATCTTTGTCTTCGTGCGCGGCTTCTTCAAGCTCTTCTTCGCTTTCTGCTTGCAGCTCACCCTTGCCGTTAAATTCATCGAATTCCTCTAACGTGTTAAATTTAAAGCCCCATGCTTCAGAAAGCAGGGTTCCAATTTCTTTTTCTTTCCAATCTTTTAATGACATCTTCTTATCTCCTTTTTGTAGATGTTCGTAGTAAATAGTATCATTTTTCTTTAAACTATCTTCGAAGTCTCTTAAACACATGCTACCATCTCGATTCGCCTCTTGTTCCATTTTTCTTAAATGTGGATCTTTCTGAGCGTAGCCGGGACCAGTATCACCCGAATGTTTAAATTTACCATCGCAATTTTGCTTATGATGCACCAACTCATGCCCCAATGAACGTAAAATATCTTTTGGGTGTCGACCGGTAACATAGAGTGTGATCGACATATTACCGGGCTCGTAATAAGCTGTTTTACCTAGTGGGTTTTCAGCATTAGCATGGTCTTTTTTCAAAAACAATCTTGGTGGTTTTTTAAAACCAATATGCTTTTGAGCAAAAGGCATAAATTGTTTAATTAAATCTTTGAGCACGTCTTCCATAATGGCTCTCCTAAACTCTAAATAGTTGGTCAAATAATCAAGTTTTATTTTCTTTTGAAGTTTGAGACACCAATCTTAATGTAAAAGTAAAAAATGTTAATTCTTTAGTGTTATCATCTAAAGGAACTACTGTGGATATTGAAACAAATCTGTTTCTTCTTATTTCGTTCTGTATTGACACCAATACACCCATATATTCAACCCAGTCATTAATCTCTTCTGACCATTTTGACCAAGCAACAATATCACCAACATGCAGTATTTCTGCGTTGGATGAACCAAATTCTTTTTTCTGTTCCATTATAACAACTTATAAATATAAAGCTGAACTAAAATTTAACTTATATTAAGTGGTTAGTTGGTTTAAATTTCATACCAACTAATGAAGCTAACAGGGTAATCATTGTTATTTCATAACCAAAAAAGCCATAAAACACCCAAGAAGATACCAATAAAAGCAAAAATTTCCAAAAATAACTAAAAGTAAAAAACATTAATTAAAACCTAATTCCTCTAATTCATCATAAGGAACAGCAAATAAACAATTTCCATCATATACTAAAACTCTATCTTTTTCATCAAAATCATAATCAACAACATACACCTTAATACCACAAACAAATCGTTTATGTTCTCTTTTTGATGGCACATAATACCATTTTTCACCCTTACACATGAGTTTTGATGGTCTTACTAGCTTATCAGTGGATTTAGGTGTTTTGCCTGATATTTGTCTGATAATTTGTTTTAATCTTTCCTCGTCTAGATTTTCCCAAGCCATACTAAAAACCACCGCTTACTAACTCAAGACAGTCTAAACACTCTTTTTTGTCGTAACATGTCTCTGTAAGTAAGTACTTGTGATTTAGTTCATTGAACACATGATGTTCATTCTCCATGAAAAATAGTTTATTATACCATACCCATTTTACCATAAAACTATCTTTTTTTAAATCGGTGATGATCCCCAATTTTATAGTTTTAAAATTATTTGAAAATTTTAATCTTACTAAGTGACCTAGCTTAGCGTCGTCATATTTCATAAATTAAACATAACATTATTATTAAATATTTGCAACTAAAATAAATGAGCGTACGCTAAAATAAAACCTGTAAAGGCTTGGGCAACCATAAAAATAGTTACAGCCTTAGTTTTGAAATTTTTTAAATTTTCAATATCTCTTAAAGCAGTTTTTAATTGTGGAGGTGATGCAACATCATCTATTTTTTCTTTCCACACTTTCAAATCTTGTACCTTATCTTCTTTTGCTTTTAATTCAGTTAATTGGTATTTAACATCCTGTAATTCCGCTCTTAAAGCATCAATCCCGCTAGCCATCGCCTCTAGCTGTTGCAATACTAAATTTGAATAGGTTTCCCATCCTGAATTATCATTAGACATAATTACGTCCTCCGAATTTAAGTAGTTTTATATTAACATGTAATCTTATCTAATTTGTAGCCATCGTTAATTTTAACTACTTTGTAGATAATAAGCTTAAAACTATCTGGTTTGACATCGTTTATTTTTGGATTATCACAAATTTTTGCTAATACATCGTCAATATTTTTTTGCGAATCCTCAAAATATTCAATTCGGTTAATGTTTGATTTTCCATCAGGCATAATTTTATTTGTAATCATTTTAGCCATAACGTCACCCTTAGATTCGCCTTGAGTAGCAATCACTCGCACTCGACCAGCATCAACTCCAATTTCGTCTAGATAGTCAATTATGGGTCCTATTGAATTACCTCTTCTAGCAGTCATGACATATGTTTTAGAATCGTCTGTAAAGTTTCTCATAATATCAGTTACAACTGTTATTTCATCTGGATTTTTGACAATAGAAAAATCTGATAAATCTATATCATACCCAGCATCTTGCAAATCTCGTACAGGATCAAATGTTTCTATTCCCTCTTTAGACGCTGCGGCCTTCATGTAATCTTCAAATTCTTTTTGATTGCCAAGTGACGCGGTAGAACCATCAGGCGCTGTAACACGTGTTTCTGACCTTGTGTGAGCTATTGTCTCATCAAAATCAAAAATACGAAGTGTAGTAATAGGTTCTTCAGCTTCAGCTAGATACTTTCGCCAATTTTCAAGTATTAGTTTCATTTTTTTCTTGCCATTGTTCAGACTCAGAATCTTTTGCTATAGGTCCGCCTTTTGCCCAAGTATGGCATGCCCTTGCACTATGGCACTTAAAGTGATGCATCCAACAATATCCAAGCTCGCCATCTTCATCAAAAGTGTCGCCCGGCATACAATCTTTCATTCTTGGAGAAATATCAAAAGCTACACAGTTGCCACACAGTGATTTTCTAGCTGCTTCCTCGGTTGTTTTCCAATAAGCAGCAATTTTTTTCCAATAATCACCGGGCTCGTCAACATTAAGAGGTCCATAATTATATTTTTTTATAGTGGCATCTCTATTTTCTGTATTTAAGGCCAAGTCTTGCGTTGCTCGTGGACAAGACAGTCTTTGATCTTCAGTTAAATAATCATTCCATTTTTCTAATATAAGTTTCATTTTTACTTTCCTCTATTTGGTGCTGTGCTGTATCTTCTTTGTTTAATTCATTTGTTTGATTTTTAGTAGTCACAAAGGCAACTAAACTAATACAAGCAAACAAAACTATCAAACTTTCACCAAACATTTAATTATCATATACCTTATCTATATCATCTCTAACCATGCTAGTTGCTTTTAGCATATCATCTTTATCAACTTGTTTTAAAATTAAATCACCTGTCTCAGGCTCATAATACATACCAATCAAATCACCTTTTGAAATATCTTTCATCTCTTTTTCAGTTATTGTAATTTTACCATTGTTTTTCTTTACAAGCATAGCTAAAACACTAAAAAGAAAATCTGGGTCTTGCATGTATTTGCTCATTTATCTTTATTCATCCTTTTAGTTTTTTCTTTTGATGCTTCTTTTCTTTTTTTAGCATATTCATACGATTTTTTAAGTCGTGCTTTAACTTCTGGATCTTTGGCATTTTGATATGCAGCGCGAGCACGCTGGTGTATTAAATTTATAATTTGCGACTGTCGTTTATGGGATTTAGACTTGAATGAAGCCTTAGACAGTGTATCCTTGATATCCTGCACTGTTGAGAATTTAACTGACACTGTATCGCTTGGATCTTCATCAGTGTATAATCTACGTCCAGAACCTTTAGGTTTTTTACCAGTGCCTTTTTTTGGGTCTGCTTCATCTAGTTCAATTTCTTCATTTTTCTTTTTCTTAGACTTTTTAACACAATTTGGATATCGTTTTCCAAACATTGTTTTCATGCCCTTTTTTTCATATCCGGGCCAACATTTTTCAACAAGAAATTGTTCGTCCAAATAATTTTCTAATTCATCTAGAATTATTTCTCTTAATTGTTCACCAGTTACATTCATGATCTTAAATAGTCCTTCCAAGTTGATACAATCGATTCATTAGTTTGCATAAACGCAGGCTTGCGAGAATTAACAAATTGGGCCAACACTCTGTTGAATACCACATTAAGGTTGTCTTCGTCGTCCATCTCGCCCTCTACAAGTTCTACGAATAATCCAGTCATAATGTCAGGCGCGTCAGCATTAATTGAGAATATGGCAGTAAATGCTATCTCGCCACCCTTTTCAACTGTGACGGCATCCATATTTAAGTAATATTGTGTATTCTGCTCTTTTCTTGGCGCTTCAAGTAGTTGTTTTCTCAGCTCAATTCTAAAGTCGCGAGAATCAACAATCTGTTTTAGTACCTCAATTCCCAATCCTAAATCTTCTGGATCATAGTAGTGTGTATAGCGCGCAGTACACTCGTACGACTCGGAGTATTGTCCGTCAGTTTCGAGATCCCACTCGTAAGATGAGAGCACTCCGTCTTCGATTCCTATGGCAAGATTCATAAACTCGCCACCTTCCATTTGTCCTTCACGCTTGAAGTAGTCGGTAAGCACAGCCTCAAACTGATCTCTTCTGTCGTCGATTATAGCATCAATGTTTTCAAGCGCTTCTCTGTATTCTTCTGGCATTGCCATATAGCCGTTACCATAAATGTCAGGGTGTTCAAAATTAACCTTCATGGTTAAATGTATTTCTTCGCGAACACGACGAATAACAGGCGTATAGTTGTTAGAGTCTTCAAATATATCACCATATATCGCAATTATTTCATCAACAGAGTTCCACACAACCTCTTCTTGATTACCGGGCAGTCTTTTCCACTCATCAACCGGCCACTTCGCAATAAATGCCGCGAAAGGTCTAATATAAGCACCCTCACCGCCATCATCTCCAACTTCATAATCAGAATATGTTTGAGCCATTCTATTATTGTACTCATTCATTATTTCTTCGCACTGCCCTTCATATTGTGCGATAATGTCGCCAACTAAATCAGCATCCAGATCATCTTCAGTGTCTGTGTTTTGTTTCATATTGCCGCTAACAAGAGCTTGTGCACCTAATAACTGTCTCATTAATCTTTCACGACCAGCAGCATTTGCAGTATCTTCGTAAGAGCCACCAAAAATCATAAATTTATTAAGATCAATAATACCATTATCATTTTTTGGCATGTTTGCTATGACTTCTTCTTGGTTTGATCTCGCCCAATCAGTAACTCTATTAGTTAAACCGGGAATATCTATACCATAGACGCGCTTTTCGGGCATTCCAACGTCTTGTCCATCATCCCAGCGCTTCGGAGGCTCGTCACCTTCGTAATATCTAACATGACGGATACGTGTGCGAGAAATTGGCTCAATATCACCGGTAAATGGACGTTTATCGTCAGCAAATATCTCACCTTCTTGGATTTCTTGCTCTGCGCTGTCTATATTGCCGGTGTTAGTGGCGCTCAGAAGGTCTTCTGTCTCAACCACGTATGCTACCGCTCCGTGGCCCTGAGCCTCGGCTACAGCGCATTTATAGTAGGATTGATAGGCATTTTGGCGGCTAGCTGGAGAATGACAAGAGGTAATTGTATCAAAATCACTCATTCTGAGCACATCTATCGGATGTCGAGTAATAATAATAGAATATTTGTCATTATCGATGTTATTTATCTCTTTTTTGATGTATCCGGCGTTCTTTTTCCAATATTCGCCGTATTCAGTGGCTAAATCGGTTAAATCATAGCCGGCTGGACCTGCGACACCCGGATTTACGACATATAAGTTAATTTGAGTATTAATTCTCTGAAAATTCTCATATTCTTTCTCATCGAGCGCTGCTTTTAGCATTTTTCCGGTAACTCGGGTTCGTGTCCTAACTGGTTCGCCATCTGCTAACTTATAGTTGATATTCGCCATATATTTGTAGACTTTTTGGTATATTTCGTCTTTTCTTCGGCTTAAATCAGCTAATTTAGAGAAAAGTTTGCCGATTTTCATCTGAATTTTCTTAATTTTCTTTTTTTCGGGCTGTCCACCCTGCATACCAATTAAAGTATCAAGTAAATCATCGACTGAGCGCATATCTCGCTCGGCATATACCATCCCTTTCTCCCAATCTACATCATACTCTTGAGATCTGAAGAATTCTGAGAACTTACCAAGCTCTGAGTTGGTGTCTAAGGTTGGAAAAGGTATAACAACACGCATTTTGTTGCTAAAAAGGTCATTTAAGGGCAAATTTGCTGGATTTAGGTCATCTAACACGTCCTCAAGCACTCGCATCTCGTCTTCGGTGACTTCTCGGAGTACTTTCTCATTGACAGGGACACAATTAGGCACCATTCGGTCGCCTTTTTTCTTCAAACCAGCCTGTCTGTAACCATCCCAACACTTTTCTTGTAAAGTATTAAGTAAATTTGCTGTTTTTGCCAAAATTTGGTCGTCATTTAGCATTTTTTACTTACCTTTACGAGAATATTTACCTGAACACTTCCATTTTTGACGCGAAAGACATAAAGGTGTTCCTCTATCTTTACCAGAGCAATCTTTTCCGTGAGATTTCATGTCTCCATATGATCTTGCGCAATATGCATTACCTTTTCCAGTACCGGGCTTAATTCTTGCACCGCCACCCTTGGCTTTTCCAGCTTGTCCGTATGATACACACTTACCTTTCACTCTTCTAGCAAATTTTTTACCTTTGGAGGGTTTACATGCTTTCTTTTTCTTTTTTTCAGTTAATTCTTCTTCTTCGTAAAGACCATAATAATGAGATTCTTCTAAATATGCCTCTAATTCTTCTTGTATTAACTTTTCAATGTAATCTTGGTTCATCCCTTCTTTCCTTTTTTAGATTTTTTGCCCCATTTACCTCTTTTGCCGCATGCCGAAGGGGTTGGACGACATGATGGATATTTTGAACGCTTCTCACCACTAGATCTTCCGCATGCGCCACACTTTTTGCGACCTGTTTTTTTGTCTTTTCGACATGTATTACAGTCTACCCAGCCTTTTTTCTTACCGGGTGCACCTTTACGACCAAACCATTTACGTAAGTCTTCATCTAAATTTTTTTTTTCTTCCAAAACTTGGGTCAATTCGTCTTCAACCATAATTCTAAGGTTTTCTTTTTTTGAATTACCCCAATTTTTGGCGCCAACTTTGCGACATTTAACAAGAGCACCAGATGCATACGCACTTGGCCACACTTTGTATCGTGACTTGACTTTGTGGTAACACGCATCCTTCTTACCAGACTTCTTTTTCTTTTTCTTGCGTTTCTTTTTTTCGTCTAACTCATCGATTTCTTCTTCGATTTCACCGTACAAATCATCCATAAGATATAAAATTCCTCAACTACAGACTTAAATAGTACGTTTGTCAGTTAGAATTATGAGTCAGACTTAACTTTTTCTGTTTTCGTTTCAATATCTTGAGCATTACCAATTGCTTCGGTAGCTTTTTCCGTGTCACCGAGACCACTAGCAAAGAAACCATTGAGATTATCTGATAAGTTTCGAAGAGAATCAAAAATAGCAAAAACTTCTGAATTTAAAAGCGATGTCGTTTGACTTAACATTTTTTGAATTGCTTCTGCTCCCACTTCAAGAGAGGCCATGGGTTCAGCAAGTTTCATAACTTCGGCTTTGTTTAATGAAAATTGCATTTCATTTAAATATCCATTAGTTTTTAGCAATGCTTTTTTCTGTGCATCCCTATTACCTTTAAGATTGTCATAGTATTCGATACTTTTTTCAGCTGCTACATTGATGTTCTCAGCTTCTGACGCTCTTTTTTCGCCCTTACTGCCTTTAGTAACTCGATAGGTTGATAAAGATGGTAGAATTTGTGCAATTTTTTCTTTTCGGCCGGCGCGCAACTCCTTGACTTGGACTGCGGCTTTGTCAAGGGCACCATAAATAGCTAAAACAATTTGATCAACATTCTCTTCATTTTCAAAAGCGGGCATACCTCTCAAAACTTGTTCCATATTTTCACGGTTACTAGCTTTTCTTTTGTCTGCATAACGACGGACAGGTGTAGAACTACTAGCAATAGAAAGCATTTCATCTGTACCATACTGAAAATATGGACTGCTAATAATTGCTTCGACTGCTTGTTCATTCTTAACAATATCATTAAGATTTTGAACAAAAAGCTCTTGCACCATATCACTAGTAATTCTGATGCGCTCTGGAGCCTCAACGTCAGAAATTTCATTACCCTCTAGAGGCAAAATAATTGTTGCTGCTGAGGCAGGCTTTGAGTCGCCAATGATATCCATAACATTGTCGAGAGTAAAATCAAATTGATAAAAAGTTAAATTACCAGTTAAATTTTCAGCTTCACCTTTAAGATTTTTCATAACAACAAGATAAGTCATACGATTATCTTTGGAGTCATTTAAAAGATCGCCAACAAGATCGACAAAACTACCACCGACCTCGACGCTCTTTTCATTATAAAGTTTGAGGCTGATAGGCTCTCCGTCTGTACCGCCGGCGTAAAAGTCAGCAATTGTACCAGTGTTTGCCGGCACTTGAACCCCATCAAGTAAAGTTGCCAAAAAAGACTCAAAACTAAAACCTGCGGATGATGCATTAAAATTAGCAATAATCTTAGTAAGAGTTTTGTAAAAAACAAGCATAGATACAGCTTGTTGAATTTTTTCAGGACGTGTTTCAGCTGACTCTAAATATTGTTCAGGATTATTATAAAAACTAGAGAGCTTGTCAAGCTGTTGTGGTAGTGAATCTAACCCGCGCGCAACTTCACCGCCAAGGATGTTTTCTAAGTAACTTTCAAGTAACTGGCGATCGCGTCCCTTGACTGGTTCACCTCCGCCTTCAGGCGTTCGAACATCAGACCAACCTAGCTCAGAAACTTCAATCTCAGGAATCATGGAAAGCTTGAATGTTAAATCTTGAGTTTTTCTTTCCTGTACAAGTTCAGGTACAAGGTACTTTGAAATGGGAAGTTCCATGACTTCTTCAACCATTTGCAAAAGATCTTTGCCTTTAATTGTTGAAGCAACCTTATTATATTCTTCTTGAAGAATTGATTTTAAATCTGACATGCTGTAATCCTAGTGTTTTGTATAAGTAGTTATATTTTAGCAGAATTTTAGCTTGTTGTATTTACAAATTCTATTAATTGTTTTTTGAATATCAAGTTTTTCAATTGGTACAACCCAAATCATATCTTCTATAATTGCCATTGATGGATAATATTCTACATCTACGCCCCAAAGCACACCAACTACTTCACCTTTTTTGTTATAAATTACTGAACCAGAACAGCCAAACCACCCATACGTGTGAAGAATAATTTGTTTTCCAGACCCTATTTTATTTTCATAGCCAGCAACTCGACCACGTATACTCATAAGTTTATGAGATGAAGGGAATCCAGAATAAGCAATTTCATCGCCAACTTGGGCCGTTGATTTAACTGGTTTATATTTTATTGGTTCAATATATCTAAATGGTTTACTGATCATTAATACTGCTATGTCATCGGCGGGACTAGAATATACCAACGTTGCTGATCTTATTTCCTCATTTTTTGAAATAACGTAACTTTTACCTAGAGGACCATCGGCTACATGTTGAGCCGTCAGCACAAAATGAAACCCTTTATGCACCAAATATGATCCTGAGCCATGTCCTCCGTTGGCCAAAACTTTAACAGCGGCCTCCCTAACATTTAATTCAACTCTAGAAAACGATGAATTTACAGATTCTACAATTGTAGATGTTGGCTCTGTTGCTGTATTAGTGTTTGGTGCTGGTGTCGCAGACCCAAACAAAATACTAATAAATAATAATAAGTTTTTCATTTTTTGCCCCTTATAATGTAATTGCTTTACTCACTAAATAGCAGAACTAACTTGATTGGTTTTTATTTTGAATTATAAAATATAAAAGAAACAAAGATATATTTGTCAAACTTAAGAGTTGCAACTCGATTGATTCAATATGTGTGCCAAAAAAAAACAAACAAATATTGACGTATATCGCACCAACACTAATCTGCTCCATTAGTTTTCTTGACAACTTCATTATAGTATATAGAAACTAAGAGCTTGCTTTCGAAACTATTTCTAAAGAATTGACTCCGTAGTCATACGTGTCATTATCTTCCAATAAATAAACTTTCACAAATGGAAATAGTGTCTCTTGTTTTGTGTATGCTTTATCCAAAACAATACCTAAATGTTTGTTGTTAACTACAACCAAATCGCCGGCTGCATATGTTGTCCACCAACCGGTTTCATTTATTTTCTGATTGCTCAACTGAATGCCACTCCACTGTGCCTATGGCGATTGAAAATTTTAAACCATCTTCTTCCATAATAGGATTGTGAGATTTCTGAGGTCTATTAAAAAGTTTAACTTCCCATAAATATACATCATCTTCTTCAATATCAATATGATGTATACGATTTACTAAAATACCTCTCATATCCGAAACATGATCGATAATTATGTCACCAACATTCAATATAATATTATCTGCATGAGAGCGCAACCTTTCCAATTCAAAATCGTTGTTAATCATCGCACATCTCCAAGCGCCCGGCATTAATCATACCAAGAATACCCATCTCTGTGTATGGCTGGTTATTATTTGTGTGATCTGTAGCTGGGCCAGTCCATAAGACCTCCCATGCCCATATAGGCCCTGAATCAGGCCAGCCCTCCATCACGTTGTAGCGTTTGACCAGAATACCAACATCACCACTCAACACATCTTTAAAAGCCATACCTACTTTTAGATCTTCAGCGAAATATTTATTTGCGTAGTACATCAATGTAATTAGCTTCCGTCACATTAATAAGAAGCCAATTATTGTTTGGTTGAAGACAATCGTAAGTAAAATATTTAATTTTTTTTGTTAGTATATCGGAAGTCTCATTGAAATTACATTCGCTTTTAGGTAGAAATTCTTTTAATCGCTCACTTTGCGTTGTTGCAGCTTTTGGTACAAATACATTCATGTCCTTGTAATTGGTATTAGTCATCACCATCAAAGGGGCAGCAATCATTAATATGTGAGCGAAATGATACATAATTTTAATTCACGATACTTAGTCATCTTTATAAAAAAACTAACATTTAAACCTTTATTCGGTCAATTATATATGGGTGTTGCAGAGATAAATCTTTATACAACTTTTTGAGAACCTTTTTGGTTATATCACCAATCTGTTCTTTACTAGCAGTGCTATTTAATGACTTTTCTACTTCCTTCGCAACTAAGTCCTTCATTGTTTTGCTTTTTAGCAAAGTTTCGGCTTCTTTCGAAGCAATTTTTTTAATTTCCGCTTTATCATCAGCAGAGAGTTCTTCGATGATTAATTCGCGCAATTTTTTCTTCGTAATTTTCATGTTTTTAAAACCAAAATTTTTTCCAGTTTTAAATAGTCTACATTGTTCGGTTTCTTCCGTAAAATTTTTCTTCCCCAGACACAACGCAGACAATTGCTCACAAATCGTCCACAATCGCAGAACAAGATATGACCGCATAATCTAGCAATGCGGACACAAAACGTCGGCCTATGCGAAAATACGCACCAACAACGTGCGAAATTATGCCTTATTGCCGTCAGGTTCGGTCACACGCGACAACGCAGCGTCATATGATAACTTTTCCTCAAGCTGTACGAGTTCATTCGAATAATGGTACGATATATGGCCCCTATGCCCGGGCGCTGTATTGAACCACTGTATCGCACACAACATATGTGTACCTGTGATACCTCTATCCACTTGCTCCACAATTGTGCCCCATGGTGTACGACCTTCTACGAAAGGTGTGTATGATAGGAACGTCACAACGTCGCCCAATTTCACTCTCGAATTCTTAACAGGTTTTATTTTGCCGCGTAACGCGTTCATTTATAAACGTCTCCGCTAGTATACAACCGCAAATAGTCGCGCAACTCCGTTGTTTGCTCTCCACTTTTAAACCAGTATACCCGATAAGTCTTGTTAAGCGGTTTGCCCCCCATATACGTACCAATAGATGTGATCTTTTCTATTACTATTCCCAATGTACCGTCCCTAACCTCATCATAAATTAGAAAGTCTGGTGTATAGTTGTACCCACAAAAAGTCACTAAGTCACCTACATCCAATTCTTGGATTCTTATTATATAATCCTTGTCATTGCCCACTAAGTAAATATCTGAAAATTTATTTTGCGGTATTTTTGGGATCTGTTTTATTTTTAGGTGCGCTTGGATACCGGTGTAATCTCGCTATAGTATGCATCCACACGCGATCTATATTTGAATGCGGTAATTTTACCCACCATATTTTTGCCATGTTCATATTTGGATAATCTTCTTCATCTGGTTGGTCGTATAACTCCAACACTAACGCCACGCCTCCATGGCATGTACATGTAACCAAGCAACCCACTTCAAGATCGTGACCTACTGGTGGCTTTTCGAAGAAGTCCTTCACTCTTTCCCAATATCCCACTCAGTAACTAGGTGCTATAATCTGGAAAATTTTTAGGCGTATTGAAAACGTACTTAGCCGGCATGTGAGGGATATGTCAAGTCTAGAGACATAGATTCCGGTGGGGGGGTAGGGGGGTAGGGGGTGGCCCTTGTCAATAAACAGTCAAATCATTTTGTCATATTACTGTCAGTTCTACCTATCACACTATCAAATAATACATAACTGTATACATATGCAATCACTGGCGCATAGCACACGACGATTGTGCAGGTTTCCCCTACTCTTTTTATTATGTTCTTTACTCTCGGCAAACAATATCCTCCAAGCTAAACAGTTCTTATGTTAATAATAAACTGTATTCGTTTATGTACTCTCGTCTCGCGCATAAACCTACATGTAGTGTGCATGCGTTATACTCCCCTAGGGATTTTGCTATTACTCGCGCATGCAGACACTATATGTAGTGTCACTAGTAGGCCATCAGCATAATAAACATAGCGGTCCACAGTGCGGCACACAGGCCATCGACGATCTTATCTTCAGTTGTATACATAGAATCCCTCTCTTTTCTATACTCTTATTATACTATACTCTCACGCACAAATCAAGCGATCAAATGTCAAAAGAATGTAAAGCGCGTAAGTAGTTGAAATCATTGATGATACACGTCATCGTAAGTGCAGGACATTGTTAGGTATTGTTGTCGCATGAAACTCACACCTTGACAAACATCGAGCAAGGGTATATATATTAAATACTACAACAAAAATCATACACAAACAATATCACAATATAAAACATTAACAATCATACAACCACATAGACCAACAAATAACTAACTACCATCATCTACTACTGAAATATACAGACCATCTATAACAGCTAAGGCAACAGTCTGTAAACATTTAAGAGAGTTATTGTATAAAACGTAGTTATCTCCTTGCTTATCTACAACTACACAATACCCTTTAGGTCTGTTGATAATAGTTTTTCTTTTTATGAGTTCTCCGATGCTAAACATCATCACGTTCCTTAGTCAATAAATCAGCTTCAACCGCCTGTTTAGTCATCTCAGCAATATCGGCAACTGTTAGTTTGACTTCTTTTCTATGTTTATTCTGTTCTCTCACAAGTTTATTATAACGCTTCTTCTCGTATTTGTTTACATGCAGGTTAGGTATACCCATAGCTTGCAGCTTTGATTTGAACAGTTTAACATTTTGAAGCCTCGCAGAGTCTTTATCTACTTTGGCATCAGCGCGGGTCAATACTACTTCTCGACCGGTCAGGCGACCATCAACAAGTTCAACAATAGTTTGGGAGATATAGTATTTCATAATATAAAAGGGGGATCTTTGTTTATACTCGCGGCCCTTTCGAGTGTCTCATTTTGTTATGAGGGTGGCTAATCCTCTTATAGCCATTAGTGTCGGAACTTCATTATCTTTAACCTCGGCGTGCTTCGCCTTATGGGTGGGAATAGTTCC
>Ga0209348_1000136_pt1 | contig 45232 bp, 69 predicted proteins | sample ETNvirenome_2_30_FD_184065 | JGI IMG/M metagenome (GOLD analysis project Ga0209348, IMG submission 184065) | Marine viral communities from the Pacific Ocean - ETNP_2_30 (SPAdes) (version 2) | ecosystem: Environmental > Aquatic > Marine > Oceanic | place: Pacific Ocean | collected 2013-06-22 | reverse complement strand
CTCAACAGGTAGAAACTGTCAGTTTCAAATCTTGTGGGGTAATGGTCTCTATGGAGTTCAAGACGAAGAGAGTTGGTTTGATGCTATCTCTCGTTCGGAGAGGCTGAAGCAATCAGGTGCATGGTACGCACTTGTAAAGGACGACGGAACTGAAGAAAAGTTTCAGAGAAAGAACTGGATTGATAAACTTCAGGATGACTCTTTCCGTCAAAGTGTTTTCTCGATTATGGACGAAGACATTATTATGAAGTTCAAGAACAGAGAAGGCAAGGCAGAAGATTTTTATGATTCTGAGGAAGAAGAAACTCAGGAATAAATAAATTTTCTTCTTGACAAACGACCCCTAGTTTGATAGAGTAGTGTCAACTAGGGGTTTTTTTATTGGAGAAACAATGACGGGAAAAAAGAAAAAACTAATGGTCATAGACGGAACGAACAACTTTTATCGTTCTTACATTGTAGACCCGAGCATCTCAACAAATGGTGCTCCTATTGGTGGAGTAAAGGGTTTCTTCAAGACTCTTCAAAAGTTGTCCAGAGAGATCAATCCAGATCAGATTATTGTTTGCTGGGACGGTGCAGATGGCTCAAGAAAACGTCGCTCAATGGTTAAGACCTACAAGGACGGTCGCAAGCCTATTCGCTTGAATCGTTCAAACAGGAATCTAAACGAGAGTGAAGAGAAGGATAACAAGATTTGGCAACAGGTTAGACTGATGGAGCTTTTAAATGAGACACCAGTCATTCAACTTGTCCTTGACTCTGTTGAGGCAGACGACCTAATCTCTCTAGTTGTTCAAGACAACAACTATAAAGGTTGGCACAAGATAATCGTTTCCAGCGATAAAGACTTTTACCAGCTTTGCGATGATGAAACGATTGTTCACAGACCTATTCAGAAGGAAACTTTGAACCTGCCAAGAGTGGTGGAGCAGTTCGGAATCCATCCTAGAAACTTTGCGCTTGCAAGGGCTATTGCTGGAGATAAGTCAGACAACCTTCCAGGCGTCCCTGGTGTTGGCTTGTCAACCATCGCAAGAAGGTTTCCTTTCCTATCTGAGTCACGAGACTACACTTTAGATGACATTGTAGAAGCCTGCGAGCAAGTGGAGAAGCCTCTCAAGGTCCACGACGGGATTGTAGACTCAGTGGACATCATAGAGCGAAACTATAAGATGATGCAACTATACTTTCCGCTGGTTTCTATTCAGGGTAAACAAAAAGTTCGATTTACACTTGATAATTTCGAGTTTGAATTCAATAAAACTGAAGTGGATAAAATGATGACCTATGATGGCTTCGGGACCATTAACTTCACAGATCTTTATGCAATCTTTAGAAGAATTTGTGTTGACAATTCATAGAGAGTTGTGTTATCTTAGTGGGACAGAACATAGGAAAGTAGAATGACCAAAGTGGCTAAAAAAGAAAAATCAAATTTCTCTCATTACGGAACTAAATTTCAAGAAGGCTTGGTTCAAATTATCTTAGATGATAGAGTCTTTGCAGATCAGATAATGGAAGTGTTTGATTACGACTTTCTAGAACTGAGCTATCTAAGGTCATTTGTAAAACTTATTTTTAATTATCGTGAGAAGTTCGGAACCCATCCAAGTAGAGACACGATGATGACCATCGTGAGAGCAGAACTAGAGAATGAGACAGATTTGTCCAAAAAGCAAATCAGAGATTACTTCTCAAGGTTGTCAACCTCTCCAGAGAATTTTGAATCAGCACCTTACATCAAAGACACCTCTTTGGAGTTCTGTAGAAAGCAGAGTGTAAAGAAGGCGATGCTGAAGTGTGTTGATCTGGTAAAGACCTCTTCATTTGATGAAATTGCAAAGATAATCACAGAGTCTATCACTCTCGGTTCAAGCAATGATGTCGGTTACGATTACATCAAAGACTTTGAAAAGCGTTTTGAGATTAAGGCAAGAAATCCAGTGGGAACTGGATGGGTTCCAATTGATAATCTCACCAGAGGCGGGCTGGGAACGGGTGAACTGGGTGTCTGCATTGCCCCAACAGGGGCTGGAAAGTCCATGGCGCTTGTCCATCTCGGATCCGAAGCGCTTCGACAAGGTAGGACAGTCATTCACTACACTCTGGAATTATCGGACAAGGTTGTGGCAACCAGATATGACAGTTGCCTGACTGGAATTAATCTCCAGGATGTTTTTACTAATAAGGAATATATTTTTGATAAAATTCAAGATGTGGATGGTAAGCTGATCGTAAAAGAGTATCCTACCAAGTCTGCAAGCACTAACACGCTCAAGACTCATTTGGATAAATTGACTAGGCTAGGCGAAGACATTGGCATGGTTATTGTAGATTATGGAGACTTACTGAGACCAGTTTCTTCACAAAGAGAGAAAAGAAATGAATTAGAATCTATTTATGAAGAGTTGCGAGCAATAGCTCAAACTTTTGACTGTCCTGTCTGGACAGCATCTCAAACGAATAGGTCAGGTCTTAATGCCGAAGTCATCACAATGGAATCTATCTCAGAAGCGTTCAACAAATGTTTTGTTGCTGACTTCATATTTTCTTTGTCAAGGACTGTTGAAGACAAAAATAATGACACAGGAAGAATCTTCATAGCGAAGAACAGGAATGGAGCAGATGGATTAGTTTATCCAATTTTTATGAGTACTAAAAATGTTAGGATAAGGGTGGCAAATTCTCAGATGGGGCAGACAATTACGCAGTCATCAAGTGATATTGTAAAGAAACAAAAGGAATCACTGGCAGAGAAATATAAGAAACATAGAACAAAAATTATGAATAAAAGCACGAAGGAGAACGAAAAATAATGTACACAGAAGAGCAGGTTAGGAAGGCAACCTTAGATTACTTCCAGGGTGACGAATTAGCGACAAACGTCTTTATGACAAAATACTGCCTAAAGGATAGAGAAGGCAACTTTCAGGAACTTACACCGAGAGACATGCACAAACGTCTTGCATCAGAATTTGCGAGAATCGAAACAAAGTTTGGTGGTCCTCGTGCCCTGACAGAAGAAAAGATCTTTAGTTATCTTGATAACTTTGACTACATTGTTCCTCAAGGGTCTCCAATGATGGGCATTGGAAACAACTTTGTAAATGTCTCACTATCCAACTGTGTAGTAGTTGCTTCGCCAGAGGATAATGTTTCTTCCATTATTAACTCAGGTCGTGACCTCGCCAACCTGTTCAAGAGGCGCTGCGGCGTTGGTCTTGACTTATCAGAGCTTAGACCAGACGGAAGCATCGTCAACAACTCGGCAGGCACAACGACAGGCGCTTGGTCGTTTGCAGACTTTTATTCTTACGTTTGTAGAATGATTGGTCAGAACGGTAGGCGAGGTGCTTTGATGATCTCTATGGATGTCAGACATCCAGACATCGCAGAGTTCGTAAAGATGAAGCACGACTTGACGAAAGTTACAGGTGCCAATGTTTCAGTAAAGATTACTAATGACTTTATGCGAGCCGTAGAAGCTGACGAAACTTATAACTTGCATTTCCCCATCGGCAGTGACAATCCGACTACCACGCAGGAAGTAAAGGCAAGAGAGGTTTGGGATCAGATTGTTCAGTCTGCAACAGAGACAGCAGAGCCAGGAATCCTTATGTGGGATAACATCTGTGATAACTTACCAGCGAACGAATATAAAGAAGAAGGTTTCGCTACTATTTGCACAAATCCTTGTGCAGAGATTCCTCTTTCAGCTTATGACTCTTGCCGACTTATTTCTGTAAACCTAAAGAACTTTGTTGAAAACGCTTTCACGGAGCAAGCAACATTTAACTTCCAGAAGTTTACAGAAACAGTCTCCACAGCAATGAGGCTTTCTGATGATTTAGTTGAGTTGGAGCTTGAGAAGTTGCAAAAGATTCTTGAAGCCGCTGACACACCAGATGAAGTTCATCTTTGGGAAAAATTAAAGACAGCAGCAGCCGATGGTAGAAGAACGGGTCTTGGAACTCACGGCTTGGCAGACGCCCTCGCTAGAATGAATCTTGCTTATGACAGTTCGGAGGCTATCACCATTATTACGGGAATTTATGAGACTCTTCGTAATACTGCTTATGGTGAGTCTTTGAATCTTGCGACTGAAAGAGGCTCATTCCCTGTCTTTAATTGGGGCAAGGAACGAACAAATGCTTTTATTCAGCGACTCCCAGCAGAGATGCAAGACCAAATGGCTACTCACGGTAGAAGAAACATTTCTATCTTGACAAATGCTCCAACTGGTTCAGTTTCTATTATGTCACAGACCAGTTCAGGTCTAGAGCCAGTTTTCAGAAACTCTTACGTTAGACGACGCAAATTATCTCACGATGAGACAGGCATCACGCCAGACTTTGTAGATGAGCTAGGCGACGGCTGGAAAGAGTTTCAAGTCTTTCACCATAATGCACAAGAGTGGCTGTCACAAAACCCAGGTCAAGAACTACCAGACTTCTTTGTTGAGTCAGATCAGATTGACTGGATGAAGCGAGTAGAGATTCAGGAAGCTATTCAAAATAATATCGATCATGCTATCTCATCAACTATTAATCTACCAGCAGGCACAGAGCCAGCAGTGGTTGAGAGGCTTTACCGAGAAGGCTGGAAACGAGGTCTAAAGGGAATCACGGTTTATGTTGACGGCTCACGCTCGGGTGTTTTGGTTACGAACACGGAAGCTCAAACAGAAGATTTTCCACAGCGCTCAGCACCAAAGCGCCCAGAAGAATTAGACTGCGACATCCACCACACAACAATCGGAGGCAAACCTTGGACGATTCTTGTGGGCAAAATGGATGGCAAGCCTTATGAGGTTCTTGGCGGCGAATCAAGTCTTATCGAGATTCCAAAGAAGCACACAACGGGTAATCTAAGCAAGAAATCTTTTAAAACAAAAGATAACAGGTATGACTTGACTTTCGGTGAAGACGGTGTTATAAGAGATGTAGTTAAGGTGTTTGATAACCCTAACAACTCTGCCTTCACCAGAATGATCTCTTTAGGTCTTCGTCACGGTGCAGAAGTTAGGTTTATGGTAGAGCAGTTGCAGAAGGACAAGGAAAGTGAAATGTTTTCTTTCTCCAGATGTGTTGCTAGAATCTTAAAGAACTACATCGTTGACGGAACCGAAGTAAGTGACAAAACTTGTCCTGAGTGTGGAAGCACTTCAGGGATGATTTACCAAGACGGTTGCAAGACCTGCAAGGATTGCGGCTATGCTCAGTGTGGGTAAAGTTAAAAAAACTCTTGACAAATAAAAACAACCTGTGCTATAGTAAAGCACACAGTCAGACAAAGGAGAAACAATGACTGATTCATTTAAGACGCTCGAAGAGCGCAAAGAAGAGCACATCCTGAACTATGTTCAATCACTCGCTGCCATTGAGGATGCAATGGAGCCTTTCAAGGAGCAAAAGCGAGCTTTGAAGACCAACTATGTTGAGAACGGTTGGTTGGACAAGGATGAGATTTCTATGGCTGTAAAGGCTTTCAGAATGATCAAGAACAATGTTGACCCAGAACAACTAATGGATTTCTACGCCACGGTAAAGAAGGTCAACTAATGTTCAAGCCTACGAATAGAAACATCTTGGTTGAAATTGAGAAGCCTGAAGAACAACAGCAAACAGACATCTTGTTGCCAACTGGTGCAACTCAGGCTCCTCAATTTTATGTGGGCAAGATCATTGCGACTGCATTTGATTGTAGTGCAGCTTTCAATTCAACGAATTGTGGCAAGATGATCGTCTTTCCATCCAACATGTTGCAGCAAGTAGAGGTTAGCGGAGAAGAAGTTAATCTTATTTCAGAAAACTATGTCTTAGGTTATGTAGAGGGTTAAGTTGAAAAGAGAGAATGACACGATCTATCTCTACGGAGATGACATTGGCAAGGTAGAGCTTGTTCAAACTATTGGCAATGACTTGTCTGTTGTAAATGCAGCAAGAGTAAGTTTTGGCGTTGAGAAAGAAGAGTTAGACGAGAGAGATAAGAAACTTATTAACTATCTCGTAAAGCACAAACATACTTCTACGCTAGAGCATTGCTTTATGACTTTCAAGTTCGTTGTTCCTCTCTATGTTCGCTCTCAACACCATAGACATAGGACTTGGAGCTACAACGAGATTTCTAGACGCTACACTGACGTAGACATTCAGTTTTACGAGCCAACTTCGTTTCGAACTCAACACGAGACAAATAGGCAAGCGAGTAACCTAGATAACATCAATCCAGACTTGAGAGATTACAGTAGCTCATCTCTTGTCCCATCGTCGCCCCGTCCAGCAGATGAGGCTATTAGATGGCACCACAAGTCTTGTCTTGATTTATTTAACACTCTTCTAGAAAAGGGTGTCTGTAGAGAGCAGGCAAGAGGCGTCCTGCCTCAAAACCTCTACACGACTTACATCGGCTCAGTGAACCTCAATAATTTATTGAAGTTCATTGCTCTTAGGGATCACGAAGGTGCCCAATGGGAGATTCAGCAGATGGCTCGTGCCTGTTTGACTTTAGCTGAAGAGCATTTTCCACACACTATCAATTCTTATCGAGAGAATAGTCAGGGTCACTAATGCACTATGAAAACTTAGTTTTCGGTGCCACACTAGATTCCCTGTTCTTTGCAATGAAGAACGGGTATCCTTTGATCTATTCTACGCCTAAAAAGCCTTTCGAGCTTGATGAATCCCTGCAACACTGGAAACACGCCTACTTTTTCTTATCTTTATCTGGTTTGATTCCTTTTGCAGACAAAGCAAAGCGACTCAAGGTGATTGGAAACAACAAGATCGAGGTGTTAACAGATAAGAAGAGGCACGAAATTAGTTATAATACGTTGTTTGTTTTTGATGACATCTCCCTGAAGGGTCTTCCAGATCCGATCGGCACTACGAGTGATGAGGTCTTGATTTATGACAAGATGGAGTTTGTAAATTTTGTAATTGAAAAAGATATAATAATAGACTCTGAGGTAGGTTTGCTGACCTGTAATCCCCCTTCCAGTTTGACATGCAAAAGTCTCTTGAACCTGTCGAACTATACAGATGAACAAAATTCGGAACTTTATTATCGCTTTAGAACGGAAGATGTTGTGTCTGAACATTTTTCTCGCTCTATAGAATTAAAGTCAATAAATAGAACCGTCACTCCTTTGGGAAAAAACATTTATAATCCAATTGACGGAATTATTTTTGTTGACAATCCAGAAGAAATCAATTATAGTAGCAGTAATGATTATTTGACCAAACTATTAGGTTATTTACGTGGCTGAGAAAGAGCGACATTTAGCAGGCATCGTGCCCATCTCTGGACAGAAGAGAACAGACTATGTTTTCCCTTGGCACGATTGTTTGATGCCATTGAACAAGAATTATTACGCCATTGAGCGTGCAGTCTATGAATGTGCAGTGGTTGGTTGTGATGTTATCTGGATTGTTTCCGACACAGAGTTTCAGCCGCTGATAAGGGAGGTTGTTGGAAGCTGGATTCTCGACCCTCTTCTGATGAACAAGAAGAACAGATTCAAAGAGTCTTTCGAGCATCGAAGAATTCCTATTTATTACTTACCGATTCATCCAAAAGATAGGGAAAGGCGTGACTGCCTCCCTTGGTCTATTCTTTACGGTGCAAATGTTGCAAATGAGGTGGCTAAAAAGATATCCTATAGGATTCAGACTGATAAATTTTGGGTTGCCTTTCCTCATGGCATTTACGACCCCGAGGAGCTAAGAGTTATGAGGGAGGGTAAAATCAACAACCCACTGCTCACAAATAGAAATTTTGTCTTGACCTCTGGAGACAACTCTGTTATAAATGGTTCTCACCTTGGCTTTACCCTCACTAAGGACCAAGTGAGGTCAGTCACAAAAAAGTTTAGAGATCTGGAAATTGGAGAGAGGTATCTAGAAGACGGCAAGCTCAAGAAGCGACCAAAAAAAGAATCTTTCACTGGAAGGTTTTTTTCTCTTGACAAAATGTTTGGAGATCTGTATTCTGAAGGCAGCTTTGAAGAAAAGCAAATCAATCAATTTTATCAAATAGACAAGTTTTCTGGCTATAGGGAACTTATGGGCAGCAACCTCTCGCTTGAAAAGCCAGAGGCATTAACAAGATTCAAAAGGAGAAAAAGAGAATGGCGAAAAATGTTTCAGGACTAAATTATGAGGCAATTTACGATGAGATCCCTTATCACATTAAAAGCAGCATTGGATTACCTATCACGTCTCATAGTTTAACCAACGATCACGTTCGGTTCTTTATGAAATTCCAGGAAGTCATTTCAGCCCATGTCTTTGAGTCCCTAGAAAGTGAACGTGAAAATATTAGGATCCTAGCAGAGGAAATGTCCCAAGCATGCAACGCCATTCTCAAGGAGACAAAATGACAGACAGACTAGAATCAACAATTCCATTTGTAGGATTGCATGCCCACACAGTCGGCGGATCACCATTTGATGCGCTTGGCTATGCGTCTGAGCACATGGATTCAGCTTACAATAACGGCTTGGATGCAATGGCTATCACAGATCATGGCAATCAGAATGCTTTAGCTGAAATGGTCCTCTATGCTAAGAAGATGAATAAGTCGGGAAAAGACTTCAAACCAATTTATGGTGTCGAGGCTTATTTTCACCCTTCCATCGAGCAATGGAAAGCTGACATGGAAGAGGCAAAGCAAAACAAGAAGAATGCGGCTGCACTAAAAGACACTAACACGTCAGGTGCAGTCGTTGAGACCGAGCAACGAACATTCAAATCAATTGTTAATAGGAGAAACCATCTTGTCCTTTTGGCTCAGAATCAGACTGGTTTAGAAAACCTTTTTCAGATGATTTCAAAGTCATTTCAGGGTGACTATTTCTATCGTTTCCCAAGAATAGATTATGACCTTTTGGAGAAGCATTCTGAGGGTGTTATTGTGTCTACAGCGTGCCTTGGAGGACTTTTTGCTGGCGACATGTGGAGAAACCGAGAACAGGGTTCACAGGCTGTTTTAGAGGCTATGCGAGAATCCGCAAGAAGGATGACTTCTATCTTTGGCAAGGACAGATTTCTTTGTGAACTTCAATGGAACAACATCCCAGAGCAGCACGAGCTAAACACTTATGTTATTCAGATTGCCAAAGAATTTGACCTAACTCTTGTCTCTACTGCCGATAGTCACTATCCAACTCCAGACACTTGGAAGGACAGGATCCTTTATAAGAAGCTAGGCTGGCTTGGCAAGGGTCGAGAGATGGACACCGAGCTTCCAGTTGATGTTGAAGAGGTGGGCTACGAGCTTTATCCCAAGAATGGTGACCAGATGTGGGAAAGCTACAAGAAGTACTCAGCAGAATGTGGTTTTGACTATGATGACGAACTTGTTCTAGAGAGCATCAAGGTCACTCACACTATCGCCCATGAGATGATCGAAAAGTTTTATCCAAATGATGAAGTGCGACTACCTGACTTTGTGGTTCCACCAGGGAAGACGGCAAGCGAGGCTTTGGTCGCAGCATCTATTGAGGGTCTTAGAAAGTTCAAACTGGCAAAGAAGAAGGACTACATTGAGAGACTCAAGCATGAACTTACAGTTATTTCAGACCGAGGCTTTTCTAAATACTTTTTGACAATGAAGGCTATTGCAGATAGAGCTACACAGGAGCAACTTACGGGTCCAGGGCGAGGTTCAGCAGCAGGTTCACTCGTTGCCTACGTTCTAGGAATCACCCAGGTTGACCCAATTAAATATGGTCTACTATTCTCTCGTTTCCTACGTGCCGATGCAACTGACTATCCAGACATTGACTATGATGTAAGTTCTCCGATGGAGTTGAAAGAAAAGCTCGTAGAAGAGTGGGGTGAAAACACTGTTGTTCCGATTACAAACTGGAACACCTTGCAGTTGCGATCTCTTATCAAGGACATTTCCAAGTTTTACAAGATTCCCTTCAACGAGGTGAACAATGTAACTGGCAGAATGTTGGCAGAGGCTACTCCGAAGGCTAAGAAGAAGCACAACATTACGGCAGGTGTCTACACTCCGACATTTGAAGAGGTGATGGAGTTCTCGGAAACACTTCAGAAGTTTCTAGACACTTATCCTCACGTAAAGACTCACGTTGAAACTCTTTATGGTCAGGTTCGTTCATCATCCCGTCACGCAGGTGGTGTTGTGATTGCAGACGACCTAAACAAGCACATGCCGCTTATTACGTCAGGTGGTGTTCGTCAGACACCTTGGTCTGAGGGTCAGAATGTTCGTCACTTGGAGCCAATGGGTTTTATTAAGTTTGACATCCTTGGTTTAGCATCTTTGCGAATGATGGAGCACGCTATTCGTTCTATCTTGGTCAGACATCACGGAGTGAGAAAGCCTACATTCGCAGACGTGAAGAAATATTATCAAGAAAATCTTCACCCAGACGTTATCAACTTTGATGATCAGAATGTTTATGAAAACATCTTTCACAAGGGCAAGTGGGCAGGCGTTTTCCAGTTCACAGAGACAGGTGCTCAGAACTTCTGTGTAAATGCGAAGCCAAGAAGCATCATTGACATTTCAGCTATCACATCAATCTTTCGCCCAGGTCCATTGTCAGCTAAAGTGGACAGGAACTATGTAAATGCTAAAGAAAGACCAGATAGTGTTGAATACGTCCATCCTATTATCAAGGAAGTCACTGAAGAGACTTATGGGTTCCTAATCTTTCAAGAGCAGATTGCACTACTGGCACATCAGCTTGGCAAAGACGTTTCTTTGGACGAAGGCAATCTTCTTAGAAAGTTGTTGACCAAGAAGGGCACTGGTAAGGGTGCCGAGGAAAAGAATAAGATTTATCAGAAGTTTGTGGCTGGTTGCGTTGAAAAGGGCATTGCCGAGCACAAAGCAACGAGACTTTGGGAGACTTTTGAGTTCTTCTCAGGCTACGGCTTCAATAAGTCACACGCAGTGTCTTATTCTATCCTATCTTATCAGTGTGCTTGGTTGCTAAACTACTATCCAGTTGAGTGGATGGCAGCATTCTTGGACAAAGAGCCAGAATCTAGAAAAGAGCGTGCAATCAACACTGCTAAGAAGATGGGTTTTGAAATTAGACCTCTTGACATCAATCTTTCAACTCGTAACTGGGAGATCGGTGATGATGGTGCTCTAATTCAACCCTTTTCATCAATCAAGGGTCTTGGAGACGCTGCCATTGACCAGATTTTAAACTATAGACCGTTTAACACGATTGAAGAGTTCCTTTTTCACGATAGAGTGGTCTATTCTAAGCTGAATAAGAAGGCTTTGGATGTTTTGGTCCGTTCCGAGGCTCTAATGCCGCTTATGGATGACAGATTCACAGGTTCAAAGCATTTTTGGTCTTCTGTGGCAGTAGATAGGGCAAAGACAAAGAAGAAGTTCAATGAGAATGTCGAACTTTACAAGCCTGAAGGCGACTTCAGTTACGAAGAGATCATCGAGCACAGGACTAGCCTGACAGGAATGTTTCCACTACACTTGGTTATGTCACAAAACATCAGGGATCAACTAGAAGCAAACGACATTCCACCACTTGGTGATTTCTATCCAGAGGTTCCAGTTGCTTGGTTTGTTCCAAGGGAAATTGTTGAGAGAAAGACCAAAAATGGTAAGAAGTATTGGATGCTCAAGGTGATTGATTCTACTTCCACTATCAGCACTATCAAGTGCTGGGGAATCAGAGACACAGACATTATCGAGATCAATAAGCCTTACATGGGCAAACTAGACTACAGTGAACAGTGGGGTTTTTCCACGAGGTCCATAAGACATAACTTTAAACTTTTACAATAAAATGCTTGAAATAACGAAAATCTTGTGTTATAGTAGCTAAAGATAAACTAAGGAGAAAACAATGATTATTGAATATTCAAGAGTAAGACCAGATGCAAAGCCTCCAACGAGAGCGAATCCTTCCGATGCAGGTCTAGACTTGTTTTACAGCCCAGAGGATCCATCCCAGACAGCAGTTCGCATCGATCCAGGCGAAAGCAAATTATTTCAAACAGGCTTACGTGTCGGTGTCCCACATGGATTTATGCTAGAGATTAAAAATAGGTCTTCTGTTGCATCGAAGAGAAGTCTGTTAGTAGGTGCCTGCGTTGTTGATTCTGGCTATGACGGAGAGATCTTCGTTAACCTGCACAATGTAGGAAACACCCCGCAGGTAGTTTCAAAGAATGAGAAGATCGCACAAGCAGTAATGGTGCCAGTTGTTCACTTTAGAGCGCTTGAAACATCTTCTGGAAACCTTTATGACTGGCATCCAATCACGATTTCTAATCGTGGCGATGGTGCTTTAGGTTCTACCGATGAGCCTTAAAAGAAAGATACAGAAAGCAAAAAAGAAAAAAGCTGAAAAAGAGTTAAAAGACAAAGTAATGTCTTTTGACAGAATGCCTGACTGCTGCGTCATGTGTTATAAAGTCTTTGACAAAAAGAGTAAAGAGGACCATGACACTTGGAAGATTGTTGAGCGAAGAGAAGAAAAGAGAGTAAGTTTGTTTTGCCCAGATTGCTGGGACAATGGTCTTGCAGCAATAAAAGAACAGATTGTAAAAGAGCAACCTCTTCTGGAAAAGCACTTTAGCGATAAAGAAGACCCAGAACAATTTAAGAAAAGACAAAGACCTACTGCTCCTTCCGTGGAAGACTATGTGAAAACTAAAGCTCCATCTGTAGAAAAAGGAGATTCAAATGAGTAAGATTATTGAAAAGACACCAGCACTTACTTATGATGATGTTTTGTTGGTTCCGCAATATAGTCAAATTGAAAGTAGGACTCAAATAGATTTAAGCATTCCGTTTGAGCCTAATTTTAATTTATCTATTCCAATTGTCTCAAGTCCGATGGACACGATTACTGGCGCAAACATGGCAGCAATGATGTTTAGAATGGGAGGCTTGGGAATAATTCATAGATATAATTCTATAGAAAAACAAGCATCTCTGGTAAAGAAAGCTATGAAGCAAGGAGGATTTCTTTGCGGCGCAGCAGTCGGCGTTACAGGCGATTATCTTGAGAGAACTAAAGAGTTAGTTTCTGCTGGTGCATCTGTAATTTGCATTGATGTTGCCCACGGGCATCACAAGTTAATGAAAAACGCATTGGATAGCATCAAGTCTTGGGCACCAGATTATCTTCATGTTATGGCAGGAAACGTTGCAACAAAGCAGGGTTTTGATGCTCTTGCTCAGTGGGGTGCCGATTCTGTTAGGTGCAATGTTGGAGGCGGATCAATTTGCACAACAAGGGTGCAAACTGGTCACGGGGTTCCAGGCTTACACACAATTTTTGAATGTGCAAAGTCTCAATATGCGGGCTCCGTTCTTATTATTGCTGATGGAGGAATTAAAAACTCAGGCGATTGCGTCAAGGCACTCGCAGCAGGTGCAGACATGGTTATGTTGGGTTCTTTGCTTTCGGGAACAGACGAAACGCCAGGGACCGTGTTTGAAGATGAGAGTGGAATCTTGCGCAAAAATTTTCGAGGCATGGCATCGAAAGAAGCACAAGAAGATTGGAGAGGAAAGTTTTCTTCACTTGAAGGAGTGTCTACTTCAGTTCCTTGTAGGGGTCCAGTGGCGGAAATTATCTATGAATTAGAGCAAGGTATCCGTTCAGGGTGTTCTTATTCGGGAGCGACGAGTTTAGATGAGCTAAGAGCTAAGGCACAATTTATTGTTCAGTCATCTTCTTCTAAAAAAGAGTCTTCCGCTCACATTTTTGGGAGATACTAGTGCATGGAAGGTAACTACGGAGAAAATAAGAAGAAGATCACTTTTTTTGACACCGATCGTCGTCATAAAGAGCTTAAAATCGTCCTTGAAAAGCATGGGATTACGCAATCTAAACTCTTTCGTTATTTGGTAACTTGCATGCTAGAGGGCAATCAGATTTCAAGAGACTTGATTAGAATGATTGACGATAACTCGACAAGAAAGTCTAGAAAACGCTCTAAAAGAGTGGAACAAATTGAAGTAAAAGACCAACAAAAACAAGAAGAGGTTGAGAAAAGATTTAACCTCGATAATGAAGAGATTGATGATATTTTTGATTTAATTGCCAGGGAGCATCCAGATTTATGAGACAGTGTAGCGACTTATGTAAAGAGTTAATGATCTCTTGCCCAGCAGAAAACAATTCTTGCCGCTATTGGATCGACTACGAAGGAGACTTGAATTGTTCTCTTATCAGTGTTGATAAAAACGATGGTCGTCCAATGACATTACGTGATATCGGGCTACGTTTAAACCTAAGTCATGTTAGGATTGACCAAATAGAGCGTAAAGCAATAAAAAAGGTGGTTAAAAAACTAAGAAATGAAGACCTGTTTCCTTAAACCAGACTATTTATAAGTTGATTGGCTATTTACGCCTTTAAAAACATGTTATCATTCCAAACGAGGAGAAAAAAAATGACAGAGAAGAAGCAGCTTCTTAGCGAGGCACAAATTAGAAGAATGGCAGCTATCGCAGGCATTCCTGCTATCGGAACCGTTAGTAATTTGGTTTCAGAAAAGGTCAAGGTTGACACTAACGAAGAAGCTACAACCGAAGCCACCGAAACAACCGACGAGACAACCACAGAAGAGACTAACGAGGTTGTTACAGAGGGCGAGCACGAGGGTGCTGGAGAGGAAGTTCCTCAAGAGAAAATCGAGTCACTTGTAGACGCAGTTCTTGCTGCTATCGAGTCAGAAACAGGTGTCCCTGCTCAAAGAGTTGACGACGAAGCTCCTGCTGACGACGCTCCAGAGATGGACGCCGAAGAACCTGAGATGGACATGGGCGAAGATGAGCCAGAAGATGAGCCAGAAGAAGAAATGATGGAAACAGTAGAGCCGACTCTTGCTGAGAGAATCGCTGCTGCCGTTCAGTCAGTTCTTGACGAAGATGCCGCTGTAGCTGAAGGCTACAAGATGGAAGAAGACGAAGAAGAACTTGATGAGGGCGCTCACGAAGATGAAGAAGATGAGATGAAGGAAGGCTACGGTAAAGACAAAGACAAAGACGACGTGGACGAAGCTCATTGTGACTCTAAGGGCAAAAGAGAAGATGAAGACGACCTTAAGAAAGAAGAAACTATTGATGAAATCACTAAGGCTGTCGTTGCCCGACTTCGCTCTCTTAAATAATTTAAATAAACCTTTTGGTTTGGTGTGAGAGAACAAAGCAGGGCACAAAAATGTCCTGCTTTTTTATTATCTATAACGGAGAAAGAAATAAATGAAACTAAGTCTTGAAAACTTGCGACATCTTATCAAGGAGTCCATTGAAAAGGAAACGACTCTTCTTGAATCGCCAAGAGAATTAACAGAAGCAGAGCGAATCGAAGAGGCTATTGCCAAACTAAAGCATCCTTTTAAGGCGATTTTTATTCTTGGACCTGCTGGTGCTGGCAAGACATTCTTTTCAAAACAAATCGGCGTGCCTGCTGAATTTGAGACTTCAAACCCAGACGAATTGATAGAGAAAGAGTTTGGTAAATTCGGCATCTCTTTAAAATTTGTTACAAAAGAGGAAGACTTAGACACTTATAAAAAGCAGCAAACTTTTAGAGAAAAGTTACAAAATGCTACTCAAAGCGCAACATTCAATTGGCTAAATCAGGGCAAGCCAGTTGTTTTTGATACAACTGGCGAAGACGTTATGAAAATGGCTGTCAGAATGGAAGAATTAAAGACGGCTGGCTACGACGTTGGCGTTATTATGATCAATGTCCCTACAGATATTTCTGTAAAGGCAGACAAGAAGCGTGACAGGACTGTTGGTGAGCCAACTAAGGACATTTCAAAGCAGTATCAGGACGAGGTAAAACAAGATAGAGGCTACTTTACTCTTTTTACTGGCAAAACAGAAGGCTATGAATACATGGATGTCCTTGGTGACGACATTTACGGCAACTTCTTTAATTTGTCTACTGGCGAGCTTAGAACCGACATTCCTATCACACAGGCTCATGTTGATGCTTCACAAAACAAGGACGGTGTTCCTTACACGCCAGAATACGCAAAAGAACTTCTTCAGAAAATCATTGCCGACCTTAGAAAATTACTCGGTCCAAATAAGAATCCCCGAGGTGCAGCATTGGTCGCTGGCATGAGAGCACTTGTAAAGGCTTCTGGTGGACTTCTTGGTAACCGCTTGTCAGACTTTGCTATTGCGACTGCTGCTACTGATAAAGATTACTTATCTGATCCAGCCATTGCGAAAGCCGCAAAAATCGTCGCATCATTGGGTGGAGCAGAGGCTATGTTCAAGAAGGCTCAGAGAAGCAAGAAGGTTGCAGGCAAGAAACTCGGAACGGCTGTCAAGGGCGATGATGGCAAGTTGCGTGACCCATCCGCTCGTGAACTTGGAACACCCAAACAGTTTAATGAAGAGGAACTTCACTCCACAATTAAGGAAATCGTTCGCAGTGTGCTAGTTAATAAAGACAAGTAATAAAACTTAACTTTATTGTGCTGAGATGATAAAATGATTGAAGCTAGAAACTTCATAAAAGATCTTATAAGCGAAGGTAAGCACTTCTACTATGAAGGCAACGTTTTTCAAGGAAACAAGATTTTCGTTGTTTATTCCGTTGTAAGGTGGGTTGTTGCTGAAGCTAAATCAGGCAATTTTGATAACTCACAAGTCAAGAATTACTTAAATGCAGTTTCTGCTTATTTGTCTGGCGAAATAGAACTTTTTTGGGAAAACGGAGTTCTTTATGTCAGAAAATTAAAAGAAAAGAACACAAAGAAAGGAAAATAACATGCCAAAGAAAAAAAAGAAAAAGGAAGAAGAAATCCTTGAGGAGGAACAGGTCAAAGAAGAGCCTGCGGAGGAAGGAGAAGATGAAGAACTTTCTGACGAGGAGTTCTTAGAACAACTCGCAGGTGAAGGTAAATCTATTATTGTGCTACCACCAATGTCAGGTGGAGGACCACCTCCAGAGAAAAAGATTCGAGTTGTTCCAGTAATTGGCGATGTCTCGGAGAGGATGGCGTTGGAGGTAATTTCTGGTCTAGTCACTTTACGTGAAAATGGTAAAAAGAAAGTTCTATCAGATCCAAAAGATGCAAACTCCGAGGTTATTGAAAAATATTTACCTATTGAGATGATCGTTTCAACCTTCGGCGGATCAGCATTGGACATGTTTGGAATTTGTGACATGATGCGTCTGATTCAGCATGATTGTCCTATTATCACTACGGGCATCGGCAAGGTTATGTCAGCAGGCGTTCTTATTCTTGCATCAGGCACAAAGGGGGCACGTCAAATTGGTCGTAACACAAGAGTCATGATTCACTCTATTGTAGGAGGCACACATGGTGCTATGCACAGTGTTGAGAATGAGGTCGAAGAGATGAAGTGGATTCAAGAAAAATATATTGAAACGCTTGCTGCTGAAACTGACATGACCAAGAGAATGATTAAGAAACTTCTCGATAAAAAAGTAAATGTTTACTTGGATGCACAGCAGGCTGTAGATTACGGTATTGCAGACATTATTGTTTGAGGTAAAACAAATGGCGAACTGGGAAAAGCTCATTGAAGAGCACTATGAAAAGAAAAATAAGGTTGACTTAAGAGAGGTTTATAAACTTATAGACGAAGCCTTGGCAAGGGAGACAAATTATCAAGGCTCAGGTGCTATTGAAGGGCATGCATCGAAAAGATTATCTACCAAGGGAAAAGTCAATAAAGATGCAGTTCCTTTCAACGAAGACCCGCCAAAAGAGAGATCAAAGTCAGCACCTGCTGGTTTTGGTGTTTTGCAAGAAGAGGTTGACGCAGAATTGGATGCAGAAGTGCTTGCTGCTACAAAAGAGTTCGTCAAGGCAAACAACCCAGATGTAAACTTGGAAGATATTACGATTTATGGCACACCAAAGGAAAGGAAGATAGGAGTACCTACCTTTCTTAGACAAGAAGCGGGATTGATGGATGCTTTGAAATCCACTCTTCAGGCTAGATTTCCAGACGCTACCGCTATCAACACTCTCGTGGCAAGCGACAAGAGTACTCCAATTGGATATGTAGTCAAAAGCGGAAAGAGGAATCTCGCAAAATATATTTACAAACCTTTTGGGAAGAACATAAACAAGGGCGACATTGCGGAAGGCATCCTTGGTGCTGCCCTTTATGTAAAGTTTATGAACCCTGAATCCAAGGTCACAGATTCAGCAGTTAAAGAAGTTCTGGAGATGATAAGTACTCAACCTGATGCTCTTGAGAATAACCCCAAAAAGGTAGACAAGATTATCAAAGGCAAGAACGGGGTAGACGAGATTTCGTTTAGGGTTGCTTTATCTACTGGAAACTATGAAGGACTGGTGGACCCAAAATGGCACTCAGAGTTGTCTAATCACTATAAATCGGCAGTAGCCTACGTCAACGGGGAAGCGATTGTTGATGAGGCAATGCAGCAGGAAATGGACAAGAATCCTAACGTGATAGAAGTTATTTCAGATGGTGTCTCAGACCAAACAGGCACCAAAGTAGATGTTCAAGTTAAAGTTGATGGCAAGTTTACCAGACTCGGAAGCATTTCACTAAAAGCAGGTTCCAAGACGATGGGTCAAGTTGGGAGCGGCGACTGGAATAAACTTTCAGGTTTGCTTTCTGACATGTTTGGAGTAAAACCCGACTCAGCACTTGAGGAACCTTGGAAAACCGCAGTTTCAAATAGGGATAAGGCAGCGGTTATCGCAGCAGGTCAAGCAGTTTACAAAGATATTGTTGATGAACTTGCCAGGGAGCCAGCGCTTCGAAGAGACAAACCAGAAGAGCAAGTTGATGTTATCCAGAGCATTATGTATGGTGTCCGAAAGGCAGCAACTGGAGGCGAGAAAGGTGTCTTATTGGTTGACTTCGATAGCGGCGACTACAAGGTACTGAACTTTGATGACAAACTGGAAGACGTGTTTAGGAGAAGAGATAACTTCAAATTAGGAGTCAAATATACTCAGTCTTCAAGCGGTTTTCCTAAAATTCTTATCAGAGATGACGGCAATAACGAGACCCTAATTGAAATAAGAATGAGAGTTGAAGGTAAGGGCGAAACAATAAAGAATGTTCGTCACTACGTTGAGAAAACTAGGTACCTCGGAAAACTACTCGACATTGCTGAGAGACTTGAGAAAGAAGAAAATTAATCCTTTACAAATCCAAAAACATACCTTATAATAAGAAAAGACATTAAACTGGAGGCTACTTTGAGCAAAGTCTATTCTAATAATCAAGAACTATCAACTAAACTATTGGAGGGTGTAACAACATTAGCAGAAAATGTTGGCGCTACTCTCGGACCTAAAGGTAGAAATGTTATTCTACAAAAGAAAGGCGAACGACCAGTTATTACCAAAGACGGTGTAACTGTTGCTTCGTTTGTTGAACTTGATGATCCTATCGCAAACTTAGGAGCGCAAGTTATTAAGCAGGCAGCACAGGTCACCGCCGACGATGCAGGTGATGGAACGACAACTTCCACTGTCCTAGCACATGAAATCTTCAGAAGGGCTTCAGCGCACCTCACTGCGGGCATTTCTCCAGTAGAAATCAAGAGAGGGATGGATAAAGCTGTAACGGCTTTGACGAAGGAGATGGAACAGGTCGCTAGACCGATTGAAACAATCGAAGACATTCGTCACATTGCCACTATTTCAGCAAACGGAGATCAGCACTTAGGCAATCTTATTGCCGAAGCAGTGGATAAGGCAGGAAAAGACGGTGCTATCACAATAGAGCCAGCAAACTCTGCAACAACTTCGCTAGAACTTATAGAGGGCTTTCAGTTCGATTCTGGATATTTGTCACCACAGTTTGTAACAGATAAGCGACGATGGACTATGCGACATGAAAATGCACTTGTTCTCGTCTCTGACACAACTATTTCAGCAGTAGAGCAGATCTTTCCCGCTTTGCAAATTGCATCACGAGAAGGGAGAGCACTCGTTATTGTAGCAGAAGATGTTCAGGATCAGGCACTCGCCGCTCTCATTATGAACACTGTTCGTGGCACAATGAAGGTGGCAGCTATTCGAGCCCCAGGTTACGGTGAAGAACGTAGAGCGTGTTTAGAAGATTTGGCAAACTCAGTTGGCGCAACAATTCTTGGACCTGCTGGTAAACAATCTCTGTCAAAGGTAGACATTTCCCATCTCGGAACAGTTAAGGTCTGTGAGGCAAAAAAGAATTGGTCTACGTTTGTCGGCGGTTCAGGGGATCCAGATTTGATTGACGAAAGAATTGACCAGTTGAAAGCGGAAATAGAGCAGACAGATTCTTTGAAGGAGTGCGAGAGAATTCAGACTCGTGTAAATCGTTTAGCTTCTGGTGTTGCAATCATAAAGATAGGAGGCACCACAGAGGTAGAAATGATGGAGGCTTTTCATAGAGCAGAGGATGCACTTCAGGCTGTTAAATCTGCTCAGGAGCAAGGAACTGTTCCTGGTGGTGGCACGGCTTTAGTTCAAGCGTCAGAAAGGCTGGAAGATATCCCGTTTGATGTCTTTGGGCTTGATAATGATGATCAATCACTCGGAACAAGAATAGTGCTATCTTCAGTCTCTGCACCTCTTCGCAAGATGGCTTCAAATGCAGGATTGTCAGTGGACCTTACAGAGAAGACGGTGAGGGAGGCTTCAACGGGATCGGGATTCAATTTCGCAACTGGCGAAGTGACAGATTTGTATCAAGCAGGTGTTATTGATCCTTTAAAGGTAACAAAAACTGCCCTTACAAACGCTGTGTCGGCAGCGGGAACGCTTATTACAACTTCTCACGGAATTGTTGAGACTGAATAGTAATTTTCTATCTATTTACATAGGCAGGGAAGAATCCTGTCTTTGTCTTTAGAGGATAAAATTTTGCAAAAAGAATTAGAATTAGTCCAACTTCTTGCTTCTCTGAACGAGAAGATAGACACAGTAGAAAAGCAGTTAAAATATTCTACGGATCTTACTGTCAAGATTGAGAGGCTGGTAGAAGATGTTCAGTCGATTAAGACATCAATGAGCGAACTTCAGTTTATGTTAATGGGCGACGGTCAGAACATGGGTCTTGTTACAAGAGTTGCAAGTCTTGAAAAGAACTACGAAGACAGAGATAGGTTCATGGAAAAGGTTGTTGAACCAGCAATGGAGAAACAGCAGAGAATCCTATTTGACCTTGAAGCATTTAAAGAAGTTGCAGATCAAGACAAGCACCAGAGGGATCAGATAATTCTTCTAAAAGAAAGAATGTCTAATGTCAACCGAATCTTGTGGCTGGTTGGCACAGGTGTCATCGGTTTGATGGCTAAAGCTATTTTCTCAATGATAAAATAATCTCACAAAACACTTGACAAATAACTTCTTATCCATTATAGTTATTATGTATTGAGAATAAGAAAGAAGGTTGATTTATGAGCATATCGAAGCGATTAGAAGAGTTGGTTTCTAATCCCCACCTCAAAGCAAACAAGCGAGACCACAGTTTTGCAGTCTCTCTTCAGGAGGCTTACCAGCGTCAAGGTCGCTTGACTCCTGGTCGTCGTCCTTGGCTAGACAAGTTAGAGGAGAAATACTCCGAAGAAGCTATTGCTGCCAGAGCACCATCTCTAGACAATGAGCTTATTGCTCGCATTCAGAATCTCATTGCCAGCATTGAGGACAAGAGTTCTTGGGCACAAGGTTTCGCAGAGTCTGTTCTTGGGCAGGTTCAAGTAGGTGTTACTCTGTCTCCACGTCAACTGGAAATTATTGCCAAGTTAGAGAAAGAGAACAGTTATTCAGTCCAGGCTGAACGTAAAGCCTTCGCTGCTAAGTACAAAGATGAGTCTACTGGGCTTCGTCAGAAAGCCTTGATTGCTTCTGAATATTATCTTACAACTCCTTATTTTCGTGACATCTGTAGGATGGTTGTCAGTGACGAAAACTATGTTCCCAGCCTATCTCAATTCAACAAGATCGTAGAAAACAAATACGCCAAGAAGATTCTTGCTGGCTACTTTGCCGAACCAAAGTTCCCTACTGGTTCGTTGGTTCAGTTACGTGCCTCTGCTCCAGGTCGCAATGCGAACAAGAAGGCTATGGTTATTGCAACCAACTTTCGTTCGCCAGTTTCAGCTTGTGCTGGTAACAAGGTCTATCAACTATTGCCCATTGGCGAGACCGTTCCAGTTGTTCTTGAGGAAAGACACATCAAAACTTGGAGAGCAGCAAAGAAATGAAAATAGAAACAGAAACGTCTATGGATCAGCTACCAAAGCAGATCTCTTCTACAATTCTAGAAATCACAAAGAGAATGGAAGATTTAAAAGAAAAGGTTGCAGAACTACATCCTGAGAAAATTTATGATTCTTTTGTGAAGACTGATGATTTCAGGAGAGGGCTTTATGAAGTTGATTTACTTTCTCAAAATCTTATGGAATCTTATCGTCTCTATGCTCTTGTTGCAGCACAAGCCTTATCCATTCAGAGTGAAGAAGAGGAAACTGACAATGAAGAGTCTTAATGCAGGAGACTTGGTTTATCTTCCTTCTCACTTTATTCTTACGAAGAAGAACGAAGACGGTACCGTTAGAGAATATTGCGAACTAAAAGAACCTTACATTTCTCTCCTTATAGGAAGGGGGGAAAGTTATTCCACTTTATTTTATAGAGGGTCAGTTTGGACTGCGCCCAATGACATGCTGTTAGCTTATGCAGTAAAAGGAGAAAAACATGTTAGTTACGTTAACTGAGGTTGTGTCAAATAATGCAAACCACTATGGAAGTTCTGTTGCTACAAAGAGTTACACTCTTAGGGAAATCACGATAAATCCGCAACACGTTATTTGCTTAAGAGAAGATTCGACAATGCCCAGTAGATTGACAGAGGGTAGGCTACCCGAAGGCATGGACTCTCGACAAAGGTTTACAAAAGTTATTTTGGACAAGGGTCAATCAGGCTTAGAACTGGTTGTTGTAGGTTCACCAACTCAAATTTCTGAGAAGTTAAAAGTCTCCACTAGAACAATGTTGATGGGGTAAGTGATTATGGAATCTTATAAATTTTACACACTTTATCTTGCAGAGGGTTGCCCTTATTGTAACTTTGCTCTCGATCTCGCAAGAGATAGTGGTCTTGAATACTACGCCCACTTATTAGACTGGGAAGACCCACTGCTATTAGAGGCAAAAGATAAATATAATCACAAGACAGTTCCCGTTGTGGTGGAAACAACTGTTGAAGGAGAGGCAAGAAGTGAAAGATTTATCGGCGGTTACACAGAGTTTAAAGCATATTTAGAGGAAGCATGAGTAGAAGAAAAAGAAAAACAGACGAGCCTCCGATTATCGAAGGTCCAGAATTTAAGTGTAACTTTACTGACATCAGGCAATATGGTTGTGTAAGTCCCACTCATTTAGAAAATGGCAATGACGTCAGAATGGCACGTTACCATGGTTCTAACTTTTGGAACATCAAGGGCTTTGGCGTTTCTCGCTGGGTCATTGGCGGCTACATTGCCGTTGATTGGCATAATCTAATGGAGCAAGGTTACACAACAGAAGATATTTTTAAAGGTTGTGTAAAGTTTTTAAATAAGCCACCAGAAAGAAGAAAGTTTCAGAAAAGAATTTCAAAACCTCTGTTTGGAATTTTACAACCAGAAGCTGTAAAGGTAAGTGCAAGAGAAAAAAATGGACAGCTTGTCTTAGAGGTTTTAGCAATTACCAATAAACGAAAATCTAAGTATGTCTGGGGCGAAGGTCAGACTGTCCCTACAAAGATCAGGAGATCTAAATTGCTGTGAAATTGTCTAAAGAGGAGCTAGAGCAGCACTTATTTGTCGATGTTCGTTCAGAGTCAGAGTTTGACGAGAAAAGAGTCACAGGTTCAATTAACATGCCTTACAGAAAAATAAGAGGCATGGAGCTTAAAAGTTCTATAGGTTTCTGGGAAAGTAAAATCTTAAAAGATAAAATTATAGTTGTTTACTGTGCTACTGGTAAACGTGCAAAGATTGCTGAAGCGGTCTTAGTCAAGAAGGGTTACAACGTGATAAACCTATTAACCTTTGAACACGCTCAGGATTATGCAAAAGCTATTGGAGAAAAAGAACATGGCAAGTGATAAAATTATAGCAGTCCCACAGACAGAATTTGTAGATATAGTCGCTCAGATGGATGCTTATGCGCAAACAAGTTTTGTCTTTCTGAGAGATTGTCTTATAGCTGCTGATTATGACAGCTACTCTGACCCTGCTGGCATTGCTACCAACCTTTGTGAATTTTATGCTGGTTGCGTCAGGATTCAAGAAATGGCGCTTGATATTATGATGAAGCATGTTGATTCTAGGGGGGCTAAGGTTCCAGAAAATGCTATTGTTGTTGAGGACTTAGATTACATGACAATTACTACAATGTTGACTGGTCTTCTTGCATTAGAGCAGAGGCTTCTTGACCAAAACGTGTCACTCAAGCAACATTAAAAAAATAGTGAAAAAAAACTTTACTTTTTCTATTTTTGTGTTATACTTACACACCAATTAACATGAAAGAGAGGTAAAATCATGAAGTTTTTAAAGATTGCAATGACTCTAATTCTTAGTGCTTCTGTAATTTCACTTGTTTCGGCACCAGAGGCTAAAAAAGTGGAAACTGAGTTTTTAACCATTTCCACCCCTATGATCATAACCGTAGAAAGGTAAAAAATTTATTGACAAAAAACAGTCCGTGATTATAGTTATATACAAGAGAGGCAGGTGTTGCTCTCTAAACAAACCGTGTTGCCGTAAGGAACACAAAAAATGGTAACTTGCTTATATTAAGGAGAATAAAATTATGACAAATAACACATTACCAACAATTTATCGAATTCCAAATTTATTGACTCGCTCTGTCATTGACGACATCTGGGATGGTTTTTTCACAAACCCTGCACCGATGTTGCAGAGAGCCACTTCAGGTTATCCAGTGACAGACATTTATACTGATGAGGCAGGTAACTCAACTATTGAACTTGCCTTGGCTGGCTTTACAAAAGAACAGCTAAACATCGAAGTAAAGGATCGTGGCATCACGATTCACGCTGAAGCTGGAGAAGGCGACGGAGAAGCGACATCTAGAAGAATCGCTCGACGTTCTTTTTCCAAGACGTTTTACGACTACAACAACAAACTCGACTTAGAGAGGATTACCGCTACGTTCGAGAATGGACTATTAGTAGTAAAGGTTCCACCAGTCTTAGAGGCACAACCTCAAAAGATTGAAATCCAGTAAAACAACATTCAGCAACACCACCTCTTCAAAGGGCACCTTCGGGTGCCTTTTCTTTGTTTTCAGACTATTTATTATGCTATGAAAAAGTCAATCGCTTTTATCTTAACAATGGTGCTTTTATCTGGTAGTGTTTTAGCAGAGCCAAAGACCAAGTTTTACGACTTCGACGACCTGTTAATAAATGGCGAATATAAGAAGCCTCAGATTATGTATAATGATGCACGAACCAAGGTTAGGTTCGAGAGGCTGTTAAAATTAAAGAAAAACTTTTTACAAAAATTAAAAGAAACTAGAAGAGACAAATCTTTAAGATAGGAACATAATAATGAGTCACAAAATCACTGATAAATGGCAAAAATACCTAAGAGAAAGTAGTAAGGTGCATGAGAAGTTTTCACCAGACGATTTCAAAGATGTTTATAACACGGCTAGAATGGCGCACGTTGGTCAAACTCGTAGAGATGGTTCAGAATATTTTTCACATCCATCTGAGGTAAGAAACATTGCAAGAAAGTTCTACCCAAAAGACAATGTAGTTCAAATGGCGGCGCTGCTACACGACTCTCTTGAAGACGCTCCAGGTTCAACGGTTTCATCAATAGAAGAAATGGAAGAATTTATTAAAGGATCTATTCAAGATCCAGCGGCTGGCGACGAGGTTATTAGGGTTGTTCGTGCCTTGACTCACGAAAAGGGTGGCGATTATCAGTCTTATGTTGTAGGCTTGCTGGGAGATGTCCCAACGCTTCGTGTAAAACTCGCAGATATGGTTCATAACCTCACAGATAATCCATCTCCAAAACAAAAGGCAAAATACAAGTCAGCGCTCGACGCCATCGCCTCAAAAACTGGTGGCAACGCACCCAACGGGATCTCAGACAAGCACTGGAGCACCCTTACGGGTCTTGTCTCAGATGAAGTAAACGAAGTTCTTTCGAAGGACACTTATGATGCTATCAACAAGAAAGTAGACGAGTTCGGCTATAACGTAGAAGGTCTTTATGAACTGGTTCTAAAGATTTTCAATCAAATGGGCGACTCAGAGGTTTCTTCAATCCTCGGTAAGCTGAGAGAGGGAATCACCAAAGAACAGCTTGCAACTTTCGTCGCAGAAAAAGTTCTAGATAAATTTGATGGAGATTATCAGAGAAGCATCGTAAAGCCCAAAAAGCTGAAAATCAAGGAAGAAGAGATGGAAGGTTCGATGCACAGAACTGCACTTGCCATTTTGATTCAAGACGCTCAAGACCTTTTGGCTATGATCAAAGATTCAGACGATTTACCAGAATGGCTAGAGTCAAAGATTACAAAAGCAAAAGATTACATTGCAGGTTCAAAAAACTATATGATGGGTCAAGTGGCAAGACAGCAAGGTGCGTTAGAGGAGAAAGCTACCTCCAAGGCTCAACAAAGATATTTTGGAATGCTAAAGAAGTGTAAAGAAGATGGAGATTGTGCTGACGCAGAAATGGAAAAAAAGGCAGGAGAGATGACTGCGAAACAGGTTGATGATTTTGCTGGTACAAAGCACAAAGGTTTGCCAGACAAGGTTAAGAATGAAGAATTGAGAAATAGAATTAGAGAGACGATTCTCAGCCGACTCTCTGAAGAGCCTGCCAAGGGCAAGAAGTATTCAAAGACCGTAACCAACCCTAAGACTGGTAGAAAGAAGAAGGTCAGTTATGGTGCCAAGGGATACAGGATTGCCCCAGGTACTTCTAAGGGAGATAGTTATTGCGCTCGCTCTTATGGAATCAAAAAGGGCTTGTCTAAAGATAAGCAGAATGATCCCAACACTCCTAACAATCTTTCCAGAAAGAAATGGAAATGCCGTGGCAAGAAATCTATGAAGGAAAGTAACTGAAATGACGGAACTATTTGAAAACTGGAGAGACTATCAAGAAACTCAAGAAGCGAACCAGTTTGTCCAAGATATCTGGGAGGGAAATTTCTTAGAAGGTTCTCCTATTATTTATGAAACTAACGGTGTCTGGCACCTCGATAGTAGACTCGATGAGGGTCTTTGGGACTTTATGAAGTCTGTTGTCAGTTGGGGTAAGAGCAAGTATGCTGAGTTCGAGGACTGGGCAGAGAGCAAGCTACAAAAGGTAGTTGATGCTGCCCTTGAGAAACTTCAGTCTTTCTTAAGTAAGGGTAGACAAATCACAAAGAACGCTGAAGGCAAGATGAAATCCTTCCTTATGAAGTTGTTCAACAAGAATCAGTATAGAAGAATACGAGATGTTCTTGGAGCGTTGAGACAACCACAGTGGCTCGCAGTCGGCGCAACATTGCTTTCAATGCTTTTACAAAAGGTTGCCAAGATGGGCATGAACAGGCTCCTAGACGCAGCTTCAGGAGGCAGCGCAACAGCAGCAAGGGTCATAAACTTTATCAGAGAAAACTATGAAAGGTTTCAGGAGTTCATGGAGATGATTATGAACTTCTTAGACCCGAATGGACTTCTTGATACGATTGAGAACCTTGGCATTTTCAAGGATGCCATTGAAAAGTTCCAGCAACTCAAGAAAGACATCAGGTCGCAAGCATTTAAGGAAAACATTATGGAAAACTTATTAGAAACATTAACAGACGAGCAACTCGCTGAGATTGTAAGATCAGCGCTTATTGAATCTGGCAAATGCCAAAAAGGTTATAAAACACACCCTACCAGAAAAACAAAAGAAATGTTTGGAAAGCAATATCGAAACTGCATCAAGGCAGACGAAGCACTTCGAACAAGAGTTAGAGAGACCATTGTGCGAAGGCTCCAAGAAGAGGGCGGTTGCTACTCAGGAAAAGAGATTTGCACAGCAGGTCTAAAGTTTGTTGTAAACTCTGACTCGCCAGGGATTAAAGATGTTAAGTGTGAAGACGGCGTTCTCAAGAACTGGTCTGCTCGTGCAGCACAGATTGCTTCCAAATACTGTAAAGATGATAACTACGGTAGAGGAAAGAAAGACGAGTCAAAGGAAGACTTTAAACCACACAAGATGTACGATCCAGAGACTGGTGAGGAGGTTGAGGCAAAGACACACCAAGACCACATTGACTTTGGCAAGAAAGGTTATGTTCACGAAAAGCCAAAGGTTGACGAAGGCGACTTGCAGAAGTGGGCAGACGAGAAGTGGACTCACTCTGACGGAACACCTTGCGGCGACGGTCGTGAAGACGGCTCAGTTGAGCGATGCAAGCCAAAAGCAAAGTGGGCAAAGATGTCTAAGGGTGAAAAGGCAGCAGACAACGCAAAGAAGAGAGCAGGTACTAAGGCAGGTAAGCAAAATGTCTCAGCCACCAAGAAGGGCAAAGTAACTAAGAGCTACACGAAGAGGTAAAATGGCTTACTCAAAAGAAGTTCTAGACCATTACGACAATCCAAGAAACGTAGGCACCTTAGACAAAACAGCACTAGACGTTGGAACTGGTCTAGTCGGTGCTCCAGCTTGTGGAGATGTAATGAGACTCCAGATAAAAGTTGAAGACGGAGTTATCAAAGAAGCACGTTTCAAAACTTACGGATGCGGTTCAGCTATCGCAGCTTCTTCTATTGCTACAGAGTGGCTCAAGGGTTTGACTCTAGACGAGGCAACAGAAATAAAAAACAAAGACATAGCAGAGCACCTTTCACTCCCACCAGTAAAAATTCATTGCTCTGTGTTGGCTGAAGACGCAATCAAAGCTGCCATCGAAGATTATAAAGAAAAACAGAACTCTTGATCTTCTAAGAAACCCACTGCCCAATCACTGGAAAAAATACATTTAAAAACTATTTACTTTACAAGTCTTCATTCTTGTGTTATTATCCTAATAGTAAAGGTTTTTATGTTTGAAGCGATAATAATTATTGCCCTAGCATTTGTTGTAGGGATCCAGTGGTTTACAATTGTGACTTACAGGGAGAGGTTTGAGAGGATCGGAAGAGTCATAAAGAAAATCCAAGAAACTAAGTCAGACATTGAACATTCGCACCACAGTGAAAAGCCAAAATATATTGGTGGTGACATGGACATAGTTTACAAAGGCTCTAAGGCATCAGTGAAGGCTCACATTTACCCACGAAAGATAAAGTGATGAGAAAATTAACACTGATTGCACTGACCCTTTTACTGGCGTCATGCGAAGTTCAAAACAATAGTTCTAATCTGTGCTCTGAGTCTGAGACAAAAATAGAAAGGGTGATCATTTTTGCACCAAGCACCATGATGGTTTGCCACAACCCAGATTCAAAGTCTCACGGTCAGCTTTGCACAGCAGATTGCTATGAGGATGGTAACAACACTGCTTATTGTTATGAGTTACCAACGGATCTATGTAATGAAGGTTGGCATAGAGAGCCTTGGATTGACATCTTGTGTGAACAATTAACGGAAACTTTGTAAAAGAAAGATAAAGTAAAATGTTTAAACTGTTGATTCCTTTTATTTCGCTGTTGTTTGCTTGTCACGATGAAGTTCCACAACGAGGAGAGGCGGACAGCCAACAACGATCTGTAATTGTAGACGCCTTGCCTCCTGACGCTCAAATTATTCAAATTCCAGATATCACAGTTGACGCTTGGGTTGATCCTTGTCTTAATCTGTCCAACACGGACGATCTTTATTGTGAATGCAATCCGTCTTGTTGTCAAAGACAGACATGGTATTGCCCACCAACAGGAACCGAAATCCAGGCAAAATATGCAATCCTAGACATCTGCGGTGAAGACTTAATTGCTTGCGATAGAAACAGAGATCCGAACTGTCCACCAGCAGAAATTCTAGAAGAGTCAGATTGCACTCATGCTTTTGATTGTCCACCTGGAATAAACGAAGACTTTACAATGTATTATGACTGCGAAATAAACGGTTCTTCTGGGCGGCAAGAGGTCAAGTGTGATAAGGGTCGTCTTTATTATGGAGAGTGCATCACTTGTTTTGAAGAAGAGGAAGTCTGCGATAATCAAGATAATGATTGCGATGGCAACATAGACGAGAACCAACTCAATGCCTGCGGCGGCTGCGGTCAAGTTCCAGAAGATATTTGTGATGGACTTGATAATGACTGTGATGGAACGTTAGACGAACAGCTAATCAGAGAGTGCTCCACCATTTGCAATTCAGGATTAGAGGTTTGCAATGATGGCAACTGGATTGGTTGCACTGCTCAAAGACCTGTGCCTGAAGCATGCGACGGCGAAGACAACGACTGCGACAACTTAGTAGATGAAGGTTTAAATTGTCAGTGCCCACCAGAATCTGTAGGTGCGTTGATACCTTGCATGGAGCCCCCTCTGAACTGCGGAATGGGATTTAAGACCTGTGAGTGTGTAAACGAAGAATGTCAAGTCACACAGATGACGGAATGTTTTGCTCTTTGCCATTGGGTTCCAGAATTAGAGCCTACCCAGCAATGCGATCAGTTTGGTGGCATTCCTACTAATCCTGAAATGTGTAATGACTTTGATGAAGATTGTGATAACCTGATAGATGAGCAGCTAACTAGAGATTGCTACACAGGACCAGAGGGAACTTTAAATGTGGGTATCTGCACTATGGGAGAACAGGCTTGCAATAGAGGTCAGTGGTACGGAAGGCACCCAACCCAGGGACAGATTGTTGACTTCTGCGGCGGAGAAACTCTGCCACAAGAAGAAATTTGCAATGGTGCAGACGATGACTGCGATGGCACTATAGATTATGGAGAGGAGATTCCAGAAACAGACATTTTATTTATCGTTGACTGGTCTGGTTCTATGGAAAACTACATCAATGCGGTAAGGATGGCAATGAATAGGTTTGCTCAAGATTTTGCGGCAGAAGATAAGCTGAAGTGGGGTTTGATCGTTGGACCGAAAGCTGCCCCAGGTCCAGGCGGAATTCAAGAAATGCTTATCCTCCAGTCTGACATTACTGAGTTCGACCAGTTCTTAGAGGCTTTTGCGAATGTGGGTCAGTTTGATAACTCGACAGGAAATGAGCAGTTCAAGGATGCGATAATGCTCGCACTTCAGAACATTTCTGGAAACTTTAACTATAATTTTGCTAATGCAACCTGGGCTAACAGAATGGGCTCAAGCCCAGAGTTGAAGTTCTTCAAGGTAAGTTGGAGACCAAACGCAGATAGGATTATTGTTTTATTTAGTGACGAGTTTGCTCAATCTTTCTTGGTGCCAAGAGTTACTAGTGACCAAGTTTACGAAGCTCTCGCTTCAACTCCAAACTTAAAGTTTTATACTTTTGCCGAAAGACGCTCTCGTGTTTGGGATCGTTATGCCAGGGAGGGTAACGGAACTGTCTTCGAGTTATCTCGAAACCAACAGCAGATGTACGATGACCTGATGTCTATTCTCGATGATATTTGTCTATCAGCGGAAGAGCAAGCTAATGTGCAGCCTCGCCAGCAGTCTTTTGTGATGAATGTCAGTAGGCAAGTAAAGCACGATTATGTGCTACTTATGTGTTATTAAGAACTACTTAATTATATAAAAAGGAGAGTTTAAACAATGTGCATTATATGCGTGGAGTTTGAGATGAGTAGATTAACTATAGAAGAAGCTAGAAGAAATTTAGCAGAGATGTCTAGTGTTCTTGATCCAGAGCATGTGGAAGAGATCGAGCGTGTTTTAGATGAGAAAGAGATAGAGCAAATGGATGATGAAGAGTTTCGTGAAGAGTTTAAAGAAGTCATTGCCGATGGCTCTGATTAAGAGGAAAAATAATGAAAAAAATACTAACAGAATGGCGTAAGTTCCTAAAAGAAGAGGTCACACAAGGAGGTTTTCCAGAGAGACTTTATTACGCAACATCTGTTGATAACCTTCCTTCGATAAGAGATAGGGGGATTGTTAACTTACCTACAGACCAAGACATGTTTGATGATAGGTTTGGTGTTCCAACTTGTCAAGAAATGCAAGAAGCCAGCAATTATGGAAATGTAATTTTAGAAATCGATGGAGCTTATTTGCAGTCTACTAAGCAGTTTGAACCACAATTCAACTCCAAAGGATGTAGAATTAAAATGAAAGATTCGGCAGCGGATTCAGGCTCGGGTTCCGATCCCATGGTTGATAGGCTTGGCAGTGCAGTTCCATTCGACGCTGTTAGAGGTGCAATTTTTGTAGGAACACCTCCTTTAAAGAGGTTGAAAGAGATGGGAATGCAGAATATTGAGATTTCTTCTCTGACACCAGAAGGTGAATTAAAGGTGCATCACAGCCCTCAAGAGGAGGCTTAGGAACTACTTACTATTGTGTAAGGAGGTTTTCTTGAAAAATGTCAGATGCAGAACATGCCTGCAAAGAAGAGTTTTCTGTAGGAGACTTGATAAAGATTAAGGGAGACGATTCTTTATCTCATGGAATAGGTCTAATCCTAGATAAAAGAGACGATTCAACGGACATAATAAAAGATTTTCTATCAGAGCTTGGTGTAGACCCCGACGCTTCAGAAGAGATAGATTCTGCTCTAGAACAAGCCAATAAGTATCTTTTAAACACCTCTGTTTATCTTGTTTTTTGGCAAGGTGGCTCATCAAAAGATGTTTTTAAAAATATTTGGATGTTTTATAATGAAATCGAACTACTTAGCAAAGTTACTCTTTAAGGGAGAGATTTAGGAGATAATAATGAAGTTCACACTCGCTTTTATTGCGCTATTTTTTACAACGTTTGTTTTGGCGCAAGAGAGCAATAAATTAAATTCGCAAACCAACGTTTCTGAACCAGTTCACGCAATTAAAAGAACAGCAGTTGTGTCTGGAGAGTCATTTTATGTCAGAAGAGATAAAAACAATAAGTTTGTTTTTGTCAAGACAATAGAAAAGAAGTTAGTCCACCCTATAAAAGTTACAATTCAGTAGTAAATAAGTTGACAATTCTATTTTGTTGTGCTATCCTTCTACTATAAAATGAAAGGATTCACAGTGAATGAGCAAATGATCGAAAAATTCTTAACTCACAATAAGGGATTTCACCTCGGACCACATAAAGGGTTATCTAAAGTTTTCGATAATGATCCCTGGTTTCGTTCTTTCTACATGGAAATAGCAAGACTCTATGGATATCCAGCCTCTATTAAAGAGGCGATTACAAAGCAAGATAAAATCTTATCAGCATTTGCGTCTATTAACATCACTCTTGCTTTAGAAGAACACGTAAAGATTTGGCATCCTTGGTGGAAAACTAAGCAAAAGATTACACCTGAGCTTGCAGAATTATTTTGCCGTAAAGTTTTCGAGATTCGAGGCGAACAAATAATTCCTATTATGTGAAAAAGTTGTTGACACCCTACACAAACTTTGCTATAAATAAAGAGTAGTCAGAAAGGAGTGAACTATGACAAACTTTTCAAACGCTTCCGCAAGGAGGGTTGCTTTTAAGATTATTGATAAGAGTGAGGATAAGATACAGAAAATCTTGTCAACTTTTGAACCAGACTTCAGGAATGCTATTGTGGCAGAAATCCTGAAGAAACGAATTGAAAGGGGTCGTAATGCCCAGGCAGAGTAAGCCTATTTTAGTCGAGAATAAGCGAAACCGTAATGAGTTTCGTCACTTAACACCAGCGGATATTGCTTCGCATCACGAGCACACTATCCGCAAGATAGAAAAGGAGTAAATGCTTTACGAGTTATGGGTTAAAGGCGAACTAGGATTACATAAGGACAAACCTTTATTAAAAGCAGTGTTTCCTTCCGCAGTTACAGCGGAGAGACAAATGATAAAGCTATTGCGACAAGGACACTGTGCTTTTGTAGTCAAAAAGAAATTACCAAAAACTATTTAGTAATGAGCCCTCTTCGGAGGGTTCATTTGTAGATAAGGAGACAAAAATGTCAATTAAAAAGGAATCAGTAGAGGCACTGAAGATGCTGAATATTGAAACAATCACTTCAGACGGAAACTTTGAATTTAGAATTGAGATGACTGAAGAATTTGAAGATTGGTTCAAGGCAGAACAGGGTCTTAAAAAGTGGTCAGAAAAGAGATTTAATGAATGGTTTAAGCAAATGGTTTCATCAGGCTTGCCTGAAGTACACAAGATTTTATTAGCAGAAACTATCAATGCAGCGTCTGGTCGGAAGATTGTCGAGGAGCAAAATTGAGTTTTGTAGAAAATCAACTTCAAAAATTTCAGAAGCTGATGTGGTCCAATGAAAAACCTCTGCTTTATGCTGTTGATGTTGTTCGTGAACTTTTATTAGAGAACGATAGGCTTAGAAGATTAGTGGAAGAACAGACTGTTGACAGGGAAGAATTCAATGAATCTGTCAGGCAAAAGTTAGATTTTAGAAACCTTGAAAAAGGTGAAAACTAGGTTGTCGATCCTATTTATTTAAAATGGGGGATTCTCTGTGAGAAGCGAAGATGAGTTAGAGAGGCTACGCCAAGAGGTTGAAAGGCTAAGGAAGCAAAATAAAGAATTAAAAAGGGCTCTTTTAAGTTCTTTAGATGCAAGGATTTATTCTCTCCTAGATCTATGCGGCTTCAACTGTGATGCCGTGCAAGAGAAGGGAGAAGTTAAGGAGGGATAAATGCGTGCCACTAAGAGTTGGAGATTTGGTTGCAGAAGATTATAATCTGTATTGGAAGTTTTCGGCTAGATCTTACGCTTGGGTCCGAGACGAATCTGATCCTTCAGCGGGCGAACCGAAACAGGTAATTGGAATAATTATTTCAGTTCACAAAAGATTTCCTGATGCTTTTTTTGAGATTCCTTATTATGTTTATAAGATAAAGTGGTTGAATGCCCCAGAAGGCATAATCTGGGATGATAAATATTTTTATGAAGATGAACTTGTTCTATTGTCGAGAGTAACAAAAGAATTTTCAGATCCAGAATTTGAGATGGAAATAAAGTTTGATAGGGAAGATGAATGAAAGTAGGCGATTTAGTAGAACTGTCCAGTAGGGCAAAGTCAGTGAAATACAACAGAAGTTTGGTTGGAAAGATAGGGATTGTGACAGAAAAAGCAAATCCCTCTAGCATTCACGAACTTTATTTTGTCCATTGGTTTAGCGGATCGCAAGGGTTCATGAATCGAAATGAGCTTAAGTTTGCCAGGAGGAAGAAATGAATGGTATTAAAGAAAGGTTCCAAAGGAACTGACGTAAAAGAATTACAAAAAGCATTAAAGGAACTGGGCTATAACGTTGGCACAGTGGACGGAGACTTTGGTCCAGCAACATCAAGACAGGTGGAATTGTTCCAGGAGGCAAATGATCTTTATCAAGACGGCATCGTTGGTAAGGGCACCCTCTCTGTCATGAATGAGCAACTCCCAGAAGAGTTAAGATTTCAGATTGACGGTGAGCCAGACCCAGACGAAACTTTTGTAAAGTTGCCCTGGACGAAGGTTGAGACAGACCAGATAGAGGGTTCAGAGGGTTATTCCTATTTTCGTCTTCGCAAAGACGCAGCAGAGGCTTATAATGCCCTTAGAGAGGACGTTCTCGCTCTCGGCGGCGTAATCACGTCAGCAGGAGCAAAGAGACCTATAACGGACAGCAAAAGGATGGCAAGTCGTTCAGTAAAATCACTACACTACACTGGACTTGCATTTGATTTAGCTCTTGACTCTGGGATGAACAATCCAAAAAAAGAAAGATTTGTCATTGAAGAGGTCGGTGATAGAGATTGGAACGTTTGGTGCAGAACTGAAGACGAGAGTGTTCCAGTTCGTAGGTTAGAAGGCTACACCTACAACAACACCAAGGTAGTTGTGGAAGATCGATTCTTTTCTTTTACAGAGCTTGCAAAGAAACATGGTTTCTATCCGATAAAGTCAAGAAGATATTTCAAGACTGGTGGAAGTTATCTTGGTGCCGAGTGGTGGCACTTTCAGTTTGAAAAGGCGCTTACCCCAGGTGTTTCAACTTTTGGAGGTGAATTGTTAAAAGTTTATCGACTTTCAGAGTTGAAGTCCAAGTTTGAGCCTTGGGAAATCACAAAGAACGCAGTTTGGAAGGAAAGCTGGTTTTAAAATGGAACTTATAACAACTAAGGTGTGCATGAAAGGTGACATCGGTGTTCACGGAAACTTATTCGGCGGAACAATGCTGGCTTGGCTCGATGAAGCTGGTGCTGCCTTCGCTTGCGAGAAAGCACAATCTACACACATGGTCACTCGTCTTATAGATAAGGTAGAGTTTTCTAGACCTGTCAAGGTTGGTCGCATCGTAAAGATCTATGGAGAAGTCTTGAAGATGGGAACCACCAGCCTTACGATTAGGTTGAAGGCTCGCTCTTACAATCCCCACTCAGGCAGAATGAAAAACGTCTGCACCACAGAGATGGTCTTCGTCCGAATTGATGACGACGGAGATTCTTTAAAAATAGTTTTAGATAAGTCTTGACATCTTGTTCGCAATGATCTATAGTCTTTTTGTAACAACAAAGGAGGACTAAATGTCTAACCTCGGATATGCGTGCATCAACACTAGTCTCAACACGTTACCCAAGAAGCAACGGGTAACCACAAACCGTTCGATGGTCAAGCGAACATTCAAGGAGCGAGGCTTGCCTTATGCTTCTGAGCTTGCCCTACAGAACTGCAAAGACTTGTTGACAGTTCTGAAGTGGAATCATGCGCATGGCATCCACTTCTTTCGGCTATCATCTGACTTGTTTCCGTGGTCTTCAGAATATAATCTTTCAGACTTGCCAGACTATGAAGACATCTGTCTTGCTCTACAGGAAGCTGGTGACTTTGCCCATGACAACGGTCATCGGATCACAACTCATCCAGGACCATTCAATGTTCTAGGGTCTCCCAAGGAATCGGTCGTTACCAAAACCATCAAGGAGCTAAACACCCACTCAGAGATTTTTGACATGATGGGTCTAGAAGAAACCCCTTATGCAAAGATCAACATTCATGTCGGTGGCACCTATGGTGGTGACTTCGCAGGCACAGCAGAGCGTTGGTGTCGTAACTTCCTAAAGTTATCTACCAGTTGCCAGAACAGACTCACAGTAGAGAACGATGACAAAGCATCTATGTGGTCTACACGTCACCTCTACGACTACATCTACAAAGTTATTCGCATTCCTATTGTGTTTGACTATCACCATCACAAGTTCTGCACTGGTGGGCAGACTGAACAGGAAGCACTTGAGCTTGCTATGTCCACTTGGCAAGATGTCAAGCCAGTAGTTCACTATTCTCAGGACAGAAGTGTGGAGCACAATGACCCTAAGATTCGACCGCAAGCACATTCAGATTCTTACTGGACTCCTATTGAAACTTATGGTCACAACGTAGATGTCATGTTAGAGTGTAAGCACAAGGAACAGGGTCTATTCAAGATGCGTCAGCTTTTGCAAGAAAAAGTTTCACTTGCAGCTTAACATTCTCATCCTTTAGTGTTATGATGAGGAAAGTAAGAAATGAGGTTCCATGAAAAACATTATCATATTAGCGTTATCACTATTTGCATTCAGCGCATCAGCCCAGAATCACACTATTCAGTGGGAGCAGGGTGTCTACTACAAGACGGTCAAGAAGTGGGGCTCGGCTCTTGGAAAGGTTGACAGGCAAATTGGCGCTGTAGACTCCACGACTTATTTTAGAAAGCAGTTAGGTGGGAAAGACAAGCTACATGCAGTAAGACACAGAGACTCGATCATCTGGGTTCCAGCTTCGACTGACTTACAGAAACCTTTCACGATGCTTATCTGGTTTCACGGTCACTGGGGCTACGACGAGAACAGAACATTTGTAGATAGAACTTTGAAACAGATAGTTCCCAAGGTCAGGAATGGAAAGAACCTTGTCTTAGTTTTACCAGAGATGCCTTGGACAGTTCACGGGACAACTCCAACAAAGAGGAACAGTCTTATTTGGACAAAACCAGGACAGTTCTTAGCTTATGTGGAACATGCAAAGTCTGTTCTTCGTGAGCACAACTTGAACTTTAAGTTAGGGCAGATAGACTATAGAATAGTTGGTCATTCGGCTGGCGGAAGCACGATCAAGAGGCTTGGCATAACTGGAGACTTGTGCAAACTTAATCCATCAATGGTAGTTTGGTCAGATTCTTCTTACGGTCGATGGTTACCCAATGCTTGGAATGGCTGTTTGAAGAAGACGAACATCCAAGTGAAAGTCTATGTTCATAAGGGAGGTCCACCTTGGCGTGTAACTACGGCATTCCTTAAGGAGCTAGGTCCAAAGCCAGATAACTTAACTTTATTTGTGAAAAGTAAAGGTTGGTCACATAAAAAAATTGGTGATAACATTGTAGAACTCTCGGGAGTTTTGGAGGAATAAATGTCTAACATCGTTGCAGATGTAGTTGTTGATGTTCAACATGGAGATTGTGGCAAGGGGAAGATAACCCACCACTTGGCAAGAACTGGCAACTACACTCACGTAGTTCGTTACAATGGTGGTCACAATGCGGGGCACACTATCTATCACGAGGGAAAGAAGTTTGTAACTCATGTGATTCCCTGCGGAGTCTTCTTTGGGATTGAGTCTATCATTGGTCCAGGCTGTGTGGTAAACCCAAAGCGTCTTTTGGAAGAGATGGCAGAACTGAGAGATGCAGGCATCGAAATTGATAATCTGCTTTCTATAGCCAAGAATGCTCACATTGTAACTGACTGGCATCTCATGGAAGATGGAAAAGACGAAAAGATCGGAACGACTAAGAGAGGAAATGGTCCAGCTTACCGTGATAAATATGCGAGGAAAGGCGTAAGAGCAGAGCAGGTTCCAGAGTTACAAGAATACCTTATTGATGTCTATCAAGAGTTTCATCACAACGTTGAGCACGAAACCGTAGAGATACTTTTTGAAGGCGCTCAGGGCTTTGGGCTTGATGTCGATTGGGGAGATTATCCCTATGTGACTTCATCCCATTGCACAGTCGGAGGGGCAATTTTGAATGGCATTCCAGCGCAGTCAATTAGGAAAGTCTACGGAGCAGCAAAGATTTATGAAACCTACGTCGGCGCAAAAGAGTTTGGAATGGAAGAGGGCATTGAAGCCAAAGTTATTAGAGAGTTTGGCGAAGAGTTTGGGGCAACAACTGGGAGACCAAGAAAGATTGATTGGTTTGATCTAGATGCTGTTGCAAAAGCTACAGACATCAATGGACTTACTACTCTAGTCATCAACAAAGTTGATGTTTTGGAAAAAGTAGGTCGTTTTATGATTTATCATGGCGACAACAAGTTTGAATTCGACACAATAGATGACATGAAATATTACATTGAAGAACACTTGAAGAGGAATAATTTTGAAGTTATCTTTTCTGGGAATAAGGATAGAATATAGAATGAGTAAGTTAAGATTATTTTTAATTTGTAGTTTCTTTTTTATTACAGGGTTGACGGGTTCGTTTTACATAGCACAGGCTAAGCCAGAGTTGGTTGTTCCAGATGTAATGGTGGCTTTGGAGCAGGCAATCGTTGAGGTTGAAAAGGGTTGTCCTATGCTGCTGGAATATGCCACAATGCTTGAAACTGAAAACGCCAGACTTAATAGGGTCATGAAGACGATGGTGATTCCGACAGGTTCAGAGCCTACTTCTGATTGTGGACTCTAAGCCAGTTTTCAAATTCTTCGACATTGATTCGAAACTGCTGATAAAACATTGATTTAAAAATGGCTCTATCATCCTCACCTTTTTGACATGACCAGATGTAGGAAAAAGTGTTTTTTATTTGTGTTATTTTGTTTTGATTTATCTCTATGCTTTCTTCTACAATTTTGCAAGTTTCGTCTGAAAGGAATTCGATGTCTAAGCTAAGTTCGCCAGCAAATTCGACCAGAGCCATCCAGTTTTGCTCTTGCACCGCTTCGGCAGAAAGTTTGAAGATTTCGTTTAATCTTTCGTCTTTGGTTTTATCGGGGTGAGTTCTTTGAGCAATCGTTCTGTAAAGTTTTTTTAATTCACTAGGAGTCTTAAGTGTTTCAACATCAAGATCGATATCATAATTTTCTTCAAAGGGCTTTTGTTCGTCAGTTTCAGACTGTTCTGAGTCTTGTTCCCGCTCTTGAGTGTCTTGTTCCACTTTCAACTTTTCTTGTTGCTTCTTCCACTCAATAAAAGCGAACTCATTTTTGAAGTCTTCAGCGAGGGTTTTTTTGTGCTCTTCGTTCTCTTCGGTTATGTCTTCTAGTTCCATGCTGACGAGCGAAGCCTTCATTGCAATCTTTTTTACTTTGCGTCTTATTTTTTTAACCATAACTTAAATAGTCCTTGACTGTGAATGGCTATTGTGATAAAGTGTTATTATGAAAATGAAAGATAGGTTTCCAACTCTCGATCTTCACGGAGTCAAGCACGAAAAGGCAAGAATTATTATAGAAGATTTTATTTTAGAAAAGATAGACGAACTTCCAATAGCAATTGTAACAGGTCATTCTGAATATTATCAGACCCTAGTGAAAGGTCTTGCAGAAAGGCTAGAATTAAATGTTCACAAGCAGTGGTGGAGAAACGCAGGCTGCTTAATAATAACGGAGGGCAAACAATGGACGTAACAGTTTATTACATTGACGGAAATGAGCTAACTGAGAGAACTTGTTCTTTCCCATTCAGAACAGAGGTTACTCTAAAGAGGCATTTAACATCTCTATATGGGCGTGATAAGATGGATGATGTCTACTGGGACATCTGGGAACCAGAAGAGGAAGAAGGGCTCGAAGAGATTGAGGAACCAGATTCAGAGATAGGTGTTTACTTAAAGCGCAAAGCAAAGAGAAGGAAGAGCAAGTGACAGTAGTTTTGAAAGCGGTCCTTCTTTTCACGCTGGCACAACTATTTGCATGGTTTCAGTTGAACTCACAGTATATGTGGGAGTGGTGGAGAGGCAAGGCTTTTATCTCTGCTATTATCTGGGGGATTCCCTGTTCAATGTTTTTTTACTATGCTTGGACAACAGCAGCAGACGCAGCAGGTTCAGTTTGGTCAGCGAGGTTTATAGGTTCTAGTGTGGGCATAGTTATTTTTCCTGTCTTGACCTATGCCTTATTGGGTGAATCTATGTTTACAGCAAAGACAATGATTTGTTTTGCTCTCGCTGTGACAGTTGTTTTAATTCAAATCTTTTTTTAAAAAATGCTTGACAAACTGATAAGAATAGGTTATAATGTAGTCATGAGAAAAATTAAGAAAAACGATATTGTAAAGTTTGTAAAATGCGAACCCAATGCTGTTGGTCGTGTCATCACTTTTTTGGACGATGGCATCGCACTAGTCAAGTGGGAGGATGGAATTACTTCAGAACATGAGCTTAGAGAGCTAAGACCAGTTCGACTAGAAGAGTTTACAACCTCCTGGGTAAGTTTTTGACATAGAAAATAATTAACTTATTGTACCTCAGTAGCTCAGTTGGATAGAGCAACGGACTTCTAATCCGTGGGTCGCAGGTTCGAATCCTGCCTGGGGTGCTTGTGCTGGAGTAGCTCAGTTGGCAGAGCAGTTGATTTGTAATCATCAGGTCGTAGGTTCGATTCCTATCTCCAGCACCACTTTTACTTTTTTGAAAGGAGCCAGATGTTAGAGTTTTTGCAGATTACTGCTTTATCTTTTTCTTTAATGTTTTTTTGGACAGGAACAATCTTCTTTGCTGAAGCCTGTTCAAAGTTAAAAAAGGATAGAGAAGCAGCTAAGAAGTTTGAAGAACTTATGAAAAGTAAGGAATTCATCAAAGAATATTTGGACGCAGTAAAGGGAGCAAAAAATGATTGAGCTTGTAGAACTCATAGTTGACGTCATTGCCCTTTCGGTAGCTATTTTTGTAGGCTCCGCACTTTTTGATTGGTGGAGACACAGGGGGATGTAATGAAAAAGAGAATCCATGTAAACCAGCATAAGATTCGATCAAACTCAAAGTCTGGAGAAAGAGAACCAGTGATTACAGTCAAGACTTACAAAGACAACACTTACTGTAGCGAGGTTTATGTGGACGGACCATGCAAAATAATTTATTCACCAGACAAACCCTTATCTTGCGGTGCAAAAGTCTGGATTGAAACAGAGGCAGAGGTTATTTGTGATCTCGAAGGGGAGGAAATGAAAAATGACGGGAGCTGAACTATGTTTTGCGATTACTGCTGCTTTGTCAATGTCCCATGGGCAAACGAAAGTTGCATGTAAGCATTCCGACCACATAGTGAAGACTTCAGCGAAAATTAAATTGGATCCTATGATTTTTGCTTCCCTCATTTTTCACGAAAGCTCCTTTCGCCCTCGTGCGGTTAGTAGTGCAGGAGCGTGCGGTCTGACGCAAGTCATGCCTCGGTACTCAAAGCACACCTGCGAGGAATTGAAAAAACCAAGAACTTCTATTTTAGAGGGCGCAAACCATCTTGGTTACTGGCTCAGGAGGGCGAAAGGAGATCTGGCGTTGGCACTCTGCGGCTACAATGCTGGCAATAGATGTTTTACAAGTGTCTCATTCTTGAATAAAATAAAGCGTAGATATTCGCATCCGATTATCAGCACTTCTAAGAAAATGGCTTGGTTTTTACCAATGGGTGAAAAACATTGATTACTTTAACTGAATCAGCAGCTAAAGCCATTGAGGGCTTCATTGCGAACATGGATCCGAAACCTATAGGTGTTCGAGTTGGTGTCCAAGGTGGCGGCTGTTCTGGTTTCACTTACCAATTGAAGTATGCTTACGCAATTGACAGTGGTGACAGAGAGTTAGAGAGTCATGGGGTAAAGATAGTTGTAGATAGAAAGAGTCTACTTTATCTTATGGGAACAGAAATAAATTATTTAAACGAACTTGGTCAAACTGGATTTAGATTCGAAAACCCAACAGCAAAAAGGACTTGTGGTTGTGGCGAAAGTTTTGGAATTTAATCTAATTATAGAATCATAGTGGGATGGCAGAGTCTGGCTTATTGCGACGGTCTTGAAAACCGTTTGGCGTTTGTAGCGTCACGGGGGTTCGAATCCCTCTCCCACTGCCAATTAAAAAAAAGGAGAGCGTGTTGAAAAAGTGTCAAAGCCAGTCCCTAATGAGTTTAGATTTTTTTTTAACTGTGGCACCTCTTGTCGCTGGAACTGTGATTATTTTACCTTTTGTTTTAGCAGATGTTTCTGTTGAACTAGTTAAAGATAGGTTACGTGAGAATCTCCTATAATGATCCAGCACATCTCTATTTTTAAAGACGGAAAGAGGCTAATAGTCAAGCCAGACAAGCATGGAAAGTTCAAAGTCATGGACGGCAAACGCACCATAGCAAGCACACCAAAAGCAAAGTACCTATCCGCTAAAGATTTCGTAAAGCACTCGACAATAAAGGATTATGATCCCACTATTACTTTGAAATCTGGTGACAAGTTACGTGTTTATCATGCTGGAAATTCAACGATTCCGCTTGTTTATCCTTCTCTTATCTTGGAACAATTTGACAAAGAAATGAGAAGTAAGAAAAAGACTATTCTAGAGAAGAAGCTAGAGACTCTGAAGAAGAATAAAGATTCTAGAAAGCAAGAAACCACTCAGCCAATGTCTTCGGTTCCTCCCATTGTCCCTCCTTATTCTGGACCTGTAAGGATAAATAAGAAAGTGTCAGTTTCCAATGCGCCACCACAAAAAAAGGCTTCAGATCCTAACGATCCCTTTTCTAATTTAATAGATGAGTGGTTCGGGACGGATGATGACTTAGACGATCCAAATGATGGTCTCTATCCAGACGATTATCCTTTTGGAGATTATGACGATGATTGACCTTTACAAGTGGTCATTCTTTTGTTATAATTGTAAAAAGAGGCAGTTCAGATGACAGGTAAACTTTTAAAATTTGAAATTCCCAAAGATGTTCGCTACAGATATGTAGAGCCAGATGCGGAGGAATTGGATCTGGAGATTATAGACTTCGACCCTTGCACTACTCTCGGTCCAGTCGGAAGCATGATCAAGGAGCATAAGAAACTGGTCTTAAATTCTATAAACTATTCAGAATTATTAAAACCTTTCGTAGACTGGAGTGGCACAACAAAGGAAGTTTTTATTAGGCAACGACTTTCTTTCAACTCTAGACTGGAGGCTATGGGAGATCTTCGAGGCATGCTTATCGGGGGTGAAGAAATAGTTTTAAAGAGGGGCAGGTTTGTTTTGTCCGACATAACACACCAAAGACAAGAGTTGGCAAGAATTATGAAAATTGTCACAGAGGTTTTATTTTTTGAGGCGATTGTTTATTGTCCAAAAACTTTTAAGTATATGCAAGTAGAAGACTATCAGATAAAGAGGCTTTTCGTTAAAAAATGACAATTCAGTTCCACCTGCGAGTCGGAGATTTATTGCACAACCCAAAGACAGGTGCATTGGGTCTGATAGTGAATGTCACAAAGTCTTACTTTCATTTCTATCTGATGTCAAATTCTAAATCAGGAGACGATTTTATGGTCTCTATGGACCGTGCTTCAAAGCGACAAGTCTATGAAAGCATAGACACTAGTGTTATTTTTCCCTACTACGGGACAAACAGAAGAAGAAGAAAAAGAAAAATTTATGTTGACATTAGTGAGGAACTTTGATACATTACTAGTACCAAACAATAGAGAAAGGTTTTATAATGAAGCTAAAAGATATTTTATGTGCAGAAAGTTTCCGAGATAAAATAAAAGATGCGGTGAGTAGCAGCTATTTCAAGAGAAGCACTTCTGACATCGCCGCTGTCGGAGGTGCTGAGTTTGAGATTAGTTTGTGCAAAGCAGTGAACAGTGTCCTACCAGATGGCTACGTTTGTTTGACGAAGGCGATAATCAATGAGGACTATAAGTTTCCAAAAGACTTCATGAAAACAGATTCAGAATCTAATGCTTTTCATCCTTATTCTGCTTCAGATTTGTTTATTTTTGATTCTGATAATAACTTCCTTGACGCTATTAGCCTAAAGACTTCAATAATGGAAGGTATACCAAAGCCATTCTTACACAATGATTCAAAAGGGCAGATTTATGACCAAGTGATGCAAGGTACGAAGTTTCAGAAAATAGGGCAAGTCTTTATTGCGACTTACAATCTAGTAACCACTGA